>Ga0209027_1000290_pt1 | contig 16835 bp, 13 predicted proteins | sample GraSoi013_1_20cm_3_FD_185821 | JGI IMG/M metagenome (GOLD analysis project Ga0209027, IMG submission 185821) | Grasslands soil microbial communities from the Angelo Coastal Reserve, California, USA - Sample 09_27_2013_1_20cm (SPAdes) (version 2) | ecosystem: Environmental > Terrestrial > Soil >...
CGCGAGCGTCCTACGACGCATGACCCGGTGAAGGTGTAAGCCCACTCCGGGGCCGACCGTACAGTCGGGATGAAAGAAGGCTCTCGGAGCGCACGCGGTGCGCCCGATCGCTGCCCCGGCGGCCAAAGGAGTAATGACGGTGGCCGTTCCCACGACCCGGAGCCAGACCGCAACAAAGCCGGCGCCACGCAGCCTTGTCGATCGCTTTTCGGTGGTGCTGGTTGCCGTGGCCGCCACCATGTGGGCGTCCGACGTCTATTTCCGGAGCCACCTGGTCCATTTGACGGCCTCGGAGATCGTGGTGGTCGAAGACTTCCTTATCACTGTCTTCCTGCTCGTCTTCCTGGTGCGGGGATGGCCGGAGATGAAGCGGATGTCATGGCGGGGCTGGCTCGCCATGATCCTGATCGGGGTTGGCCCGCAAGCGGTGGCGACCCTGCTGTTCACACAATCGTTCAAGCTGGCTGCGCAGCATCAGCTCTTCGCGGAAACCTACGTGCTTCAGCAGACTCAACCGTTGATTGCGATCACGCTCGCCTGGATTGTGTTGGGGGAGCGGCGGCGCCTCTGGTTCTGGCCGATCGCCGCGCTTGCAATCGCGGCCGTCTACCTGGTGCTGTTTGCGAGTGACCCAACGGCGCCGATCTCCGCCCTCCAGCACGGCGAGGTCGAGGTCGGGCTGTACGCGCTGGGCGCCGCGGCGCTCTGGGCCAGCGGAACGGTCCTCGGGCGTTTCGTCCTCGGTACGCTGTCGTTTCAGACGACCACCGCCCTTCGCTTCACGATTGCCCTTCCAGTCCTTGTTGTTGTGGTGCTCACGCAGTCGGGCATTGCAGGTTTTGGTCAATACCGTCCTGGTGACGTGGTTCCGTTTCTTGGCATCGCCCTGATACCAGGTCTGCTGGCGCTGCTCCTCTATTACCGCGCGCTGGCGAGTACCCCTGCGACCCTCGCGACGGTGGCCGAGATGGCCTATCCGGTGGCGGCCACCATCATTGCAACCGCGCCAGCGGTAGCCGTGTTCGGCCAGACGATTTTCTTCGGCCAGCGCCTGTATCCGGCTCAGGCCATTGGCACATTGCTGCTGATTGCGGTGATCGCATTGCTCAACTGGAGCAAGGAGCGGACACCGCCGGTGATCGTTCAGCAAGAAGCCGCCGCGTAAACGCCGCGGGCTGACTTGCCAACCGGTTTCGCCCTCGATCCCGACCAGGGCCTGAGCGAAGCCGACGAGGTGCGCCTCGTTCGATTGGCCGCCGACCTGGGTTACGAGTCGGCCTGGACAAACTCCGGCGCGGACGCTGGGGCATTCGACCGCTGTCTGCGCTGGCACGACGCGAGTGGATTGCCGGTTGGCATCTCCGCCGTACCCGCGTCGGGTCGCCCAGCGCCCTTCTACGCGCAACATGCGCAACACCTCTGGGATGCGACAAACGGACGATTCACCCTGGTCGTCGGCAGCGGGCTGCTGCCGCGGCCCGCTCAGGCGATGCGCCCTTATCTGACCGACCTTCGACAGCGGCTGCCGGCCGCGATGCCGCTCTATGTGGCCGCCCTTGGCCCCCTGATGTTGGGGGTCGCCGGCGAGCTGGCCGACGGTGTCGCGTTGAACTGGTGTACGGCCGAATGGATCGAATGGTCACGGCAGACACTGGTCACTGCCGCGGTCGCCGCCGGCCGGCCGGTGCCGCGCGTGGTCGAGTACGTCAGAACGGCCGTCGATCCGGACGCGGAGCTGGCTCGAGGTCGGGTGGCCGCGGCCGCCCTCCGCTACGCCCTGGGTATGCCGGCGTACCGCAGCCACTTCGAGCGCATGGGTTTCGCGCAGGAGCTGCGGCGGATCGAGGCATCGGACGGCCCTCCAAACCCAGCGTTTGTCTCCGCGATCGGCGCCGCGGGCGTGCCGGGACAGACGCGCCAGCAATTCGTGCGGCTGGCGACCGGGCTCGATCTTCCGATCGTGCGGATCCTGGTGGCCCGACCCGGTGACCTCGAATCAGCTCGCCGGGTGCTCGAGGAGTGCAGGCCGATTCGCTGATCGCGGTGACCTGTGGAAAAGGTCGACATGCAGCTGTCGCTAGACGGTGCCATAATGCGGCCGGTTTTGAAGAAGGAACGCCGGAACTGGCTCCTCCCCGAGCCGCTGCGGGCTCAACCAGGGCTGGAGGCCTTCTCATCGGTCTTCCGGCAAATCCTGCACGGGCGCGGCGTCACCCGGCAGAGCCAGCTGGATCCGTGGCTGCAGACGGACCTCGAGCGGGCACCTGATCCCTTCTTACTGAAGGACATGGCGGTCGCGTGCGAGCTGATTGCCGATGCCGTCCATCGGGGTGAGCGGATCGCGGTCTACGGCGACTACGACGCCGACGGCGTTACCGCGTGCGTGACGCTCGCACGCGGGCTGCGGTCGGTTGGCGCCGACGTCATCACCTACATTCCCAACCGGTTCACCGAAGGCTACGGCCTGAACGCTGAGGCGCTCAAAGAGCTGCACGCGCGCGGCGCGCGCCTCGTGATCACCTGCGATTGCGGGACCAACTCCGTTGACGTCGCCCGGGGCCGCCCTGCCGGCATGCGCCTGATCGTTACCGATCACCACGAGGTTGGGGAAGAGCGACCACCAGTCGATGCGCTCATCAACCCGAAGCAAGCGGATTGCCCCTATCCCTTCGACGGGCTGGCGGCCTGCGGCGTCGCCTACAAGCTGTTGGTCGCGCTGGAGCAACGCGCGTTTCCCGGACGGCTGGACCCCGCGCAGTCGCTGGACGCGGTCGCCCTCGGCACCGTCGCCGACGTGGTCCCCCTGCACGGTGAGAACCGGGCTATCGTTCGGGCCGGTCTGCAGCGCTTGAATCAGGCGCCGGGTGCAGGATGCGCGGCCCTGCTGGCGGTCGCCGGGATCAGTGGCCCGGTAACCGCCGAGCATCTCGCCTTTCAACTGGGGCCGCGCATCAACGCCGCCGGCCGGATGGAGGACGCGATGCTGGCGCTTGAGTTGTTGATGAGCGACAACCGCGAGTCAGCCGATCCGCTGGCGCAGCGGCTGCAGGATCAGAATGCGCAACGTCAGCAGCTCACCGCCGAGATCGTCCGTGAGGCGAAGCTCCAGGTCGAAGAGCTGGACAATGCCGCGGCCGTGATCGTGATGGGAGCGGCCAGCTGGCCACTCGGCGTGCTGGGTCTCGCGGCGAGCCGGCTGGTGGAGGAGTTCTACCGGCCAACCTTTGTCTTCAACACCGACGGCGACGAATGGCGAGGGTCGGCGCGCAGCATCGAGGGCTTCCACCTCGTCGACTGCCTTCATGACTGTGCTCCGTTGCTCCATCGATTTGGCGGACATGCCATGGCCGCCGGTCTGACGGTGCGTTCCAGCCGGTTCGCGGAGCTGAAGGGGTGTCTGGAGGCATATGCGGCAGCCCGGCTGAATGGCGATGCGTTCTCGAGGCCCGTTCGGATCGAGGCGTCCGCGGCGTTCGCCGATCTGAAGCCGAGCCTTCACCACGAGATCCAGATGCTGTCGCCGTTTGGCGTCGGAAATCGTGAGCCCCTGCTGCTCAGCCGCGAGGCCGAGATCGTCAGGACCGAGACGTTTGGCGCGGATCGCCGTCACCTGCGTCTGCACCTGCGTGACCGGACCGCTTCGGCGGAGGCCATCGCCTTCGACAAAGGGGCGGCCGCGCCTCACCTTCCGGCCGGCCGTCGCCTCGACGTGGTCTACGCCCTCCAGTGTGATCGGTGGGACGGGCTCGACCGGCTCCGCCTGCATCTGCGCGATCTCCGTCCTGCCGCGCAACCTGCCCTGGTTCTCGCCGGCGTCTAGCGGCGACATAATTACCGAACGCCTTTACGACAGCGCCGGCCCTGTGCTACGGTAGCCGTCAGGCAGGTGCTTTGGGGAAGAGGCACCTTGTTTAGCAAGCGATAGCGAGGCAAGATGCTGGACGAGGTTCGCACTCCCAGGCTGGTCATCGCGGGGACCGCGAGCAACGTCGGAAAGACGATTCTGACTGCCGGATTGATCGCTGCGTTCAAGGCGCGCGGCCTGACGGTGCAGTCGTTCAAGGTTGGCCCCGACTACATCGATCCCGCCTACCTGGCCCACGTGAGTGGTCGGCCGTGCCGCAATCTCGACTCCTGGATGCTGGGCGAAGGCGCGCTCCGCCAGGTGCTTGCCCAGGGTGCGCTGGGGGCCGACCTGGCGCTGATCGAAGGCATGCTCGGCCTGTTCGATGGCCGTGGTGGAAGTCCCGACGGGAGCACGGCTGACGTGGCCCGCATCGTCAAGGCGCCGGTGGTGCTGGTGGTCGATGTCGCCGACATGGCGCAGAGCGCCGCCGCGGTGGCGCTCGGCTTTAAGAGTTATGGCGAGTCGCCCAGGATTGCCGGAGTCTTGCTCAACAACGTCCGGTCGGATGCGCACCGCCGCAGCGTCGAGGACGCGGTCTGGGATATCGCCAAGTTGCCAGTTCTCGGCGCGCTGCCGAAAATGGCGCAGCTCGATATTCCACAACGCCAGCGCGGGCTCCTGCCGGTGACGGAGAACAAGGAGTGGGACCGGATGATCGGGCTGCTTTCTGAAACGATCAATCGCGATGTCGATCTCGACCTACTGCTGAGGATCGCCGGTAAGGCTGAGCTGGTGCCGCTGGTGCCGAAGAAAATCTTCCAGGGCAAACCCGCTGCCGGACCGACGGTGCGGCTGGCGGTCGCCTACGATGACGCGTTCAACTTCTACTACCCGGAAAACCTCGAGCTGCTCGAAGAGCACGGCGCCCAGGTGGTGCCCTTCAGCCCGCTGGAAGATGCGCACCTCCCGCAGGATGCCGCAGGCGTCTACCTCGGTGGAGGATTTCCCGAAAGCTTCGTCGAGCCGCTCGCCCGGAACGGCGCGATGGCCGAATCGATTGAGCGCGCCTACCGCAACGGGGTGCCGATCTATGCGGAGTGCGGCGGGCTGATGTACCTGGGTCGCTCACTGCGCACCTCCGACGGCGCCCACCAGATGGTGGGCGTGATTCCGGTTGATGTCGAGATGGACGGCGAAATCCACCGCTTCGGCTACCGACAGCTCCTGACGTTGGAGGACAGCATTCTTTCGCCCCGCGGCCAGTTCTACCGCGGACACGAGTTTCACTGGAGCCGGATCACCGGCCACAACGGCGGGCTCAAGTCCGCCTACCAGATGTTGAATGCCGAAGGTGAGGTGATCGGCTACGAAGGATTCGTGGCGCCGAACCTGCTGGCCAGCTACGTCCACCTCCATTTCGGACAGAATCCCCTGCTGGTCGACAAGTTCGTCCAGCATTGCCGCGAGTACGCGACGGTTCGGACGCCTATATAGGGCGGCGACGATACGGCCGGTTTCGGCCGCCGCCATTTCGGGCATCTATCCGTATTGAAGAATGGCCACCCCCGAGTACAAGGACTACTACCAGACCCTGGGCGTTTCCAGGACTGCCAGCGAGAAGGAGATCAAGTCAGCCTACCGGCGCCTGGCTCGGCAGTACCACCCGGACGTCAACAAGGACCCGAAAGCCACCGACCGCTTCAAGCTGATCAACGAGGCTTACGAAGTGTTGAGTGACCCGAAGAAGCGCTCGAAATACGATCAGCTTGGCTCCGATTGGGAACGCATTGAGCGGGAGCAGGAGTTCGCCCGCCAGTATCAGTCGCAGGCACGCCGAGGCACCGGCGCTGCCGGAGTCGGCGACTTCAGCGACTTCTTCAACACCTTCTTCGCGGGCGAGACCGGCGGATTTTCCGGCTTCGATTTCGAAGGGCCGCGGGGACGGACGGTCACCCGCGAACGCGGTGAGGACATCGAACATCCGATCGAGATCACCCTTGAGGAGGCGGCCCGTGGTGGCGAGCGAACCATCCAGACCGAAGTCCCCGAGACGTGTCCAACCTGTGGTGGGTCCGGCTTCACCGGCGAACGTCGCAAGGTCGGCAATCGGACCGTGATGGAAAGTGTCACCTGTCCGACCTGTGGCGGCGCGGGGGTGCGGGCAACCCGGCGCCAGATCCTGGTCAAGATTCCGGCGGGCGTGATCGAGGGTTCTCGGATCCGGGTCAAAGGCGAGGGCCAGCGGGCCGCTCAGCACGGTGACCTTTACCTGCGAGTCCAGCTGCAGCCGCATCCGCGCTTCGCCGCCAAGGGACGCGACCTGTATACGCCGCTGGCGGTGCTCGACGACCAGGCGGCGCTCGGCGACGAGGTCACCATCCAGGCCCTGACGGGCGCCCAGCTCCAGTTGCGCGTGCCGGCCGGTAGCCAGGCGGGCAAGGTGTTCCGGCTCAAGGGCAAAGGACTGCCCGCACTCAAGGATGGCGTGGCGGGGGACCTGTACGCGACGCTTGAGATTCGCCTGCCGGAACCGATCACGCCGGAGCTGCGCGACCTCTACCAGGGAATCCGCAAAGCGCGGACGAGCTGACCGATCAGCGGCGGAAAAAGAGGTTGAGGAGCAGGGTCAGCACCAGGCTCAACAGCAGACAGGTGACGATCGGAAAATAGAAGTGGACATTGCCGCGGTCGACCGAAATGTCGCCGGGCAGCCGGCCGAGAAATGGGACTCGCAGACCGAAGAAGAGGACCAGCCCGACCAGCACGATGAAGCCACCGACGATGATGAGCAGCTTCCCGATCTCGGGCACGAATTCATGGTACAAGCCCAATGCGATTCCCTCCCCCTTGTGGGGAGGGACAGGGAGGGGTTTCCTAGAACCCGATCCAGCCGATCGCTTGCTCGATCTGCGCCTGCTGCAGGCCCGCGATCGGAACGCCGTCGATCACGGTGAGTGGAACGTCCTTGACGTCGATATCGAGGTTGCGCAGGTCGTTCCCGTCGAGCTTGCCGTCAGCGCAGATATGTTCCTTGAATGCGACGCCCCGGTTCTCAAGAATCTCCTTGATCCGCCGGCTGCTTTCGCAGTCGGGCCGCGTGTAGACGATAACTTCCATCTCGCCTTATGCCTCCGATGTGCTCCCGCTCGCCCGGGGTGACACATGACTTGATATCGCGCCTGTCAAACGCTAGATCAAGACTATCGGGCGATGTGGTATTTGTCCAATTCTTTTCTCCGATGCGTTCGATAGACACCGTTGATATCAGCGGCCCCGCCTTTCCGTTTGACAGGCTGCCGCCGCCCCCGTAGACTTACCCGGACCTTCGTCCTTTAACCCGGCCCAGCGAGGCCGAAAGGAGAATCGATGACCGACACCCTGGCCGCTCCGCTCGCGCGGACGCAGGTCGCCCCTCGACACCTGACCGGGCCACAAAACCTCGACGCTCCCCTGATCGCGCGGCTGCTCGAACGGGCGGCCGGTTTCGAAGGCGGCGGCGGCGACCCGGATCGGCTCCAGCGCCGGCTGCTTGCCACCATCTTCTATGAGCCGAGCACCCGGACGCGCCTCTCATTCGAGGCGGCGATGCTCCGGCTCGGCGGGCAGGTCATCAGCGCCGAGAGCGCCGGCACGACGTCGTCCGCGGCGAAGGGTGAATCACTCGAGGATGCGATCCGAGTGGTGGGTGCCTACGCCGACGCCATCGTGCTGCGTCATCCGGAGGTGGGCGCCGCGCAACGGGCCGCGCGCGTGGCGCAGGTACCGGTCATCAGCGCCGGCGACGGCCCCGGTCAGCACCCGACCCAGGCGTTACTCGACCTGTACACCATCAAGAAGGAACTGGGCCGCCTCGACCATTTGCGCATCGGGCTTGCCGGCGATCTCCGGAACGGCCGCACGGCACACTCGCTGGCCGGCCTCTTCTCGCGATTCGCCGGCAACGAGCTGGTGCTGATCGCCCCACCCGGCCTGCGCATGGGCAAGGACGTGTTGCGCTCGCTGGGGCCGCAGCTGCGGGTGCGGGAGACAACGGACCTGGCCGAGGCGGCGCCCACGCTCGACGTGCTGTATCAGACCCGCATCCAGGCGGAGCGCTTCGAGTCGGCGGTGGAGTACGAACGATATCGCGGCGTCTATGTCGTGGGTCCCGAGCTGATGCGCCGCTTGCCGGAGCACGCTATCCTGATGCACCCTCTTCCGCGCGCCGGCGAAATCGATCCGCAGGTGGACGCGGATCCCAGGGCCGCCTATTTCCGGCAGGTCCGCAACGGGCTCTGGGTTCGGATGGCGGTGCTCGAGTGGGCGATGGCAGGCTGATGTTGCAAAGTCCACCGGTCAAGGCGGTCATTCTGGATGCGCAGGGCCTGCGCCGCGCCTGGCGACGGATCGCCCACGAAGTGATCGAGCGGCAGGCGGATCTCGCGCAGCTGAGCTTGCTGGGGATCGTCACTCGCGGGGTACCGCTTGCCGAGCGGCTGGCCGCGACCCTCGCCGAACTGGAAGGCGTGCGCCCGCCGGTGCTCCCCCTCGATGTACGGGCCTACCGCGACGACCTGCCACGCGCCGCGGCCGCACCCCTCCCGGTGCTGCCGGCGACGGCTGTCGACGGGCGGCCAGTCCTCCTGGTCGACGACGTGCTCTTCAACGGGCGGACCGTGCGGGCGGCCATCGACGCCGTCATCGCGGCCGGTCGCCCGAAACAGATCCAGCTAGCGGTTCTGGTCGATCGTGGTCACCGTGAGCTGCCCATTCGACCGGACTATATCGGCAAGAACGTGCCCACCTCGCGACAGGAATGGGTGGAGGTGCACCTGCGTGAACGGGATGGCGAGGATGCGGTCCGCATTCTCGAACGACCGGAACGCTGATGTACCTCCAGAACGTGCGTGTCCTGGGTCCGACAGGGCTCTCGCTGCCGACCGGCGTCACGATCAACGCAGCCGGCGCGGCGGATCGCGATGCCAGCGGGCTCATCCTTTCGCCGGGTTGGCTGGACCTGCACGCGCACCTTCGGGATCCTGGCTTTCCGCAGAAGGAGACGCTGCAGACAGGTGCCACAAGCGCCGCCTTTGGGGGATTCACCCACATCGTGGCGATGGCGAACACCGATCCGGTCACGGACCGGCCCGAGCTGCTGCGTGCGCTGGTAGCCCGGGCGGCGGCACTTCCGATCCGCGTGAGCTTCGTGGCCGCCGTCACCATGGGACTCGAAGGTCGAACCCTCACGGACGCCGCGGCGCTACAGCGGGCCGGCGCGGTCGCCCTCTCCGACGACGGGCGCCATCTGATGAGCCAGGTCATCCTGCGTCGCGCGCTCACGGCGGCGGCCGAGGCCGGGCTGCCGGTACTGATGCATGCGCAGATTGAGCGGCTTGGCAGTGGACCCGAATCCGAAGCCCGGGCGGTAACTGAGGCACTCGAGGCCTTGGAGGCGGTCCCCGGTGCCCGCTTGCACATCCAGCACGTCAGCACTCGTGCCGGCGTCGAGCTGATCCGGACCGCGAAGCAGCACAGGCTGTTGGTGACGGCGGAGGCGACGCCGCACCACCTCGCGCTGACGGCGCGGGACGTGGCGGCCCTGGGCCCGCAGGGGGCCGTCAATCCACCGCTGCGATCGGTCGACGATCGCGAGGCGCTGCGGCAGGCGCTGGCCGAAGGCGTGATCGATGCGATCGCCACCGACCATGCTCCGCACGACGTGGGCGCCAAGGCCGCCGGCGCGAACGGGTTCCATGGCTTCGAGACCGCCGTTCCGGTCGTGATGGGGTTGGGGCTCGACGATCGGGTGCTCTATCGAGCCTGTGTCGAGCGACCACGCGAGATCATCGGACAGGCAATCGACGACGAGTGGATCCTGATCGACCCCCTTGTGGAATGGATCGTGGACGGCTCCTCCTTCAAGAGTCGGGGAAAAAACACGCCCTTTTCCGGGCGGCGGCTCCGCGGACGCATCGTGATGACCCTGAGCCACGGCCAGGTCGTGATGGAACGGGTGATGCAGCATGCCTGAGCCGATGGTCCTCCTGCTGGAGGACGGATTCGTGCTCGTTGGCGAGCGCGGCGGACGGGCCACGCACGCGAGCGGCGAGGTCGTCATCAATACCTGCATGTCCGGATACCAGGAGGTCTTGTCGGACCCCTCGTACGCCGGCCAGATGGTCGTCATGACCTATCCCTTGATTGGCAACTACGGCGCCGCGGTGGACTTCCAGGAATCGGCGCGGCCCTGGGCGCGCGCGCTGATCACACGACAACTCAGCCGCTTCGAGCAACACTGGCGCAGCCATCAGTCCCTGGTCGAATGGTTGGACGGGTTCGGAATCCCGATCCTGACGGGTTGCGACACGCGCCGGCTGGCGCGGCACCTCCGAGCAACTGGGGCTCAACGCGCGATCATCGGACCGCGTCAGGACCTCACATCCCTCCGGGAACGGGTCCAGCGGGTGCCAGCGCTCGAGGAACAGGACCTGGTGCGCCAGGTGTCCGAAGGGTTCACCGACGTGGTCGAGCGCCTCGACCCTGCGTTGCTCGGTCGGCCGCTTCGTCAGTGGCCGGGGCTTCGCGTGGTGGTGGTCGATTACGGTGTCAAACGCAACACCCTGCGATCACTGCGTACCCGGGGGGTCGAGGTCGAGGTGCTGCCGCACGATAGCGACCTGCAGGCCGTCCTCGAGCACAAGCCGGACGCTGTCGTGCTATCGAATGGACCCGGTGATCCGGCACAACTGCAGCCGGCGGTGGCGATGACCCGGGCGCTCATGCAGCGCCTGCCCGTGCTCGGCATCTGTCTTGGGCATCAGCTGATCGGCCAGGCAGCGGGGGCCCGCACCTCGCGTCTCCCGTTCGGCCACCACGGTGGGAACCACCCGGTTATGGACCTGCGCACCGGTCGGGTGACCATCACCTCCCAGAACCACGAATTTCAGGTCGACGGCGACAGCCTGCCGCGGGATAGCGGATTCGTGGTCAGTCATCGGAATCTGCACGATGGATCCGTCGAGGGACTCATCCACGCGCGCCTGCCGGTCCGCTCGGTCCAGTTTCATCCCGAAGGCGGGCCAGGCCCGCAGGACAACCAGGTGATCTTCGACGAATTCCTCGACCTGGTCGCGGGTCGGCCGGCGCCGATCGCTCAGATTCTTTCGCGGCCCCCGCGCCCGAACACGGTGCTGGTGATCGGCTCCGGACCGATCGTGATCGGCCAGGCCGCCGAGTTCGACTATGCCGGGACGCAGGCCTGCAAGGCCCTCCGCGAGGAGGGGGTGCGCACCGTGCTGGTCAACTCGAACCCGGCCACGATCATGACCGACGAGGGCGTAGCCGACCGGGTGTACATCGAGCCGCTCACGATCGAAGCGGTGACGGCCATCATCGAGCGCGAGCGGCCCGACGGCCTGCTGGCCACCCTCGGTGGGCAGACCGGGCTCAACCTGGCGGTCGCCCTTGCCGACGCCGGGGTGCTGGAGCGCTGCCAGGTCCGGGTGCTCGGCACACCGCTGGCGGCCATCCGGGAAGCGGAAGACCGGGAGGCGTTCAAAAACGTCCTGCTCCGAACCGGCGAGCCGGCGCCGGACAGCCGGACGGTCAACACCGTCGACGCGGCCCAGGAGTTCGGCGCCACCATCGGCTTTCCACTGGTTGTTCGTCCTGCCTACACCCTGGGCGGCACCGGTGGTGGCATGGCGGGGAGTCCGCTTGAGCTCGAGGCCGTGGTTCGCGAAGGGCTCGCCGCCAGCCCGATTCGGCAGGTGCTGATCGAGCGCGCCCTGGTCGGCTGGAAAGAAATCGAATACGAAGTGATGCGGGACGCCAACGATACCTGCATTGCCGTCTGCAACATGGAGAACATCGACGCGATGGGCGTCCACACAGGCGACAGCATCGTGGTCGCGCCCAGCCAGACGCTCTCGGACCGGCAGTATCAGATGTTGCGCTCGGCTGCCCTGCGGATCATCCGCGCGCTTCGCATCGAGGGTGGCTGCAATGTGCAGTTCGCGCTCGACCCCGCTTCCGATCAGTACTACGTCATCGAGGTCAATCCGCGAGTCAGCCGGTCATCGGCGCTGGCCTCCAAGGCGACCGGCTATCCAATCGCCCGGGTGGCTGCCAAGATCGCTGCCGGCCGCCTGCTCCATGAGATCCCCAACGCGGTGACGGGAAAGACCACCGCCGCCTTCGAACCGGCCCTGGACTACTGCGTGGTCAAGATTCCCCGCTGGCCCTTCGACAAGTTTCCGGCCGGCGACCGGACGCTCGGCACCCAGATGAAATCGACCGGCGAGGTGATGGCCATCGAGCGCACCTTCGAGGCCGCCCTCAACAAGGCCCTGCGCGCGCTCGAGCAGCGGCTCCCCGACGCCGCGCAACTTCGCGGTCGCCCGGACCTCCTGCATCAGCCGAATGACCGCCGTTTGATGGCCGTCCTCCAGTCCCTGCGCGATGGTGCGTCAGAGGGCGAGATCTGCGCCGCGACCGGCTACGCGCCGTGGTTTGTCGACCGCCTCGCGTCTATCACCGGGCTGGAGGCCGAGCTATCGCAAATCCCCTTCCCCGCCGGCGGGGGAGGGACAGGGTGGGGGCTTCCGAGCGAGCTCGTCCTCCGCGCCAAGCGCTGTGGCTTTGACGATGCCCGGATCGCCGAACTGAGCGGCGGTCGCTTCCCGGTGCCGGTGATCGAGCCGACCTTCCGCCAGGTTGATACCTGCGCCGCTGAGTTCGAAGCCGTCACGCCCTATTACTACGCGACCTACGAAGATGAGGACGAAATCATCCGGAGCGGAAACACCGCGGTTGCGGTGATCGGTTCCGGGCCGATCCGGATCGGCCAGGGCATCGAGTTCGACTACTGCAGCGTGCACGCCTCGGCGGCGTTGCAAGCCGCCGGCTTCGACAGCGTGCTCATCAATAGCAATCCCGAGACGGTCAGTACCGATTTCGACGCGTCGACCCGGCTCTACTTCGAGCCCCTCGATCTCGAGGGGGTCCGCAACGTCCTGCAACGAGATCCGGCGCTCGGCGTGGTGGTCCAGTTCGGCGGTCAAACCGGGCTGAACCTGGCGGATGCGCTGGCCGCAGGCGGTGTGCGCATCCTGGGATCGTCGGTCGATACGATCGATCTCGCTGAGGACCGGCGCCGCTGCGAGGCGCTGCTACGTGACAATGGGATCCCGCAGTCTCCGGGCGGTTCGGCCACCACCGCCGACGCCGCCCTGACGATCGCGCGCCGGGTCGGATATCCCGTGCTGGTGCGGCCGTCGTACGTCCTGGGCGGTCGCGGCATGGAGATCGTCCATTCGGCTGAAGATCTGCGTCGCTACGTCGACGCTGCCCTCGCGTTTGGCGTTCGCGGCCCGATCTTGATCGATAAATACTTGTTGGGCCGCGAGCTCGACGTCGATGCCGTCTGCGACGGCGACGCGGTGCTGATTCCCGGCATCCTGGAGCACATCGAGCGCGCCGGCGTCCATTCCGGAGACTCGTTCGCAGTTTACCCACCGATTACCTTGAGCTCCGAAGAGACGCAGCGGGTGGTCGAGGCGACCCGGCTCATCGCCCGACTGGTCAAGGCGGTGGGACTGATCAACATCCAATTTGTTCTTCAGGAAGGAATTCCCTACGTGCTCGAAGTGAACCCCCGGGCCAGCCGCACGGTGCCGTTCCTCAGCAAGGTGACCGGCGTGCCGATGGTGACGCTGGCCACCAATGCGGCGCTCGGCCATTCGTTGGCCGAGCAGGGATTTCCCAGCGGTCTTCTGCCCAACCGACCCCTGTTCGCGGTAAAAGCGCCCGTCTTCTCGATGGCGAAGCTGCCCGCGGTTGACGCCGTCCTCGGTCCGGAGATGAAGTCGACCGGGGAGGCGATGGGAATCGCGCAAGACCTGGCGACGGCGCAGTACAAGGCGTTCCTTTCGACCATGCAGGAGCTGCCGCCCGATGGGGCCGCTCTCTGCTCGATTGCCGACGCCGACAAATCGGAAGCGCTGCCAATCTTGCGCGGGCTCCATGGGCTCGGCCTGACGCTCTACGCGACCGATGGAACCGCGCGCCTGCTGCAGGAGGCCGGCATCCCGGCGACCGTCGTGCAGAAACTTCGGGATGGACATCCAAATGTGGTCGATGTGATCCGGGCGGGCGATGTTCAACTGGTTGTCAACACGGTGTCCGTGGGGGGGCCGCTCGGCGGTGACGGCCCGGGGGTGCCACTTCGCGACGGCTACGAAATTCGACGGGCATCGGTTGAGCGTCGCATTCCCTGCCTGACGTCGCTGGACACCGCCCGCGCCCTGGTGCAGGCCTTGCGCGCCTGGCGGCGCGAGCATCGGTCCCAGGTGGCCGTGCTCGGCGAGTATGTCGGGTCGACCGTGTCCCCCGGAGTGCGGGCGTGAGCCTGGCTCTTAAGCCGGCCGTGGTCCTGGAGCGCTCGACGCCGATGAGCGGCGCCGTTGAGCTGGTTGTTCACCACCCGCCAGCGGCGGCCGCCCTCCGGCCGGGCCAGTTCTTCCAGCTGGCAGTTGCAGCGCCACAGACCATCTTGCGCCGCCCCTACAGCGCCGCCTGGGCGGACCCCGACAGTGGTCGGATCGGGTTTATCTTCAATGTCGTCGGGGCAGGCAGCGGCTGGCTGGCGGTGCGTCACGAGGGCCACGAGCTCGACCTGCTGGGCCCGCTCGGTCGGGGTTTCGATCTCGATGGCAGCAAGCCGGCGATCATCGTCGCGGGCGGACTCGGCGTCGCCGTTTTCCCCGGCGTGGTGGGGGCCCTGGTGGCGCGCGGACGCCAGGTCACCGTGCTGCTGGGCGCGCGGACGTCCGCGCAACTCTTGCCCTCCGGTCGGTTCCCGGGCGCCGAGGTGATGACCGCAACCGATGACGGCACTGCCGGGTATCAGGGCTCCGTCGTCGACTTGATGCCTGTGGCCCTCGGGCGCTTCCCTCCCCCTCAGGGGGAAGGTCGGGGAGGGGGTCCAGAGATTTTCGCGTGCGGTCCCACCCCGATGATGCAGGCCCTGCTCGAGAAGTCCCGGCGGCTTGGCGTGCCGCTGGGATTGATCCAGGTTTCGCTGGAGACCCCGATGGGGTGCGGCGTCGGCACCTGCCTCGGCTGTGCGATTGCTCGACCGGGGGACGGCTACCTGCTCACCTGCCTCGACGGGCCCTGCGTGCGCGCCGATCGGATCGACTGGAGCCGAACAGCGGACGCCTTCCATGGCTGAACAGCCGGACCTCAGCGTCCATCTCGGGCGCGGGCTACGCTTGCGCAGCCCGGTGATGGTCGCCTCGGGCACCTTCGGCTACGGCTTCGACGCGCCATTGGTGGATCGCACCGCGCTCGGGGCGATCGTCACCAAGGGAACGACTCCGCGAGCGCGTGAGGGGAATGCTCCAACCCGCATTGCCGAAACGCCATCGGGCATGCTGAACGCGATCGGGCTGCAAAACCCGGGCGTCGACCATGTGGCCGGTATCTACGCGCCGATGTGGGCGGCATGGGATGTCCCGGTCATCGTCAACGTCGCCGGTGACGCGGTTGACGATTACGTTGGCGTGGCCCGCCGCCTCGACGGGGTCGCAGGAGTCGCTGGACTGGAGCTGAACATCTCCTGCCCGAACATCGCCAACGGCCTGCAGTTCGGGATTGACCCGCGGCCGGCGGCTCAACTGACTACGGCCGTGCGGGCCGTCACGCGGCTGCCGTTACTGGTCAAGCTGACGCCGAACGTAACCGACATCGTCGCGGTCGGCCGCGCGGTCGAAGACGCCGGTGCCGATGCCGTGTCCGCCATCAATACCTACGTCGGGATGGCGATCGACGTTCGTCGCCGGCGGCCGGTGTTGTCCCGGGGAAGCGGTGGACTCAGTGGGCCGGCGATCAAGCCACTCGCGCTGCATGCGGTGTGGCAACTGTCTGCTGCACTCAGCATCCCGGTTGTCGGCATCGGCGGGATTCTGAAACGAGCCCGCCTGAATGAAATAAACGTCCTTCGAGCTTTCCTGTTGACCGCGCGCGGCGCGGGAGCGTTCCCGCAGCTCCTTCTCGCTCACCGGCTCCTCCTGCCCGGGGAGGATCTTGTAGAAGTCGAATTTCGGCTTCTCGCCCGCCGCCGGCGGCAAACCGCGCGAGGTGCTGGTGGACAAGGCGTACTTCGACGAAGTCGACGCGCAATTGCGGTGACGTCATGAAAAAGGGATTTCTTTGCGTCCTTCGCGTCCTTTGCGTCCTTTGCGTGCTTGGAACGGCCGCGACAGTCGTCGCGGCGCCACCAGCCAGAACGATGTACGTGAACGCGCTCTCGCGCGAGCAGGCGCATCACGTCCGAAACTTCTTCAGTTGATTGCGGGAAGACGACGGCGCGCGGGCGGTGTCGGTAATGCGTCAGCCCATCGCACTCGAAGACTAACAACTCTTCGGGGTCAGAGATAACTTGTTCCGGCTTGAGAGCGGCGCGGAGATTTTTGACGAGCGTGTCCACTTGAAACGTTCGCGGGTTAATTCGCAGATGGCTCGACGAGGTCGGGCGCGGGAAGCGCGTCGCGGTGACTCCACGGCAGCGCCACGATGACCAGCTCGCCCTCCCGGGCGGCCGCCTCGGGCGTGGTTGCGTGTGCGTTGTGCCCGGCCTCGGCGACGAGGTCGCCGAGGGACTCCGCGCCCCGTGAGTTGGCCGGAAGCACCGTGTGGCCCGCATGGGCCAGCAGCACGGCGAGGGTACCGCCCATCCGGCCGGCGCCGATGATGCCGATTTTCACGACGAAGGTCCTCTCGTCCGCAATCCCTACGAGTCCCGCTGCGCGACGAACACCGCGCTCTGCCGCCAGACCAGGCCGTCGACGAACACCAGCGTGCCGACGGCGGTGACCAGCTTGCCGTCGAGGTACTCCCCGGCCTGGTACACCAGCACGTTGTCGCTGATCTGGACGTTGTCGACCTGCTTGATGGTCGGGTTCTCGGCCAGGTAGCCGTCGAACAGTTTCTTGATCTCGTCGCGGCC
>Ga0209027_1000291_pt1 | contig 16819 bp, 16 predicted proteins | sample GraSoi013_1_20cm_3_FD_185821 | JGI IMG/M metagenome (GOLD analysis project Ga0209027, IMG submission 185821) | Grasslands soil microbial communities from the Angelo Coastal Reserve, California, USA - Sample 09_27_2013_1_20cm (SPAdes) (version 2) | ecosystem: Environmental > Terrestrial > Soil >...
GGCCGGTTTCGGCGTGCTGCTGGTGCTCGCGTACGGGCTGGGCATGGCCGGTACCCTCGTCGGCGCCGGGCTGCTGTTGCTGGCCGTCCAGCGCCGGGTCGCCCGGACGCGATGGGTCGCGCCGCTCGCCCGGTTGGGCGCCCGGATGGAGAAACAGGGTGCCCCGGCCCATCCGGGCAGCGCGGTCTGGCTTGCGTACGTGACCGACAAACCTGTCTTCGGGGTGGCGGCGTGCGGGATGTTTTCTCGGGCGACCGTGCTCGACCTCATCCTGCCGCGACTCTTCACCGGGGCGCGTGTCACGGCGGACGATTTCAATCGCTTAGGCCACGGGGGGCTGCTCTCCAAAGACATGGCCTTCCGTTTTCCGGCGTACGGCGCCTTCGACACCGTCGATAGGTGACGCGCGAACCGAATTCAGCGCAATTCGTTTCGCCGATTGACAACAAACCTTTGCCGGACTACGGTTAAGGCCACGTCCGCTGGTCTCCACAATCACAGCAGGAGGGGTTGTCTATGCTGCCAGCGCCATTCGAATATCACGCGCCCAAAACCGTCGACGAGGCGCTCGAGCTCCTCGATCAGCTTGGGGATGAGGGGAAAGTGCTGGCGGGCGGCCAGAGCCTGATCCCGCTGCTCAAGCTGCGCTTCGCGAGTCCCGGCCACCTGGTCGATATCAACAAGATCAAGGACCTGGACTATCTGGAGGAGCGTGATGGGGCGCTGCGCATCGGCCCGCTTTTCCGCCACAAGTCCGCCGAGCGGTCGAGCCTGCTGGCCTCGCGCTATCACGTGATGGCCGATGCCGCCCCACAGATCGCCGACCCCATCATCCGCAACCGCGGGACGATCGTAGGGTCGGTCGCCCATGCGGACCCGTCGGGCGACTGGGGAGCGGTCTTGCTGGCGCTCGACGCCGATCTCGTCTTGCGCTCCAGCTCCGGCAGCCGGACCGTGAAGGCGCGCGACTTCTTCAATGGGCCGTTCACCACCGCCCTCGAACCCAACGAGATGCTCAGCGAGATCCGGATAGCGGCGTCCAGGTCGCAAACCGGCGGCGCCTACCTCAAGCTGGAGCGCAAGGTCGGTGACTTCGCCACCGTCGCCGTTGCAGTCCATCTTCAGATGGATGACGGCCAGGTCGGGTTGGCAGGCATCGGCCTGACGGCGGTTGGGCCGCAAAACCTCAAGGCGGAGCGGGCCGAGGCCGCGCTCAAGGGCCGGGTTTTGGATGACGCCGCGATCAAGGAGGCAGCCGGATTGGCCGCGGAAGCCGCCGAGCCGAAGGCCGACCATCGCGGTTCTGTCGAGTACAAACGCAACGTCGTTCGGGTCTTTACCGAGCGTGGACTGAAGCGCGCTTACGAGCGCGCCCGGGGAGGTGGATGAAGATGGGGCATTCGATCACGGTGACGGTTAACGGCGAGAAGAACACCGCGGAGGTCGAGCCGCGGCTCCTCCTGGTGCATTTCCTCCGGGAAAAACTCCGACTGACAGGGACCCACATCGGATGCGACACGACCCATTGCGGCGCCTGCACTGTATTGGTCGAGGGAATACCGGTGAAGTCCTGCACCATGCTGGCGGTGCAGGCCGACGGTCAGCAGGTGACCACCGTCGAGGCGCTGGCCGCGGGCGGAACTCTGCACCCAATCCAGGCCGCGTTCAAGCAGGAACACGGACTGCAGTGCGGCTTCTGCACGCCCGGCATGATGCTGACCAGCATCGCGCTGCTGCAGGAGAAGCCGGACCCCACCGAGGACGACATCCGCTGGGCGCTCTCCGGCAACATCTGTCGCTGTACCGGCTACATGAACATCGTCAAGGCGGTCAAGAGCGCGGCGGTCCAGATGAAAACGGCCGCGGCAACGCCCGAGGCGGCCACCGCCGCGGCGAGGAGCTGAGCCATGGCTGTTGAAACGCCGCTCAAGGGCAACATCGGCGACAGCATCCGTCGCAAGGAAGACGACCGCTTCATCCGCGGCCGTGGCAACTATCTGGACGACATCGTGTTGCCGGGCATGCTGCACATGTCGATCCACCGGAGCCCGTTTGCCCATGCCCGCATCAAGTCGATCAACACCGAGGCTGCCTCGGCGGTGCCTGGCGTCATTGCGGTCGTGACGGGAGCGCTGCTAGCCCAGCACAAGCTCGCCTGGATGCCGACGCTTTCGGGCGACACTCAGGCCGTGCTCGTCACCGACAAAGTGCGCTTCCAGGGTCAAGAAGTCGCCTGCGTCATCGCGACGGACCCGTACGTGGCGCGCGACGCCGCGTCGCTGATCGAGGTCGACTACGAGGTCCTCCCGGCGGTCGTCAGCCCGCAGAACGCGCTCAAGCCGGGCGCGCCGCTGATCCGCGACGAGAAAGAAGGGCAGACGAACAACCATATCTATCACTGGGAGGCCGGTGACAAGGCAAAGACCGACGAGGCTTTTGCGAAGGCCGATCGAGTGGTGAAGCTGGATACGTTCTATCCGCGCTGTCATCCATCGCCGCTGGAAACCTGCGGCATCGTCGCCGACATCAACTCAGCGACCGGCCACGCCACGCTGTACATGACCTCGCAGGCGCCCCACGCGCACCGCACGCTGTTCGCGATCGTCGCCGGGCTTCCGGAGCAGAACATCCGCATCATCTCGCCCGACATCGGCGGCGGCTTCGGCAACAAGGTTCCGATCTATCCTGGCTACGTGGTCGCCACGGCGGCATCGCTCCTGATCGGCAAACCGGTGAAGTGGGTGGAGGACCGCAGCGAGAACCTGATCTCGACCGGGTTCGCGCGCGACTTTCACATGAGCGGCGAGATGGCGTTGAGCAACGAGGGGCGCATCTTGGGGTTGCGGGTCAAGCTGCTCAGTGACAACGGCGCCTTCTACGCCGATGCCCAACCGACAAAGTTCAAGGCCGGGCTCTTCCATATCGTCACCGGCTCATACGATGTCGCGGCAGCCCACGTCGAGGCGGATGGCGCGTACACGAACAAGGCGCCCGGAGGCGTCGCCTATCGCTGCTCCTTCCGGGTGACCGAGGCATCCTACTTAATAGAGCGCCTGGTCGAGAATGCCGCGATCGAGATGAAGATGGACCCGGCGGACATCCGGCTCAAGAACTTCATCAAGCCCGAGCAGTTTCCGTATACGTCGGCCACCGGCTTCGAGTACGACAGTGGCGATTACCCGAGGGCGATGCAGCTCGCGCTCGACAAGCTGGGCTACCGGGAACTCCGGAAGGAGCAAGCCGAGAAACGGAAGAAGGGTGAGTTGATGGGGATCGGCGTCGCCAGCTTCACGGAAGTCGTCGGCGCCGGCCCGGGCAAGCACTACGACATCGCCGGGCTGCGCATGTTCGACTCGGCGGAATTGCGCGTCCATCCCACCGGCAAGGCAATCCTCAAGCTGGGCGTGAAGAGCCAGGGCCAGGGGCACGAGACGACCTTCGCGCAGATCGTGACCGAGGAGCTCGGCATTCCCGCCGCCGACGTCGAGGTCCAGGAGGGCGATACCGACAACACGCCCTACGGGTTGGGCACTTACGCGAGTCGCAGCACGCCCGTCGGCGGCGCGGCCACGGCGATGGTGTCGCGCAAGCTGCGCGACAAGGCAAAGAAGATCGCGGCTCACCTGCTCGAGGCTTCTGAGGCGGATATCGAGTTCGACCACGGCAAGTTCTTCGTGCGGGGCTCACCCTCGAAGTCGAAGACCATCCAGGACGTCGCGTTTGCCGCTTACACGAATCTGCCCGATGGGATGGAGGCCGGCCTCGAGGGTGTGACCTACTACGATCCACCCAACATGACGTACCCGTTCGGGACCTATCTCGTAGTGGTCGACATCGACCGAGGCACCGGCCAGGTCAAGGTCCGCCGCATGGTGGCGGTCGACGACTGCGGGGTGCGGATCAACCCGATGGTCGTCGAGGGACAGATCCACGGTGGCTTGACCGAGGGTTTCGGTATCGCCTTCATGCAACTGATCACGTTCGACGAGGAAGGCAACTGCCTGGGCTCGAATTTCACCGATTACCTGCTGCCAACGGCCTGGGAAACGCCGAAGTTCGAGATGGGCGAGACGGTCACCCCGTCGCCGCATCACCCGATCGGCGCCAAGGGGGTCGGTGAGTCGGCCACCGTCGGCTCGCCGGCGGCCTTCGTCAATGCGGTCATCGATGCCGTCGGGCACCTGGGAATCACGAACATCGACATGCCGGTGACCTCGGACAAGGTCTGGGAGGCCTTGAACAAGGCCGGAGCCGCGGAGTAGGTGTAAAGGATGTCCCTCGCGGACGACGTGCTGGACCGGGCGGCGGAGCTGCGGCGGCGCGGCGACACCTTCGTCGTCGCGACCGTGGTCCGGGTCGAGCCGCCGACATCGGCTCAGGCCGGCGACAAGGCGCTGATCACCGCCGACGGCAAGCTCTGGGGCTGGGTTGGCGGCAGCTGCTCCGAAGGGCTGGTGCGGCGCGAGGCGCTGGTCGCGATGGGGGACGGCCAGCCGCGCCTGGTGAAGATCGCGCCCGACGAGTCGCCCGATCATCTCCCCGGGGTCGTCTCGCATCTCAGTACCTGCCCCAGCGCCGGCAAACTTGACGTCTTTATCGACCCGCAACTGCCGCGACCGCTACTCCTCGTGGTCGGCGATACCCCCGCCGCCCACACGCTGATCAAGCTGGGCGCGACGATCGGCTACAAGACCTGTGCCGTGCACCCCGGCGCGCTCACGACCGACTACCCCGAGGCGGACCGGGTCATCGGGTCGCTCGACCTTGCGCCGGCCGAGCCCAACGCAAGCACCTGGGCCGTCGTTGCCACCATGGGCCACTACGACGAGGACGCCATCGAGGCGCTCTTACGCTATGACATCGCCTACATCGGGCTGGTCGCCAGCCGCCGCCGGGCCGCCACGGTCCTGGGCGTGCTGCAAGGCCGCGGTGTCCTCGGACTGGAACGCGTTCGGCGCGCCGCCGACAGCTCGGTCGGTGGCTCGCAGGAGGAGATCGCCCTGGCAACGCTGGCCGAGATCGCCGCCGAACGCCACGCGCACCAGCGCCACTACGCGATCCCGGCACCGGAGACGGCCATCGATCCGATCTGCGGGATGCAGGTCGAGGTGAAAAGGGCGATGCACGCGCTCATGGTGGGGGAGGCGACCTACTACTTCTGCGGCGCCGGATGTCTGGATGCCTTCAAGCTGCGGGAAGGTCAGTCGATTTCAGGCTGACCCTCCCGCCTTGCGGCAGTCTTAGGACGAACTGATGATGGGACGAACTTCGATCGAGCCCACGGCGGCCGATGGCACCTTGGCGGCGTAGGCGATCGCCTCATCCTGGTTCTTTGCCTCGACGACGTAGAACCCGATGATCTGCTCGGCGCCGGTGGTTGCTGGGCCTGACGCGGTTTTCGTCGATCCATTGCGCACGCGAACGGTGGTTGCCGTCTTCGACGGCTGGACCGGGTCGCCGCCCTTGAACATGCCGCGCCCGGACAACTCCTCGTAATAGCGACCGAAGGCGGCCTGCTGCTGCTCCATCTGCGGGCTATCCGCCGCAGGCATTTTCGATTCATCGGCGTACAGCAAATACAGAAACTTCATGTTCTCTCCTTGTGACTTGTTGATTACGCGGGTCTGGCCTGGGCGAGCACCTGGTCTTTGGTCACGCCCTCCATGTTGTGGACCTGCTTGGCGTGCTGCTGGACCCCGGTCACCAGCTTCGCCTCGTCGTCCGTCTGGAGCGACCAGCCGCATTCGCATTCGACGCGTTTTTGCATTCCGCACCTCCTCGATAGATTCGACCGGCCCCTAAGATCATCGCTGGACGCCTTTGGCGAATGTTTGGAGGCTCATTGCTGCGCATCTATCTGACCGGTGAGGTGGCCGTCGAGCGCGGAGACCAATTGCTGCGCGACGCGGATCTTCCCGGCCGGCAGGGGCGCCTCGCGCTCGTCTACCTGGTCGCGGAGCGCGAGCGGGCGGTCACCCAGGCCGAGCTCGCCGAGTTACTCTGGCCCGATTCGCTTCCGCCGTCGTGGCCGGTCGCGCTGAGCGCGGTGATCAGCAAGCTCCGCCAGAAGCTGGCGACCGTGGGCCTCGATCGGGAGCGGATCATCGCCAACGCCTTTCGCTGCTACCAGTTCCGGCCACCGGCCGAGACATGGATCGATCTCGAGGCCGCGGCCGACGCGCTGCACCAGGCCGAGGGCGCCGTGATCGCCAATCAGCCGGAAGCCGCCTACGGGCCGGCGCTAATTGCAACGACGATCGCCCGCCGCCCGTTTCTGGTCGGTGAAGATGCCCCGTGGGTGACGAGCCGCCGGGAGCGCCTTCGTGACCTCCTGGTTCGCGCGCTCGACTGCCGGGTCGAGGCCCTCGTGTGGAACGGCGAGCTCGCGCTCGCACAGGACCAGGCGCGCGCGGCCGTCGACCTCGAACCGTTTCGCGAGTCCGGCTATCGGCGACTGATGCAGGTCCTCGTCAGACGCGGCGATCGCGCCGAGGCGGTGCGGGTCTACCAGAAGTGCCGCCAGCGGCTCACCGACGAGCTGGGCGTGGCGCCCTCCGACGAAACCGAATCGCTCCTCCGGCAACTGCTCGGCAGCACCGCCTGACAGCCAGGCCTACGCCCGGGTGACCTCGGAACCGACCTCGTCCTTCGCCAGGTCGCCGTCGTGCGAGGAGCCGTTGGCGGGGAGTGCCGGCGCGATCGCCGGACGCGCCGCTGAGGGCTTATTGATTCCAGCGGCGGCATAGATCTCGTCCTGATCCAGCGTGTCCTTCTTCAGCACGGCCTCGGCCAGGCGATCGAGACGATCGCGATTCTCCGTCAACAGCCGCACCGCTTCCCGGTGGCACTCGTCCACGATCCGGCGGACTTCCTCGTCGAGCAGCTTCGCCGTTTCCTCACTGAAATGCTGGGCGGCCACCGCGCCGTCGCCCGGCTCGGTCAGGTTGAGCGGGCCGAGCCTGGGTGACATCCCGAAGCGCGCCACCATGGAGCGCGCGATTTGATTGACCTGCTGAAGATCGCTTTCCGCGCCGGTCGTCACCGCACCGTAGGCGACCTCCTCGGCTGCCCGGCCGCCGAGCGCGAGCGTGATCCGGCCGCGCAGGTAGCTCTCTGGATAGTTGTACCGGTCGTCGATCGGCTGGCTGTAGGTGGAACCGAGCGACAACCCGCGTGGCACGATCGTGAGCTTTTTCACCGGGTCCGCTCCCGGAACCAGCAGGCCCATCAGCGCGTGGCCCGACTCGTGGTAGGCGATCAGCCGCTTTTCGTCGGCCCCCAGAACGATCGGCCGGCGAAGGCCAAGCACCGATCGCTCGATCGCCTCGTCGAAATCCTCCCGCGTCACGGCGGTCCGGCCCTTGCGCGCGGCGACCAGCGCCGCTTCGTTGACGATGTTGCGCAGGTCGGCGCCAACGAATCCGGCGGTTGCGCCGGCGATATCGCTGAGGCTCACGTCTGGAGCGATGGAGACGTTGCGGGTGTGGATCTTGAGGATCGCCTCGCGTCCGGTTTTGTCCGGTGCGGAGACCGTCACCCGCCGGTCGAACCGACCGGGACGGAGCAGGGCCGGATCGAGGACCTCGGGGCGATTGGTGGCGGCCAGCACCACGACATTCTGATTCGGGGTGAATCCGTCCATCTCGGTCAGGATCTGGTTCAGGGTCTGCTCGCGCTCATCGTTCGCGCCAAACGTGGCCGATGAGGCGCGTGCCCGGCCGATGGCGTCCAGCTCGTCGATGAAGATGATGCTCGGAGCGGCCGCCTTCGCCTTGGCGAAGAGATCGCGGACTCGAGACGCGCCCACGCCGACGATAGCCTCGACGAACTCCGAGGCGGAGAGGCTGAAAAATGGGCGGTTGGATTCGCCCGCGACTGCGCGCGCCAGCAGGGTCTTGCCCGTACCGGGCGCACCCACCAGCAGGATGCCGTGTGGGATCTGGGCCCCGAGGCGCTGGTATTTCTCGGGCATCTTGAGGAAGTCGACGACTTCGGCCAGGTCCTGCTTGGCCTCCTCGATGCCGGCGACGTCGGCAAAGGTGATGCGCGTCCCCGAGTCCGGCGTGTAGAGGGTGGCCTTACTCTGGCCGAAGGCTCCGAGAAAGCCGCCCGGCCCTGCGCCGGCCATGCGCCGGCTTAGATAGAGAAAGCCACCGATCAGGAGCAGTGCCGGCCCGAAGCTCAGCAGCAAGGTCAGGAGCGGCGATCCGCCCGAGCCGGGAGGCGTCGCGCTGATCGGGACATTGTGTTGCTCGAGCAGCGCTTCGAGGTTGTCCGTCGCGAAGGCGGGTCGCTCGGTCTGAAAGAGCGTGCCGCTGGCGGACCCGGAGGTCACGGATTTCTTGAAGTCACCCTGGATCGAGTTGGCCTGCGCGGTGACGTCCTTGACGTTGTCGGCATTCACCTGCTGGATGAAGGTGGTGTAGGGCACCGTGATCCGCGCCGGTCCGCTCGTGAAAACGACGGAGATCAGGTAGTTCAGGACTAAGAGGACGACGAGGTAAATCCAGAAGCCCCGGTTGCGCCAGAAAGGCTTTGGAGCTCCGGGCGATGCCGGCGCGTTTCCGCGCCCGGGCAGCAGTGGTCGTTTGGTCGGGCTCGAAGCCAACTCGTTCCCCTCGCGTTCGACTCTACACGCTTGGCAAATCGTGCGGATGACGGTATGATCTTGTGATAGCGTGACTACTCAATAATTGGAGGCTTGATATGACGCTTACGCATCTGATCGTGTTGCTCCTGGTCGGCGCCGTCGCCGGATTGATCGGTGAACGACTGGTGAGCCGCGGCATGCCCGGTGGATTGCTGGGTGCGATCGTCGCCGGGCTGGTCGGTGCCTGGTTGATGGTCGATGTTCTGCACCTCGTGATCGCCCCCGAGTTGTCGCTGGCGGGCATCCCGATTCTCTCGGCGATTCTCGGCGCGGCCGTCGTAGTCCTGCTGTTCAGCCTCGTGGCGGGCGGAAGCTTCGCTCGCGGCTGGGGCCGCCGCTAGTAGCCCCGTCGCTCGAGGGTCCGCCGAGGAGCGGGCCCTCCCCCCGACGACTTCCTTGTAATTAGGAGTGTCTTAGACGTACACTCTCGCTGCCGCCTTTGCGGGGGATAGGTGGTGCCTATTCAAGGGAGGAGGACACATGGGGAACGAGCGTTGGAGTCGCCGAAAATTCGTCAGCCGCGCCGGCAAAACCGCCGGGGCCGCTTTCCTGGGTCTCAGCTTCGCGGACTTCCTGGCGGCCTGCGGGGCATCAACGAGCAACACAGCTTCCGGGGGTAGTGGCAAGCTGGAAATCTTCAGCTGGTGGACCGCGGGCGGCGAAGCCGACGGGCTCGCCGAGATGTTCAAAATCTACAAGCAGAAATATTCGGGCGTGCAGATCGTCAACGCGACGGTCGCCGGCGGCGCCGGGACGAATGCCAAGGCCGTGCTCAAGACGCGTATGGAGGGTGGCAAGCCACCGGATAGTTTCCAAGTCCACGCCGGCCAGGAACTGATCAGCACCTGGGTGAAGGCCTCGAAGATGGAGCCGATCACCAGTGTCTGGAACAGCGAGGGCTGGGACAAGACGATCCCCAAAGACCTCAAGGACATCGTCAGCTCGAACGGCGAAGTCTGGTCGGTTCCGGTCAACGTCCATCGCGGCAACGCGCTCTGGTACAACAAAAAAATTCTCGACGACAACAACATCACGCCGCCGACCAACATGGACGACTTCCTATCGGCCCTGGGCAAGCTGAAGGCAAAGTTGCCAACGGGCCCACTGGCGCTCGGATCGAGTGGCAACTGGCAGGTTCAGATGCTGCTCGAGAACAACATCCTCGCCGCCGGGGGGCCCGACTTCTACAAACAGGTCTTCTCGGGCAAGGCGTCCTTCACCGACGCCAACGTCAAGCAGGCGCTCACCTGGATCAAGTCGATGCTCAATTACGTCAACTCCGACCACCCGACGCTCGGTTGGGACGATGCTGACAAGCGGCTGATCAATGGAACCTCGGCCTTCAATATCATGGGCGACTGGGCCAAGGGCTACTTCACCGCCGCCAACTGGGTTCCCAACAAGGACTTCGGCGCGGCACCGTCGCCGGGCACATCGGGAAAGTACGTGATCGTCTGCGACACGTTCGGATTGCCCAAGGGCGCCCCCAACCGTGCCAACGCGATCAACTGGCTCAAGGTCTGCGGCTCGCAGGAGGGCCAGGCCGCCTTCAATCCTAAAAAGGGATCGATTCCCGCGCGGACGGACGTGTCCGCGAGCATCTTCGATCCCATCGCCCAGCAGTTCATCGCCGAGTTCAAGACCGACGCCCTCGTCCCCAGCTCAGCGCACGGGTCCGCGACCCCCGATGCGTTCGCATCGGGTGTCAACGATGAGATGGGCCAGTTCGTCATCAACAAGGACGTCAACAAGACGGCCGGCAACCTGCAGAAGCTCTCCGACGAATTCCTGAAGTAGACCTGGCGAGACGCTGATGGCGACGGCCACCGCGCCGCCGGTCGGGGTGGAGCGGCTCCGACGGAGCCGCTCCATCACTCCGCTGTCGTGGGACCGGGTGATGCCGATCCTGATGATCGCGCCTTCGGTGATCCTGATCGCGGTCTTCGTCTACGGCTTCATCGGCCGGACCGCTTATACGTCGCTGACGGCCTGGCGCGGGGTGGTGCCGGACTATACCTTCGTCGGCCTGCGGAACTACGAGCGGCTGTTCCAGACGGAGAAGTTCCAGGCCGACATCGTCAACACCATCCACTTCACCGCCTTCTTCCTCGCCGGCTGCCTGATCCTCGGGCTCGGCGCGGCGGTGCTGCTCGACCAGAAGCTTCGAGGAACCATCATCTTTCAGAACATCTTCATGTTCCCGCTGGCCATCTCCTTCATCGTCACCGGCACGGTCTGGCGCTGGATCTTCAACCCGAACTACGGCCTCAACGTGCTCTTTCACAATCTGCACCTGGATTTCCTGCAGTCGGGCTGGCTCACGAGCCCGAGCACGGCGCTGAACTCGCTGACCATCGCGGCGGTCTGGCAGATGAGCGGTTTCTGTATGGCGATGTTTCTGGCCGGCTTGCGTGGCATCCCTGAGGAGTTGCGTGAGGCGGCTCGGGTCGACGGTGCCTCGGAGTTTCAGGCGTTTCGTTACGTGGTCTTCCCCCTGCTGCGGCCCATCACGCTCTCGGCCGTGATCATCCTCGGCCACATCTCGCTGAAGATCTTCGACCTCGTCTTCGTCATGACGTTTGGCGGTCCCGGATACGCGACCGACATGCCGGGCTTGAACATGTTCATTACGACATTCCGGCAGGACTTGTTCGCCCGCGGCGCCGCGATCGCCACCGTCCTGCTGCTCATGGTCGCGGTCTTGATCGTCCCCTACCTGGTCTGGAACTTGCGTGGGGAGACCGAGCGATGAGCGTGCTGGTCGCGTCCCCGCGGCCCGTGACGCGCTGGCGCCCGTCGACCGTCGTTGCCTATGTGCTGCTCATCGCGCTCGCTGTGTTCTTTCTGCTCCCCATGTTCGCCATCGTGGTGACGTCGCTGAAGTCCTTCACCGAGGTCTCCCGCTCCACACTCTGGGAGCTCCCCAGGGCGCCCACCCTGGAGGCCTTTGGCTCCGCCTTCGACGTGCTGGCGCCCGCCTTCTTCAACTCGGTCCTGCTCGTGGTGCCGGCGACCGCACTCTCGGCGCTGCTGGGCTCGCTGAACGGGTACGTGCTCTCGAAGTGGAAGTTCCGCGGCGCGAATGTCATCTTCGCCTTGCTGCTCTTCGGCATGTTCATTCCCTACCAGAGCATCCTGATCCCGCTGTTCCAATTCCTGAGCGCCATTGGTCTTTACGGCGGCATCCCGGGTCTGATCCTGGTCCATGTCGTGTACGGGATTCCGATCTGTACGCTGATCTTTCGGAATTACTTTGCGACGGTGCCCCGCGAGCTGCTGGAGGCCGCGCGCATGGACGGTGCCAGTGTTCTCGGCATCTTCCGCCACATCATGCTGCCGATCTCGATCCCTGGCTTCGTCGTCGTCATGATCTGGCAGTTCACCAGTATCTGGAACGAGTTTCTCTTCGCGGTCACCATCGCCCAGGACCCGACCCAGCGACCAATAACTGTGGCGCTGCAGAACCTCGCGGGGAGCCTCCTGTCGCAGTACCAGGTACAGATGGCCGGTGCGTTGCTGGCCGCCGCGCCGACCCTCCTGGTCTACATTCTGCTGGGTCGTTACTTTGTGCGGGGACTTCTCGCGGGATCGCTGAAAGGCTAGCCAGCGGACTGAGCATCGTTAGAGAGTGTTAGAGCGCCGTACGTACTGAGGAGCTTGCTCCTTGCGGAGTGGGTCTTCCGCACGGCACAATATGACTTCGGCTCTGCGGAAAGCGTTTAAACCTCAGGAGGGGAAAGCAATTGCGCACACTACGAACATTGACCTTATTGGCGTCCACGGGCGCGTTCGCCATCGTTCTGGCGGCGTGCGGCGGTAGCTCAACCGCGGGAACCTCGGCGAGCGCCACCGTACCGGCGGGGCTCGGCGTCAAATCGTTCGACGCATCGTACTCGGCGATGGCTCAACTGAAGAGCCTGGTCACGGCGGGTAAAGGTAAGGTCGCGGTGATTCTGCCCGACGCCACGACCTCCGGTCGCTATGTCACCTATGACCAGCCGATGCTGACGAAGGCCTTCGACGCGGCCGGGTATACGTCGTCGCAGTACAAGATCGACAACGCCAAGGGCGACCCCGCCACCGAGCTCGCGGTTGCTCAGGCGGACATCACCGCCGGCGCGACGGTCCTGGTCTTCGACCCCCTGAATGGCACGGTCGGCGCGTCGATCCAGCAGTACGCGGAGTCGCACGGCGTCAAGACCATCAGCTATGACCGGGCGACGTTCCAGGGCAACAACGTCTACTACGTCAGCTTCGACAACGTCCAGGTCGGCAAACTGATCGGCCAGGGTTTCCTGGACTGCGTCAAGGCCTGGAATGTCACCAACCCGCAGGTCTTCACACTTGACGGCGGAGAGAACTCGGACCCCAACGCGATCTCCTTCGCCCAGGGTTACAACCAGGTGGTCTGGGGGAAGACGGACACGCCATTACCGGCGGGGACGACCAATAACGGTCTGACACTGGTCGCCGACAAGGTGGCGACGGACTGGACGAACTCCGTCGGCGGGACGATCTTCCAGCAGCAGTTCACCGCCCACCGAAACATCAATGCCACGATCGAGGCCAATGACGGGCTCGGTAATGCCGTCATCCAGGTCCTCAAGAGCCAGAATGTCCCGGCGAAGAAAATCCCGACCACTGGGCAGGATGCGACTCTTGACGGAATGGCCAACACTCTCACGGGGTTTCAGTGCGGATCGGTCTACAAGCCGATCTATCTCGAGGCCCAGGATGCGGTTGCAATCGCAACCATCTTGCGTGCCAGTCTGACAGTTCCGTCCTCACTAATCAACGGCACCACCGCGCCGCCGGCGGGGGCCACAGGAACCCAGCAGCCGGCGTCGTTGCTGGTGCCCTACTGGGTGACGACCGCGAACATGAAGGACACGGTTATCAAAGACAACTTCGTCGACAAGACCGCCCTGTGCGCCGCCGCCGGGGCACCCGCCTGCACCGCCGCCGGTATCAGCTAGACCACGATGGCGCCGCCGCCCTGCGCGGCGGCGCCTTTCTCGCGCGTTAAAGTGATCAGGTGGCGCAGGTGATCGAAGACTCGCCCTCCACGGCGGAGCCGCTGCTCAAGCTCCACGGCGTCGAGAAACACTTTGGTCCGGTCCAGGCGCTGTACAATGTCGACCTCGATCTCCCCGCCGGACAGGTCACTGCGCTCGTGGGGGACAACGGCGCCGGCAAGTCAGTCCTCACGAAGTGCATCGCCGGCATCTACCAGATCGATCATGGTCAGTTCTTCTGGGAAGGCCGCCCGGTTCAGATCCACAGCCCGCGAGATTCGGCCCGGCTCGGTATCGAGACGGTCTATCAGGACCTGGCTCTCGCCGACAACCTTGACATCGTGCAGAACATGTTCCTGGGTAGGGAGCGCCTCCGAAACGGACTGCTTAACGAAGACGACATGGAACGTGCGGCCGGCCAGACACTGGCCAACTTGCGGGTGACGACGGTGCGGTCGATCCGGCAGCCGGTGGCATCGCTGTCGGGCGGCCAGCGGCAGTCGGTGGCGGTTGCTAAAGCCGTGATGTGGAACTCGAAGCTGGTGATGCTCGACGAGCCAACCGCCGCGCTGGGGGTCGTGCAAACGCAGATGGTGCTCGACCTGGTTCGGCGCTTGCGCGATCGCGGCCTTGCCGTGATGATGATCTCGCATAACCTCAACGATGTATTCGAGGTCGCCGACCGGATCGCCGTCATGTACCTCGGACGGCTGGTCGTGCAAGATCGGGCTTCGGCATTCGACCGACAGAGCGCGGTCGAGTATATGACGACGGGCAAGTCCGGCCGTACAGTGCCCAACGCCCAGGATAAGGGGCAGCATGGCGCGAGCTGAAGCACCCGAGGATCCCACCGCCTCGGCCGCGCAGGCCGCCACCCTCGACGTCCCACCGGAAATCGTGGCCCAGTCACTGGGCGAATGGGTCCGTGCCTGGCTGACGCGCCTGCGCGCCGGCCAGAGCGGCGTGCTGCCTGTCGTTCTTGGCCTGCTGATCATCTCCACCGTCTTCACGGCCATCAGCCCCAACAACGTTTTCCTCTCGGCGGGTAACCTGGTCAACCTCTTCCAGCAGAGTGCCGTCTTCATGGTGCTGGCGATGGGCGAAGTCTTCATCCTGCTTCTGGGTGAGATCGATCTCTCGATTGGCTACACGGCCGGCGTCGGCGGCGTTGTCGCGGTCCAGCTGGTGGAGCCGGCAACCACCAAATGGCCCTGGTGGGGAGCGATCCTGGTGGCGCTGTTGGTTTGCGCCATCATCGGCGTGTTGCAGGGGACGCTGATCACCCGGCTCAGGCTCTCGTCGTTGATCGTGACGCTTGCGGGCTCGCTGATCCTCAATGGCGTGATGCTGATTGCGCTCGGATTGGGCCCATTCTCTGGCTCTCCCAGCCTGCAGGGAACGAACCCCAATATCCGGACTCTCTATAAGTTGATGTGGGGCACGATCGATCCCGTCGTCAGCTGGATCGGCATGGTGTTGGTCGTGATCGTGATCGGGAGCATCCTGTGGTGGAGTGACAGCCGCCGTCGGCAGAGCGGCCTGGTAGCACCGCCCGCCAGCCTGACCGTCTTAAAGATCGCGCTCATCGCCGTCGTCGGCATCGTCGTCGTGGCGATCTGCAACGTCAACCGGGCGGCCATCGGCACGCTCGCGGGCGTGCCCTGGGTCATCCCCATCGTGCTGGTCATCCTGGCGGTGTGGATGGTGCTCACCCAGCGGACGCGCTTCGGCCGTTACGTCTACGCAATCGGCGGCAATCCAGAGGCGGCTCGGCGGGCCGGTGTGAACCTGGCGATCATCCGCACCTGGTGCTTCGTGCTCTGTTCTGTCACTGCCGGCATCGGCGGCCTGCTCTACGCCTCCTACCTCGGCGGCATGTCCAACAACTTCAACGGTGGGCAGATCGTGCTCTACGCCATCGCGGCCGCCGTCATCGGGGGGACGAGCCTCTTCGGCGGACGGGGCAAGATGCTACACGGTGTCCTCGGCGGCCTGGTCATCGGCGGCATCTACAACGGCCTCTATCTACTGGCGATCGACGTCCAGTGGCAGTTCATCGTCACCGGCTTTGTCTTGCTCGTCGCGGTGGCGATCGACGCGCTCTCTCGCCGTAGCGCAACCTCAGGCAGCGCCGCGCGCGTCTGATCGCCCTGTCTGTCTGAAGGCGGCTCGCCCCGACCGGGAGCACAGCAGCCAGAGGACGGATGCCGGCATCACGAGGTTGACGAGGACCGGCACCGGTCCGCGCACCGCGCCGATGGGAAGCACCATCAACAGCAGCGACGCCGCCAGGCTCACCGCCTCCAGCCCTATCACCCAGCGGCGAGCCCAGCGCCGCTGCCGGCGGAGGTTGCGCGCCAGCCAGAACATCCCGATGGCGACGATGATGGTGAGCAGGCTCAGCATGCGAAGGCCCGGCTCCACGATGCTGAACGGGATCGCGCTCAGCCCGGCGACCAACGAGAAACTCGCCTGGATGACGACCAGGACGGATGTGATCTCGGGGACGCTCGAGGGCGACGCCGGCGTCTTTGCGGTGATGGCGCGCGATGCGATGCTCACGTTTCAGCTCCCTTGAAGTTGCTTTTGGACGGTCTGATCGAGGTCGGCGGCGAAGGGTCCTTGCTTGCCGTTGTCGATGATCCACACGTGTAGCATGGGCGGCGTCGTAATGCTGGTCGAGCCGAGGGGGCAAGTCCAGAAGGGCGTCTCGAAGCTGAACTCGAACCCGAAGGGGGAGAAGCAGATGCCCTCGTGCTGGTGCCACTGCGTCAACGGCCCGCCCGGGTCGGGGCCCCACTGCCCGGCGCGCGGCATCTGGTACATCGCGCCAATCAGCTGCAGCCCGTGTTTCGTCTGCGCGTAGACCAGCGCTTGCGGGTGGTACGGGTCGAGGATGATCTTCGCGTTCGCCGGGTTCTCGAAGTGGCGGAGTGGCTCGGCACTCGACGCCGGTCCCGGTTTGAACCCCGCGACGATCGCGGCCGCCGGGTCCCGGTAGCGGGCGATGCTCGCCCGGGTGTCACTGAGGAGGCGGGTGGCGGCCTCCCGCTGATCGGGCGTCGCTACCGACGCGACCGGCTGCAGCAGGGCCCCGGCATGCGCGTGGAGCGCGTCCGGATGAACGAGACCCCCAATCCAGATTCCAAGCGTC
>Ga0209027_1000292_pt1 | contig 16813 bp, 17 predicted proteins | sample GraSoi013_1_20cm_3_FD_185821 | JGI IMG/M metagenome (GOLD analysis project Ga0209027, IMG submission 185821) | Grasslands soil microbial communities from the Angelo Coastal Reserve, California, USA - Sample 09_27_2013_1_20cm (SPAdes) (version 2) | ecosystem: Environmental > Terrestrial > Soil >...
GAAGCTGCCGAGCGCGCGCGCCACCGGCCCGCTGGGCGCGAGCAGCCCCGCCACGTCGATCGGATCGATGCGCGTGGTCGCCCGCGGGCGGGGGGCTTCCACGACGACGTAGCAGTCGCCGACGGCGTTGTCGACGATGGCGAACCCGACCCCGCCGTCGTGCAGCCGCGCGGCGACCGTGAGATCCGCTCCCGAGGGCTCGAGCACGCCGCTCGGGTGGTTGTGGAGCAGCAGCTCGCCGCGCACCGCGATCCCCGGGAGGGCGAGGACCGCGTCGACGGTGCCGCGCGCCACCACGCGCGCCTCGACGATCAAGCCGTTGGCATCGGGGCGCGCCACGAACGACACCTCGCGCCCGTGGGCCGCCGCGATCTCGGCGCGCAGCAAGTCACGGACGGCCGGCGCGAGCCGCTCGACGCTCACGTCTTGAGCTCGCGCTTCTTAGCCGCGGGGAAAAGGACGTTGTTGAGGATGAGACGGTAACCCGGCGAATGGGGATGCAGCGACAGGTCGGTGGGGGGATCGCCGATCTGGTGCTGTTGGTCCTCCGGGTCGTGCCCGCCGAAGAAGGTCCAGGTGCCCTTGCCGTGGTCGCCGTTGATGTACTTGACCCAGGGGGCGCCCTCTTCGTCCGCCAGCACGGTGTCGCCCGGCTTGAGGCGGTCGCGCAGGAACGACGTCGTGAGGCCGTAGAAGTCGGGGATCACCTGCCGGTGGTTCTGCACCAGGATCGTGGGGACGGCGTCGATCTTGGCGCTGAAGTTGAACAGCTTGAAGGCGCCGAGCGGCTGGCGGCGCAGGCTGGCGTTGACCTGGTGCCCGTCGATGTCGGAAAAGCTCGCGACCTGCGGACTGGGCTCGAGCCGCGCGCCGCTGAACGCCATGGCCTGCGACCAGTCCATCCTGCGGTCGGCGTCGGGATCCATGGGCGTGCCGTCGGCGAACGCCGCCGCGATGTCCACGTGCGCCGCGGCGAGGGCCAGGTCGAGCGTCTCCGTCGCCGTGCACATCGCGAACAGGAACCCGCCGCTGGCCACGTACTCGCGGATCCGGCGGGCCACCGCCTTTTTCAAGTCGGGGACGGTCGGGAAGCCGAGCCGTTTCGCGGCGTCCGCGTTGAACCGCACCATGTCGGCGAGCCACGGGGTGCCGGCATAGATGAGGTAGAACTTGGAGAACTGCCCGGTGAAATCCTCGTGGTGCAGGTGCAGCCAGTCGTAGCTCGGGAGCTTTCCGCCGAGCACCTCGAAGTCCCACACCGTGTCGAATGGGATGCCGGCGTATTGCAGCGCCATGGTGACCGCGTCGTCCCACGGCGGAGCGTTGGGAGGCACGTACACGGCCACGTGGGGCGCCTTCTCGAGCGGCACCGCGTCCATGTTGCTCGCCTCGATCTCGCCGCGGATGGCACTGACCTGCGCGTCGTCCACCGGCTGGCAGCTCACGCCGGCGAGCGCCGCGTCGCGCCGGATTGCGGCCCCATCGGGGATGAGGAACGACCCGCCGCGGTAGTTCAAGAGCCACTCCGCCTTGATCCCCGCCTGCACCACGCGGTACGTGACACCGTATGCCTTGAGGTGGTCGGTCTGGGCGTCGTCCATAGGAACCAACAACTGGGCGGCAGAGGGCGGTAGAGGGCGGTAGAGGGCGGTCCGGGGAAACGCCAGCCCCAGCGCGTTGGCGCCGACCGCCTCGAGAAACTCGCGACGCTTCACGACTTCGGAATCGCTCCCTTCGCCCGCTCCAGCTCGCGCCGCGCCTCCGGCACCAACGCGCTTCCGGGATACGAGAGGATGAGCCGCTCGAGATGCTGGATCGCGGCCGCGGTCTGCTGCTGGCGCTCGAGCAGCCGGGCCCACTCGAGCTCGGCGGCCGGCGCCGCGGCGCCGGTGCCTCCGGTTCTCACGACCTCGTCGAACAGGGCGACGGCGCTGTCGCGGTGGCTCGGTCCCAGCCGGGCCGCGACCCGGCCAGCCAACAGCAGCACATTCGCCCGCCCTCCACCGCCTTCCACCGCCTGCAGTTTTCCAGCCGCAAGCCGTAGGGCATCGACGGCGCGCCCCGAGTCTCCGCGCGCGAGCGTCAGCAGGGCGCTTCCCAGCTCGGGGAAGGTGTCGCCGGGAACTTGCTGCATCAGCGCCAGCAGCTCGGTCCGGTCGGTCGCCTCACGCCGGTCGCCCGCGTACGGACCCGCGTCGAGGAACAGCTGCCACGCGTCCTTGAGCCGGCCGCGATACAGGGCGATCCCTCCCCTGAGGGCCAGCGCCTCCACGCTCGAATCGCGCGCGAGCGTCGCGTCGGCGCGGTCCAGCTCCCCCGCCGCCATCCAGGCCCGCACGAGCCGCAGCCGCAGAGTGGCGCGGTTCTCGTTCGTCAACCGGCCGTCGTCCGCGAGCCGCTGGGACGCTTCGTCGAGCTGCCCGGCGTCGATCAGCGTCTCCACCAGTGCGGCTTGCGCAAGCGCCTGCGCCTCGGATGGGGCGGAAGAATCGCGGGCGACCCGCTCGAGCACGGCGCGCGCCCCTTCCCGGTCGCCCGCCGCCAGGAACGCGCGGGCCGCGTCGGCGCGAGCGCGCGCGGCGAGCGGCCCGGGCACGAGCTCGGCGTAGCGCGCCAGCGCGAGCGCGCGCACCCGGCGCGCGTCGGGCGTCTCGTGCGCTGCGGCGAGATCGGCGAACCGATGTAGCGCGACGGTCGCGTCCGCGGTCGGGGTGGCGACGCTGGGCGCGAACACCGCCCAGGCGCGCTCGGCCAGGCCCCACGCGAGCAGCAGCTCCCCGGCGAGCCGCCGGACCGGCGGCGCCGGATCGCCCGCCGTGAGCAAGCGGGCGATCCGCTCCCGCTGGGCCTCGGGCGCCTGGGCGAGCTCGCTCGCGGCGTTGGGCAGCTGCACCGGCGCCCCGACCAGCGCCGCCGCCCACTCGCGCGCCGCGCCCTCCCAGTCGCCGGCGCGCTCGTTCAGGGCGGCGAGCTCGATCCCGAACGCGGCGGGACGCCCCAGGGCGCGCCGTCCCTCGAGCAGCACGGCGCGCGCCGCATCGTGGCGGCGTTGCTCGTCCAGGGCCATCGCCCACTCGCGGTACGGCGCCTCATCGCGCGGCGCCGCCGTCACCCAGCGCTGGGCCACCGCTTGGGCGCTGTCCGGCTCGTTGAGACCCACGTACGTGCGGAGCAGGACCCCCCGCAGGGCCGCGTTGCCCGGGCTCGCGGCGGCGGCGCGCTGCGCGGCGGGCACGAGCTCCACCAGCCTGCCGAGCCCGGGCAGCACGCGCTCCAGCCCGAGCAGCGCCGAGAGATTGGTGGGGTCCGCGCGCAGCGCCGCGAAGTAGATGCTCGCCGCCTGCTCGAACTGACCCGCCCGCTCCAGCTCGAAGCCTTGCCCGATAGCCTGGCCCCGCGCGACCCGCCCGGGTGCGACCGCGAGCGCGAGACCGAGCGCCAGACAGGCGATGCGGCTACTGCTGTGGCGCATTGAGCCGGCGGAAGTAGTCCAGCACCAGGCGTCGCTCTTCCGGGGTGAGTCCCTGCAGCTCGTCCCACGTGGGGTAGCGCAGCCGCGGGCCCGCCCCTGTCGCCCCGGGCTTCAACACCGCGGGGACGTGAACGCTGTCGCCCGTCGCCGCCCGGCTCACGCGCTGCTTGCTTTCGTCCGGCTCGTCGTTCGAGAGGGTGCGGCCGGCGTCGAGCAGCCGGTGGTACAGGCGCTGCTGGCGCTCGATGGTCCGCTGGTCGAGGCGGCCGGCCTCGAGCTGGCGGGCGAGCTCCCTGGCCTCTTGCCCCAGGGGGCCGGCGGCGGAGCTGATGCCCTGGGCCTGCATCCGCTCGAGCTGCTCGGCGAGCGCTCGTTGCCGCGCGGCCAGGGCGCGCAGCTGCTCCAGCACCGCCTGGCCGGCGCCCATCATCGGCAACAGACCCTGGGCCTGGCCGTTGAGCCCCTGCTGGTCGCGGGCCAGGCGCGCCAGCATCTCGACCGCTTCGGCGAACCCGCTCCCCGATTGCGCCCCGCTCACCTGCTTGCGGCTCTTGGCGAGGGCCAGGGCAGCCGCGTTGAGGGCGTCGACCGCGTCGTCAGCGAGCGATGCGGCTTCGACGGCGTTCGGATCGGCGTCCTCGAGCTGGCCGCGCGCGGCGGCCATCTGGCGCTTGGCGTAGCCGAGCGCCGTTTCGAGCTGCGGCGACACGAGCGCGTGCTTGCCGGCGGCTTCGCGGATCTCGCGAGCCACCACGTCCGTTCCCTCCTCCACCGACGCCTGCTGCGCGCGGGTCGTGGCGCCGGCCTCGCCGCGATGCAGCGCCTCCGACACCCGCTGCTGACGATCCGCCAGTGCCGCGGTCTCAGAGAGCGCGCGGTCGAGCGCGGCGAGCGTCTCCCCACGCCACGCGCGCGCCAGCGAGTCGCGTTGCCCGCGGAGCTGGTCCGGCACGCCGGCGAGCTGTCGCTCCGCTTCCGCTCCCTCCTGGGCCGCCGCCGGCGCCCGCCCCAGGTCCGCGGACTGCGCGGCGCGCTGCATGGCGCCGCCGGCGTCGCGCGCCGCCCGCTCGGGCGCGGCGAGCGAGCCCGTCCCTGCGGGCGGCGCGCCGACCTCCTTGGCGAGTCGACCGATCGCGTGCGCCAGTGAGTCCGCGGCGCCGGCCAGCCTGCGCTGGCGCATCGCGGCCCCGCTGTCGGGCCGCGGCGCATCGTCGGCATTCCACTCGGCCTGGCGGCGCCGCAGGTCTTCTGCATCGGCCGCGAGCGATGCGAGTGTGCCCTCCACGGCGGCGCGCCGGAACAGCTCCTGGCTGCGCTCGAGCTCGGCCCGGAGCTGTTGCTGCGCTTCGGCGAGTCGCTCGAGGGCACGGCGCGTCGCCTCCGGGTCGAGCTTCGCCAGCGCCTGCTGCAGCTCGCGCAGCCGCCGCTCGAGCTCTGGCGTCACGGCGCGCCGCAGCAGCTCCTGCACTTCGCGCAGCCGCGCCTGGAACGCCGTGTCCCCGATCCCCGCGGCCTGCGCCGCCCGGGCGATCTGCTCCACGGCGCGCGACAGCTCCTGCACGCGCGCCTGCAGCGCCTCCTGCTCCCGGGCGACGGCTTGCGCCCGCTCGGTCGCCTGGAAGGGGAGCGCCCCATCCCGCTCGCCCTCCGTGCCGCGGCGCGCTCCGGTCGCCGCGCGCGAGCGTTGCTGGGCGAGGTCGCCTGTGCGACGGCCCAGCTCGCGCTGGGCCGCGGCAATGGAGTCCGCTGCTTCTGTCGCGTCACGCGTGGCGGCACGGGTCGCCGCGCGCAACTCATCCAGGCTCGGCAGCCGCAGGGCGATCTCGGGACTGCGGCCCACGTGCGGCGTCGGGGCGTTGTCCCAGACCTCGACGCGAAGCCGCAGCGTGTCGCCGGGCACGAGCCCCCGCCGCTCGGCGTCGAGCTCCCCCTGCACGATCGTCCGCTCGCCCGCGTCCGACACGTCCAGCGATTCCCGCACCGCCTCCCCTACTTTCCCCGTCTGACTCACGCGCCAGCTCACGATCTGGAGCCGCCCAAGACCATGATCGTCACGCGCGTCGATCACGAGCGGCTGCCGCAGCGACAGGGGAAGCGTCGTATCGCGGCCCGGCACTGGAACGGTGACGATGGGTGCCGAGTCGCGGACGACGGTCAGCCGCAGCTCGGGCGCGTCGCCCTCGAGCGGCGCGCCGTCAGCAGTGGCGAGGTCGAGCAACCACACTCCCGGCCCGCGGGGCACGAGGCGCCCCGAAAACGCCATGCCCGCGACCGCGAGCGGCGCACGGACCTCTTGATGACGCCAGGCAGCCCGCGCGAGCGGCACGCTCGCCGCCCCGCGCGTCAGGATCACCGTGCCTTCGGGGATAGGAATCGTGTCCGCGCCGGGCGTGAGCGGCTCGTCCGGACGGCCGAGGTAGGCCGGGTAGCGCGCCGTGAGCTCGAGGCCGGCAACGAACGCCGGGAGCGCCACCGCGACGAGTGCGTCGGCGCTGCGCCGGCTGCCGCTCGATGCGCGCAGATAGAGGTCCGCCTGGAGCGGGCCCACCCGGCGGACGGCGTGCCCCAGCGAGTCGAGGGCCACCGGCGCGGGCCGCCATGACTCTCCCGGCCCGCGGGTCCAGAGCGTGGCGCGGGTCGCGGCGGGTACGTCGATCGCCACGGTGATGGTGTCGCCCCGGCGCACCGTGGTCCGGTCCACCACGAGCCGCACCGGCGCGCGGGCGTCCGCGAGCGTGCGGAGCGGATGCCAGAACGCGGCGGCCCGCCCGGCGCCGGGCGACGCGGCGACGAACAGCACCGCACCGAGCGCCGCCGTGCCCGCGGCCACGAGCAGCGAGGCGCGCGTGTTGCGGGCGAGCAGACGACCCACGACGAGGGCCGCCCGGTCGACCACCGCGACCGCCCTCCGGTCCGCCAGCGTCCACAACTCCGCGCTCGCACCCGCCGGCGTAGTCGGGGCGACGAGCCCGACGATGCTTCCCGGGCGGCCGGCCGTCGCCGCCTCGACCAGGCGCCCGACGGCGGGCGCCGCCGCATGGCGCCCGGCGCGCAGCGCGAGCCGCGCGGCGGCTCCCGTGACGCCTCCGATCAGCAGCCATGCGGTCAGCACCGCGGCGACGCTGGGGGCCAGCGCCAGGCCCGCACCCGCGATCGCCAGCGCCGCGCCGGCGCTCGCCAGCAGCACGGCGCCCGCGCGGGCGTACGCATGCGGGCGTCCGAGCCGCCGCAGCCGGGCCGCCGTGGCGGTCACGGCAGCGCGCTCACCGCATAAGTGAAGAGGTTGACACCCATACGTAGTGCCGCCTCATGGAGCTCGGCGGTATCGTGGTGGACCTCGGGATCCTCCCACCCGTCGCCCAGGTCCGATTGATAGGAATAGTATACGACCAGCCGGTCGCCCAAAAAGATCCCGAACCCCTGCGCCGGCAGCCCGTCGTGCTCGTGGATCTTGGGGATCCCCTTTGGGAAGTCGTACACCACATGGTAGACGGGATGGCTCAACGGCACTTCAACGAGCGGGTGATCGGGGAACACGCGGGCGATCTCGCGCCGGAACGATTTGTCCATGCCGTAGTCGTCGTCGGCGTGGAGGAATCCACCCTGCTCCAGGTAGCGGCGCAGGGTCTGGACCTCCTCGTCGGAGAAATGGACGTTGCCGTGCCCGGTCATATAGAGGTAAGGCGTGTCCCACAGGTCGGGGCTTGCGAGCGTGACCACGCGCTCGCGCACGGCGACGGCCAGTCCGGTGCGCCGGCGGATCGCCGCGAGGAGGTTGGGCAGCTTGGAGGGCCCGGTGTACCAGTCGCCCCCGCCGTCGTAGTGCAGCCTTCCGATGGTCAGAGAGGCCAAATGCGGAATGTGGAATGCGGAATGCGGAATCGCGCGAGCCGACCTCGGCCCGTCCATTCCGCATTCCCCATTCCGAATTCCGCATTCGGATCGGCCGGCGAGCGGGAGCCCGAAGGCGAGCAGGATGATCGCGAGGGTCTTCACAGCTCGTTCACTAGCCGGTACGCGCTGTTGCGCGTGATTCCCGTCTCGACCGCGATTTGCTCGGCGACGTCGCGCCTGGTCATTCCCCGGGCGAGCAAGGTGCGGGCGCGGGCTTGGGGGTCGGGCGGCCGCTCCTCGCGGACGGGCTTGCCGGTCCCCGCCACCACGACCGTGACTTCGCCGCGGGGCGGCGCCGCCGCGTAATAGCCGGCCAGCTCGGTCAGGGTCGCGGCGCGCGTTTCTTCGAACACCTTGGTGAGCTCCCGCGCCACGGCCGCGGGCCGCTCGCCGCCGCACGCCGCCGTCAGGTCCTCGAGCAGCTCGGTCACGCGGAGTGGCGCTTCGAACAGAACGACCGTCCACTCACTCTTCGCGACCGTCTCGAGCAGGCGCCGCCGCTCGGGGCCCTTGCGCGGCAGGAAGCCGAGGAACAGGTAGCGGTCGGCGCCGAGCCCGGAGACCGAGAGCGCGGCGGCGACCGCCGTCGGGCCCGGCACGGTCACCACCGGGATGTCGCGCTCGCGCGCCGCGGCGACGAGCACGGCTCCCGGGTCGCTCACGGCGGGCGTCCCCGCGTCGGTCACGAGCGCCACGTCTTTGCCGCTCCCCAGGAAGTGCAGGATGCGGCGCAACGCTGCTTCGCTCGAGTGCGCGTGGAAGCTCACCAGCTCGGCGTGCGACCCGACGTGCACGAGCAGCGGCTTGGTGTGCCGCGTGTCCTCGGCGGCGACCGCCGTGACCCGGCTCAGCGTGGCGGCCGCGCGCGGCGAGAGGTCCTCGAGGTTGCCGAGCGGCGTGGCGACGACGTACAGGGTGCCGGCCATGTCACCACGACACCTGCCACGGCAGCCGTCCGTAGTAGCCGGCCGACTGCAGGACGTAGCGGTGCTCCCGTGTCGCCTCCCGCAGGATCTTGGGGGCGGTCCCCGGCATCATGACCTCCACGCCTTCGAGCAGCTGGAGCGACCAGTCCGTCAGCGCGCCGGCGAGCTCTTCCGGCTGGATCACCGCGTCCGGCGTCTCCGCCCCGCGCGGCGCCGACAGGATGACGATCGCCTTGTGCGCGTCAACGATCCCGTCGCTTACCTTCTGCGCGCGGCGCCGGGCCTCGCCGGGAAATTCCTTGTCCACTTCGTCCACGATGCGCCAGTACAATTCCCGATAGGTATTGATGAGTGCATTCGGCGCCTGCTGCGGCAGATCGGCGACGTACGGGAACACGGCGGCCGTCAGCACGGGCGGCTGCCGATCGGCGCCGGTGTGGAACTGGGATTCGAGAAATTTGGGAATGGCCGTCGTCTCCGGCCTGTCGCAGAAGTAGCCGCTGTGGTATCGCCCCCCGTCGAACCGCACGTACGACACGCGCGCGTTCGACGTCAGCTCCAGGATGCCGCTGGTCTGGTCGCGGGCGAAGCCCGCGAAGAACGCCCCGGGCGCTGAGGCATCGACGTTGCGCATCTCGACCGGCGCGGCGCACGACTGATACATCCACGCGAGCTGCTCCATCGGCGCGGCGCAGTAAGCGAGCTCGCCCCGCTCCACCTCGGCGCGCATGCGTTTCAGGGCCTCGCTGATCGTGACGACCTGCCGGCCGGTGGTGTGGAGCGAGGCGGCGTTCACCGCCTCGCCCTTGCGGAAGAACAGCAGCAGGCACTCGTCCGGAAGGTACGCGGTGATGTAACCGTCCACCCGGCCGTCCCGGTCGCGCTTGGCGAAGGCGAGGAGGTTGTCGAGATGGATGAACCCGAGGCGGGTGCGATGAATCAGCCGGTTCACTTGCGGGAACGTGAGGTCCGCGAGGCGAACCGGCGAGTTCATCAGGCGAGCGGTGCTCGCGCGCATGGCCCTCCGGGGGAGGAGGCTACGACAGGTGTTGCTGGATCTTCTGCTCGAACACCGGCTTCGGGTACGCCCCCACGAGCGTATCCACGTGCCGCCCATCCTTGAAGAATAGAATACTCGGAATCGAGCGAACGTTAAAGCGCATCGCCGTTTTCTGGTTGGCGTCCACGTCTACCTTGGTCACCTTCAGCTTGCCGTGATACTCGCCGGCCAGCTGGTCGAGGATCGGCGACACCATGTGGCACGGGCCGCACCACGTCGCCCAAAAGTCGACGATGGCGAGCCCCTGGTGCTGCTCGACCTCCACTCCGAAGGTAGCGTCGGTAACCGCCACGAGATGTTCCGCTGCCATGACCTCTCCACTCCCTCTGGCGCAATCGTTATGTTGACGGACAACATGGCCGCTTCCCGTGTCCGCGTCGCCCACGTCGGCATTGCCGTCCCGTCGATCGACGCCGCGCTGCCGTTCTACCGCGATGTGCTCGGCCTCGAGCCGGGGCAGGCGGAAACCGCGGACGGCGCGACCATCGTGGGCCTGGTGCTGGGCGACGTCCAGATCGAGCTGCTCGAGCCGCGCGACCCCGACGGACCGGTGGCGAAATTCCTCGCCACGCGGGGGCCGGGCATTCATCACGTGTGCTACCGCGTGCCCCACCTCGAGCGCGCGCTCGAACGCTGTCGCGCCGCGGGGTATCGTCTCGTCGACGACGTCCCGCGGCGGGGCACCGGCGGCCGACGCATCGCTTTCGTGCACCCCAAAGCAACGGCGGGCATTTTGCTCGAGCTCACTGAATAGCTCAACACTCGAACGGCTCGCCCGGTTCCACCGGCGTCAGCGCTTACACGGCTCCGCGGGATTGCCGACCGCCGCGAGGTCCGTGCCGACGACGAGCCAGTGGCCGTCCTTCGCATGCGCGAGCTCGATCGGAACCACCACGGTGCACGACGTCGCGCGCTGCAACTCGACCCGGAAGATGCGCCGGTCGTCCTTGTTCGGCACGGGGAGTGGGCCTTCGATCACACGATACCCGACGTGGTTCAGGTAAATCTGGAGCACCGTGAGCCGCTGCTTCAGCTCCCCGCTCTTCATCCACCCGGAGGCGGGACCGCGCTCCGTGCCCCACAGCGCCTTCATGCGGTCGAGATCGTTCGCCTTGACGGCGGACATGAATTGGGCCAGGGATTCCGGCAGCGCCTGCGGTGCGGTCGCGGGCGATCCGCCCCTCCCTCCACACGCGAGGGCGCCCAGCGCGACGAGCGCGATCAGTCGTGGCGTCACGAACGAGTCCTCGAGTGTGATCGGAGTGACCCGAAGGTAAGGCGGCATGCGGCTCTACGTCAACATTGATCATGTCGCGACGTTGCGCGAAGCACGCAAGACCGACGAGCCCGACCCGGTGCGGGCCGCGGCCGCCGCCGAGCGCGCCGGCGCCGACGGCATCACCGTGCACCTCCGCGAGGACCGGCGCCACATCCAGGACGCCGACGTGCGCGCGCTCGCGGCGTCGGTGCGCGTGCTGAACCTCGAGCTCGGGGCGGCGGCCGAGATCGTGCGAATCGCGTCGCGCATCAAACCGTTCCAGGCGACGCTCGTCCCCGAGCGGCGCCGCGAGATCACCACCGAGGGTGGGCTCGTGCTGCGCCGGGCCGACGCCCGCGTCGCCGGCGCGGTGCGCCGACTCTCGGCCGCCGGAATCCGCGTGAGCCTGTTCATCGACCCCGACCGCGCGACCATCGACCGCGCGGCGGACCTCCACGTCCCCGCGATCGAGCTGCACACCGGTCGCTACGCCCACACCTGGCGCAAAGGCGACGCCGCGCTGCGCGCGCTGGCGCGCGCGGCGGCCCACGCCCGCGCCCGCGGGCTCGCGGTCCACGCCGGGCACGGCCTGACCTACGAGAACGTGCAACCCGTCGCCGCCATTCCCGACATCGAGGAGCTCAACATCGGGCATTCGATCGTGAGCAACGCGGTGTTCTGGGGCCTGGAGGAGGCGGTGCACCGCATGCGGCAGTTGGTCGACACCGCCCGAAAGCCTTAGCTTGGGAGCGCCATGACGGAGTCTTCGAAGCCACTCGGCATGTCCGATTTCTTCGCCCTCGAGGCGGGGGAGTACCTCGAGCGGCTCGACGCGCTGCTCACCACGGGCGAGGGCCCCAACGCGGACGAGCTGGTCCGGCTGGCCCGCGCGCTGCGCGGCAGTGCGCTGATGGCCAACCAGCACGCCATCGCGCGCACCGCGGCGGCGCTGGAAGCCCTGGCGCGGGCGGTGCGCGAGGAGCGGCGGGCCTGGGACGTGCAGACCAAGCAGCTGGCCGTCCGCGGCGTGGACGACCTGAAGATCTTCGTGCGCCGGGCGCCCGCCTGGAGCGACGCCGACACCGCCAAGGCGGAGGCCTTGTCGCAGGAGCTCGAGCAGCTCGCCGGGCGGCCCTCAGCACAGGTGCGGGTCGCGGAAGCGGTGGGACTCGACGCCGGAGCGCGGGCGTTCGTGGCCCGAGAGGGAGCGGCGATCGCGAGCGCCCTCGACCGGGCCGCCCAGGCGCTGCGCGCCAACCCGCTCGCGCACGACCCGTTGCAGCACGTGCTGCGCGCGCTGCAGCCGTTGCGTGGCCTCGCCGCCGTGAACGACCTTCCCCCGCTCCCCGACCTGCTCGAGGGAATCGAGCGGGCGATTGCGGAGCTGTCGCGCGCCGGCATCGACCCGCCCGCCAACGTGGGCGAGCTCTTCCAGGCGGGGGCGACGGCGATCGCGCGCGCGGCGCGCGAGGTGGCCGAGCGCGGACGCCCCGATCCGGAAGGCCCGGACTTCCGCCAGTTCGCCACCCTGATCGTGACGTTCATGGAGAGCGAGCCGGACGTGGTGTCGATCGGCTCGCTCTACTACAACGACTCGGGTCCCCACATCGTGTCCCGCGGCACTCCCGCGGCCCGCCCTTCGACCTTGGGCCGCCTGGAACTGGTGAGCCACGGCGACCACCTGCGCCAGGCGGCCGACTCCCTGGAGCGGGCGCCGTCGGCCACGCAGCGCGAGCTGCGCGCCCACACGCTCGGCACCACGTTCCGCGCGCTCGCCAACGCCGGCGGTGGCGTGCTCGCCGATCGCGTGGCGCATTTCGCGATCGCGGCCCGCGAGGCGGTCGCGTCGGGCGTGGCCCTCACGAGTCCGGGCGCCTTCGCCGCCGAACTGCGCCGGGCCGGCGAGCTGCTGGCGCGCTCGAGCGGCGGCGACGAAGAAGCGCTCGCGGCCGAGCTCGATGCCGTGACGGCCGCGCTCCGCGCCGTAAAGCCGGGGGCTCCGGCCCCCGCACCGGCGCAGGTCTCCCGCCCAATCCCTCCGCCCCGGGCCCAGCCGCCAGCGGCCCCTGCACCGGCGGCCCGTGCCGACGAGCCGATACCCGAGAGCGCCGACCTGGTCGGCTCCTGGACCGCATACCAGCGGCTGGCCCGCGGCGGGATCGGCGCCGCGTCGTTGGACGAGCTCGTCGCGGGCGGGCAGCGGACGGCCACGCCGCCCCCGCCACCCACCCCGCCTCCCCCGCCGGGCGAGCCGGGGGTCGTCGACGTCCGCACGCTGCAGTACCGTGGTGAACGCGCGCTGCAGCGCGCCCAAGAGCTCCGCGCCGTCGCGAAGCAGGCGACCGGCGACTCGCTGCGCGCCCTCGTCGAAGAAGTCTGCGACCTCGTTGCCCTCGCCCTTGAGCCCAGCCCCGGCTCCACCAGCTCCTGACCGCAGTTCCGCGTCGCGCTGGGCGTGGGTGGTGGGGCTCCTGGTCACGCTCGGGCTCCTGGCCTGGGCGCTGCACGGCGTGAGCGCCCGCGACCTGGTGGAAGGAGTGCGGCGGGCGAACCGCTGGCTCATGCTGGCGACGGTCGCGCTCGCGACCCTCACGTTCCCCATCCGCACGCTCCGCTGGCGGCTCATCCTCCGCGACGCGGGTGGCGGGGCCTATCCCCTGCGTCCCCTGTGGCACGCCACCGCGATCGGGTTCATGGCGAACAACCTGCTCCCGGTGCGGGCCGGTGAGTTCGCCCGGGCGTACGTGGCGTCGCGGCAGCTGCCGGTGCGCTTCTCCACGGCCCTCGCATCGGTGGGCGTCGAGCGGGTGTTCGACGGGCTGATGCTCGTGGGCCTGATGACCGTCGCGATCGCCTCACCGGCGTTTCCCCACCGCGCCGACATCGGCCGGACGTCGGTTTCCACGATCACCGCCACGGCCGCCGCCGTCTTCGGAGTCGTGCTGGCAGTGGCGGTGCTGGTGGTGCATCGGCCGGGGCCGTGGCTCGCGCTGCTCGGTCGCGCGACGCACGCCGCCCTGCCCGCACGGGTTGCCGACCGGATCGCCCGGATCGCCGACGGGTTGGTCGCGGGGCTCGCAGTCCTGAAGAGCCCCGGCCGCTTCCTCGCGGTCGTCGCGTGGTCGGTCGTGCTCTGGGTCGTGAACGCCGCGGCGTTCGCCGTGTGCTTCCGCGCCTTCGGGCTTCCGGTGCCCGCCGCGGGCGCGTTCCTGCTGCAGGGGATCATCGGGTTCGGCGTGGCGCTGCCGAGCTCGCCCGGGTTCGTCGGCGTGTTCGAGGCGGCAACCCGGGTGACGCTCGCGCTGTACGGCATCGACGCGACCCGCGCGCTGAGCTACGCGGTCGCGTATCACGTGGGCACGTTCCTGCCGGTCACCCTGCTCGGCCTCTACTCGCTTTCGCAGCTGCGGTTGCGTCTCGCGGAGCTCAGCACGGCGGCGGCGACCGAGGGCTGAGCGCTGGCATCCCCCCCGGACCGCGTCCGCGTGCCCGCGTACGCGAAGGTCAACCTCTTTCTCCGGATCCTCGCGCGGGAGTCGGGGGGCTACCATCAGATCGAGACGGCCTTCGCGCTGCTCGAGCTGGCGGACGAGCTGACCGTGTCGCGGACGGCGCGCGGAGTCGCGCTCACGGTACACGGGCCCGACGTGGGCCCGGCCGAGGACAACCTCGCGGTGCGCGCGGCGCGCGCCGTACTCGAAGCAACGGGTCACGCGTTCGGCGTGACGATCGAGCTGACCAAGCGGATCCCCGTCCGGGCGGGGCTGGGCGGCGGCTCGAGCGACGCCGCGGCGACGCTGCACGCCGTGAACGCGCTCGCGGGCGAGGCCGTGCCCCGCTCCGAACTCCTGCACCTTGCCGCGCGCCTGGGCGCCGACGTGGCGTTCTTCGCGAGCGGCGCGCCCGCCGCCGTCGCGTGGGGTCGCGGTGAACGGCTGTTCCGGCTCACGCCGCCGCCCGCCGCACCGGCCCTGCTCGCGGTGCCGGCCGGGGGTGTCTCCACCCCGGACGCCTACGGCTGGTGGGACCAGCTCCACCCCGAGCCGCCGTCACACGGCCCGGTCGTGCTCGACGAGGACGCGTTCGCCACCTGGGGCAGCGTCGGCCGGCTTGGCGGCAACGACTTCGAAATTCCGGTGTTCGGGAAGCATCGGCCGCTGCGGGCTCTGTTCGAGCGGGTCGCCGGCACCCACCCCTACTGGGTGCGGCTGTGTGGCTCGGGCAGCGCCATTGCCGCGGTGTACGCAAGCGACCGGCTGCGCGACGATGCGACTATGCTCCTGGGCGAGAAGCAGCAGCAGCTGATCGGCACCACCACCCGGGCCATGCCGGCGGCGGGGCCGAAGCCCCTTCCCTAGTCGGCGGCAGGGCCGCTTTTTTCAGGGGGAGAGGGAGCCGAATGCCCGAGCAACTCGTCGGAACGGTGGTCCACTACTTCAAGGGGCCGAGCGTCGCCGTCGTGCGCCTGACCGAGGGCGCGCTGGCGGTGGGTGACCGCATCCGGTTTCACGGGCACACCACGGATTTCACGGAGCAGATCGTCTCGATGGAAGTGAACCATCAGAAGGTCGCAGCGGCGAGTGTCGGCGACGAGGTCGCGATCCAGGTGAGCGACCGCACGCGTCAGCACGACCAGGTCTTCAAGGTGACCCCATGAACGACGAGGCGTTCAATCTTTCCGTCCGCAAGTTCCTGAAGCACTTCGGCGTAGACGCGCAGCGCGAGATCGAGAAAAGTGTCGACGCGGCCGTTCGCTCGGGCAAGCTCAAGGGCACGGAGACCCTCAAGGCGCGCGCCCGGCTCGAGATCCAGGGGTTGCCCCTGAATCTGGTGATCGAGCACGACATCACGTTGGCGTAGCGCGGGCATGCGGGCGGCAATCCTCGCGACACTGGCGCTCGCATCCGCGTGCGGGTCCTCGTCCCCCGAGGTCGCTCCCACTCCCGCACCGGCGCCGGCGTCCGCGGTCGCACCCGGCGCGGCCCGGCCGTCGATCGTCGCAGCCGAGCAGTACTACGACATCGACGGGTCGAGCACCGGCGCGCTGCGGAATCAGATCGACCGGCTCGGCCCCAAGGACGAGAGCGGCAAGTCGCAGGACGCATTGACGGTGTGGAGCATCGAGTGGGCCTTCGGCACCGCGCAGCGCGGAGACAGCTGCGTCCTGCGCGACGTGAAGGTCACACTCAACGTCGCTATCACGCTGCCCCGCTGGAAGCCACCGGCCACCGCCTCCGCCGACGTCCTCAAGTCATGGCAAACCTACCTCAAAGCCGTCCGGCTCCATGAGGCCGGGCATCGGACGATCGCCGAGCGCAACGCTCGCGACGTGACGGCCGCGCTCACGCCGCTCCGGGGGGCGAATTGCGACAAACTCTTGGACGAGGCGTCGCGCACGGCGGAGCGGATCGTGGCGGATGGGCGGGCGAGGAACCGCGCTTACGACGTGGAGACCAAGCACGGGCAGACGCAGGGCGTGGTGCTCGGGCCGTGAACGACCTCCCGACAAGCAGAACCCCCGAGAGGCCCTAGCCGACCCTCGGGGGCTCGCCGCTCAGTCGCCGAGGCGAGTGAGCGCGTCGCTTCGCTTGTGGCCGTTGGGTTGACTCACGGCCCCACCTCCTCGGGTGGCGTTCGCCACTACCGTAAAAGCCAAACTCGGTCCGCGCAACTGTGGTGCACCCGCAACGCAGGGGTCTGCGGCGCCCCGGTGCCCGCTCCTCAGGCCGGCGTCTCTCTCTTGAACCGCCCCAAACACGAGCCGTCACCGCGTTCGACCCACGCCTCTCGCACGTACCCCAACCGCGATGCGGCCACGAGCAGTTGCGCCTCGAGGCGCGCGGAGAAATACCCGCCGACGACTTCGTACCCTTGGCCCAAGGCGGAGAGAAATTCGCCGAACTCGACGCCCAGGGCAAAGCTGTCGCTTCTATCGAGGTACGTGATGAAGACGTCATCGCCGCCCGTTGGCGGGCGCGAATGGGTCGGTGCACTCATGGATATCCCACCTTCCGGGTGCGTCCTTGTCCGGTTGCGAGGAGGTGCGGTACGCTTCCCTGAAGACGCAACAGAGCACCCTGGGGTCACGCATGAGGGTGCCCCGGAGGGGGACACGCTGCGTCCACGCCTCTATATTCTGTTCCCTGGATCACGGCGTCTCAGACTGGCCCCTCGTCCAACGGCAGGACACCAGACTTTGGATC
>Ga0209027_1000293_pt1 | contig 16808 bp, 11 predicted proteins | sample GraSoi013_1_20cm_3_FD_185821 | JGI IMG/M metagenome (GOLD analysis project Ga0209027, IMG submission 185821) | Grasslands soil microbial communities from the Angelo Coastal Reserve, California, USA - Sample 09_27_2013_1_20cm (SPAdes) (version 2) | ecosystem: Environmental > Terrestrial > Soil >...
TATATATTATACCTAAAGAAACATAATCTATCATTTCTAAATTTGACAATAAATCTTCTAGGGGGCTAGATGGTATGGTATCATTTACAAGCTTATTGGTTGTATCCGAACTAATGTTTTTAGTAATATCACTACTAGAAATATTACCTTTGTTAATATAATCTTCAAGAACACTTCTTCTATTAATACTACTTATAGTTGAATGACCAATACCTCCAAAAATACTAGCACCTACTATAAGACCAGCTTTTTGTAAAGGAGGCATTCCACTTTTTGCTGCAGTTTTACCTACTGCTGTACCTATTCCTGCTATAGTACCTCCCAAACCTAATTGACCTCCTATTGTATTTAATCCTTGACTCATACCTTGACCTATAGCCTTTCCTGTCTCTTTATCTATAGATACGTGACCATGTAAATTTATATCTTTGTCATTAATGTAACATATTAAATCCGTTAAATTAATACATGATATATGTATTATAAATATTGTTAATAAACCAGATATAGAAAATATTTGAAAGTATTGGATAAAATGTATTGATGACAATCTAAAGTTATCTAAGTAAAATAAAATAAAACTAATGATAAATAAAAATGAGAACAAGCTGACAATAATTTGACTCTCAGTTGAAACATATAATAAGCTTAAATTTAATTTAGATCATTTTGGGCTATATTCGTAACCCAGGAAAGCTGTAGCCATCATTAATATTAATATAATAGTACCTATTGTTCAAACTAAAGTTCTTGGTGCTCTATAAGATCCGTAATATATTCCTCTTCCTATGTGTAAATAGACTAAAAAGAAAAATGCTGATGCAGTATTAGAATGTAAGTATCTTATTAATCATCCATTATTTACGTCTCTCATTATATGTTCTACAGAGTTAAATGCTTCCATTACACTAGGATTGTAATGCATAGCTAAAGTTACTCCTGTTATTATTTGTATACCTAAACAAAGTGCTAAAAGGGACCCAAAATTTCATAAATAATTTAAATTAGAAGGTTGAGGGGAATCTATTAAATATGAATTGAATAATTTGAAAATAGGATGTGATTTTAGAATTCTCATTTTTTTTAAGATTCGCTGTTACTTTTTTATTAAAAATTATTTGTAATATTATTTTTTTTATAGTTCACAGGAGTACTTAGACTTGAACTAAGAAATTGAAGTTTGAAGCTTCCTATTTTGCCATTAAATTATACTCCTTTTTTTATAATATAAATAATTATTTTCATTTATATTATATCATATTTAATCTTATTACATTTGAACTTCTTGTATTTGAGTTTATCTCATTTTAGTTTCTTTTGTTACAAATTTATATAATGTAATTATATGTATAATTATAAATATATAAAATTAATTTAATGTAAGTCTAATCCATCTTTTATATAACTACAAGATAAAACTACAAATACTTGGGATTGTATAAAAGCTATACCTAATTCTAAACCTGAGAAAGCTAAAATAAAACCTAGAGGTAAAAGTCCTAAAAAAAAGTATAGAACTCCACTATTCATTATATTATATGTGAACCCGCTTAAAATATTTAATAACATATGACCAGATAAAATATTAGCTGCCAGTCTTAAACCTAATGATATATTTCTAGATAAATAAGATATAAATTCTATTAAAACAAGTAGAGGTAATAAAGCTATAGGACAACCTGCTGGTACAAATAAAGAAAAAAATTTTAATCCATGTTCTTTAAAAGCTAAAAAAGTACTTCCTAAAACTATCGTAAAACTTAATCCAAATGTTAATATAAGATGAGATGTAGAAGCAAAGCTATAAGGTATCATACCTATTAAATTGTTTACTAATATAAATAAAAATAAAGTATAAATAAAAGGAAAATATATTTGTCCTCTAAAATTATTTATTTGACCTCTAACTATACTATGTACAGTATCATAAATACATTCTCTGGCTATCATTCACTTAGTATAAATTATTCTATTATAATTATTTTCTATTGTATTAAAAAGTAATACTATTATAAATCCTAGTGTTAAGTATAAACTAATATTTGTAAAAGATATTTTTATATCCCCTAAAATAGATAAGTTTAAATATATATAATCTCTTATTTCAAATTGATCTAATGGACTACAAATATATTTCATATGTGATGTAAAAATCATAAAAAAAAATTATAAACATAAATATTATTTATTCTTAGTTAAAAACGTATAGATATAAATATTTATACAAATTTTAATTGTATAAAAATGGCTCAATATATTAATTTAATTATTATAAAAAAACATAGTATAATGTTAAAAAAAGTTTAAAAATTCTTATCCCAGACTTGAACTAGGATCACGATATTAGAAGTATCATGCTCTGCCTTTGAGCTAATAAGAACATTTTATTAAAATATTTTTAGTTGAAAAATTCTGTTCTACTACTACAGTATTTTACCTCCATATTATTGAAGAAAAATAAAATTTGACTTGTAAATAAAACAAAACTTTTATATTTTATTCTTTGTTTTTGTTTTTGTTTGTACTAGTAAATATAGGTTTACTTTTCGTAAAAATAATTAATTGTTTACTATATATCACTAAAGCTTTTTTCCCTAATTCAAAATGAAAACCTAAAGTTAAAAATAAGAAAAAAATTAACATAATAATAAGACCATAAATACCATTAGTATAACTACTAATAACATAAGGATATACTAATAGAATCTCTAGGTCAAATAAAAGGAATAATAAAGCAAAAATAAAAAAAGAAATACTAAATTGAGTTCTATTTTGTCATAAAAAAGAATGATATCCACATTCAAAAGCACTATTTTTTTCTAAATAAGGACTATGAGGAGCAAATAATCAATTAATAGCTAACAAAATTATAGCTAAAATAGGAATAAATATAAAATATATATTAATAATATTCATTTAATAATTAAAAATAATCATAGAAATAATATTAGTAACATTTAATATTTGTGCTGGTATGAAAATAAATAATAATATAATAGAAGTTAATATAGAAATTATTATTGTTAAAGAACCAGATAAAACAATATTATTTATATTATAATCAATACTGTGTAAACCATTGTTATTACCTTTATAATAACCAGATATGACTATATCGTTTAAATCAGGATTGACTATATAATCAGTTTTTTCAAAAAATATTTGTTTTATTATAGCCAAATAATAAACTCCACTTATTACACTAGTTAATATAGCTACAATACTCATAAATACATAACCGTTATCAATAGACGCACTTAATACCATAAGTTTGGCAAAAAATCCTATTAATGGGGGTATACCCGCGAAAGAAAATAAAGTTATTGCTAAACTTAAAGATAAAATAGGATTTATATAAAAATAACCTTTCATTTGATTAATAAGCTGAATAGGTGAATTATTTATTTCTTTGTTTATAGGTTTTGATTCTTCTAATTCGTTATAATATTCGATATATGAATCTTGTATTTTATTAATTCTTTTTTTATCTGCTTTTTTGTATACATATGAATATAAAGAATATCCTACACAAAGTAATATAATAAATGCATTTAAATTGGATATACTATATTGTGCTAAATAAAATAAAAAGGCTTGTATAGATTCTCTACTTTTTATACTTAAAGCTAATAAAATAAAACCTATGTGAGAAATAGTACTATAAGCATATAATCTTTTAATTCTTGACTGCGTTAAACCTAAAACAGTACCTATAACAAGAGATAATAAAGAACTAATTAAAAAAATATTAGTTCAGGCATAATCCTGTAAAAATAAATTTTTATAAGTATGATTAACTAAATCTAATATAAATATAAAAATAGTTACTTTAGGTAATATAGCTATAAAAGTTGTTACTATAGTAGGTACAGCATCATATACATCAGGGCTTCAAAAATGAAAAGGAGCAGCAGATACTTTAAATAAAAATCCTATTGATAATATTATAAAAGAAAAATGTAAATAGTATGAATTATATAAATAGACATTATCAAAATTATTTACATAGGGTACATCTTTTAATATATCTGATATATTAGATATAATATATAAATTGTCCATATATGTACATCCTGAATTAGCATATAATAAACCAGTACCTAATAATATAAAACAAGATGCAAGAGCTCCTAATAAAAAATAGGTTAAACCAGCTGAAGTAGCAGATTCTGAATTTCTATATATAGAGCTAAGTATATATAACCCATAACTTTGTAACTCTATAGATAAAAAAATAGAAATAGTATCACTACTACCCATTAAAAATACACCTCCTATTATAATAAACAATAATATTAAAGAATACTCTGTTATTTTATACTGTTCATTCATAGTATTTAATAAATTTTTCTTATTAAAAAAAAAATTATTATATAATATATTATATATACTTGCACTATTTTTCAATCATATTTTTCTAGAATAAAATGATGTTAAGCATCCTATTAAAATAGATAAAATAAAAATAAAAAGATTAAACATACTATTAAGAGCAGTAATAGTAAATAATCCTCCAAATATACCTATACCTTCGTTTATGAAATTTATATATAAAATATTATAACCTATTATAAAACAATTAAGTAAAGATAATAGAAACAACCTAGAATATAAAATAGATTTATCTGTTTTTAAATTAATTCCACAAGATAATAATAATAAAATCAAACAATAAATTAACATCTAAAAAAAAGTATAAAATTGAATAAAATAAATCCTATATAAATTTTTCTTTGAATACTAACAAATTACTTTTTAAGAACCTCAATAGTAAATAGATACAAATAAGAATAATCAAACTACATCAACAAAATGTCAATATAATATTCCTCCTTCCAATCCAAGATGATGATTATCTGTCAAATGATAAAGAAATAATCTTAATAAACCTACAGCCAAAAAAGCTGTACCTATTATAACGTGAAACCCATGAAAACCTGTTCCAAAATAAAAGCAAGATCCAAAAACGCTATCAGAAATAGTAAAAGAAGACACTGAATATTCTATTCATTGATATGATGTAAAAACAATAGCTAATATTATCGTAAAAACCGACCCATACAATGCCCCACTTCTATTACCTTGAATTAATGAATGATGAGCATAAGTAATTGTTATACCAGATGATAATAATATAACAGTATTTAATAAAGGTAATTCAAAAGGATTAATAGATTCTATACCCATAGGAGGTCATTGAGCACCAACCTCAACAGTAGGTGATAAAGCACTGTGAAAAAAAGCTCAAAATATAGCTACGAAAAACAATGCTTCAGAAACTATAAATAAACCTACACCCATGTTAAGTCCCCTTTGTACAGCTAATGTATGATTTCCTAAATAAGTTCCCTCTGCTGTTATATCTCTAAATCATAAAGTCATACTACTTACTAATGATATAAATGCTAATATTAAAACATATTTAGAGTTATGGAAAAGATGAAAAGTAGAAACAGCTGAAGTAGTTAAAGTTAATAAGGAAATACTACAAAAGATAGGTCAAGGAGAAGGGCTCACTAAATGAAAGGGATGGGCTTGGAATTTACTACGATCACTATATAGCATGTTATTACATTAAATAAACTTCGTATATAAAAATAGTAATATTTTTTTTTATTTAATAAAAAAAATATAATAAAACTTAAAATAAAAATATTATAATAATATATTATATCTTTAAATAAAAAAAGTATTAATTATAATTGTTCTTTTAATCATAACAAGAATTTTTCTAAAGACATAGATTCAATAGCTATAGGCATAGAACTATGTAAAAGTCCACATATTTCTGAACATTGGCCATAGAAAGTACCTTCTCTGCTTGCATAAGTAGAAAATTGATTCAATCTTCCAGGATAAGCATCACATTTAATACCTAAAGCAGGACAAGCATAAGAATGAATTACATCTTCAGATGTAAGAATGAATCTTACATGTGTCAATTCAGGTAAAATAACTCTATTATCTACTTCTAACATTCTTAGTGTACCTTCTTCTAAATCAGAAGTAGGTACAATATAAGAATCAAAGTTTAAGAATTCGTCTGTTATTTTATAAAAATCAGGATATTCATAACTTCAATATCATTGATGAGCAGTAGTAGATATAGTTAAAATAGGATCTATTACTTCATCCATAACATATAATAATTTAAAAGAAGGGAAAGCAATTAATATTAATATAATCGCAGGAGAGATAGTTCATATTAATTCTATTAAAGTACCGTGATTAAGATATTTATTACTTATAGGTCATTTATTATGTGAAAAATTTCTAATAATTGTAAGTAAAATTCAACCTACACTAAACAATATTACAATTAAAAAATACATAATTAAATTATGTAATTCAACTATACCTTCCATTTGAGGACTAGCACTATCCTGGAAATAAAGACCTCAAGCTCTAGGAGCATCAGATGAATCAATATTATTTAATGAACTATTTATATTAGCCGTATCTATATTATCATATGTTTTCTGATTAAAAGTATTACTTATTTGTTCAACAGGTTTTTCATTATTATATTTGTATTCAGTATGGTTAACATTATATGCCTGAAGGATAGATTCCCCATGTGTATTTTGATCTTGAGGATATACAGCAGCTTTAGCTGATGTACTAATGAAAACATGAGGTTTAGGAGGTAAATGTAAATATCCTAACATTTTAGCCATTACATATAAACTAAAAGCTACGCCAAATCATCTTAAAATAGGTAAATAATATGAGGAATCCTGGAAAGAAAAATGCATTAAACCATAAGAGTTATATGTATCATATTGTAAATTATCATTTCAGACTTTAGGTGAATCACAACTATCTGTAAAATTTAAATAAGAAACTCCTTTTGTGTCATCTTTATCTATATTATTAGAAGATGAGCTTGCAATTGTTTCAACTTTATTTTCATTATTAGATAAAGGTGTTTCTGCTATATCTTTATTTTTTTTTTTATTTGCCTTTGCTTTTGCTCTTTCCTCTGCCATTAATTGATAATTACGTATTCTTAAGCCTTCTTCTATTTTTAGTCTCATCATATTTTTTAATTTTTCACCGCTTGCAGGTGAAAAATCAGAGTCATCTTTATAATCACTGTATATACCACCTATTTGTTTAGCATTTAAAGGACTAAGATCAAATCCATATGTAAGAGGACTTTCTTTTATATTAAATGTAAACATAAAAGGACAACTATCTCCAGTCTCTTTTCTTATAACCTTACCTTCAATATACACACCTTTCCCTGCTAAAAGTCTAGGTCCAGCTTGAACAGGTAGACTTGTGAAAGCATGAGGTTTAGGAGGATTATCTAATGATCATTCCAGACTATTATAAGCTCTATTTAATAGAGCTTGTACTGTATCACTATAATATTGAGGACTTAACCAAGGATAACCAAAAACAGCTTTACCTCTTACTAATTGAGTGTATAATATTTCTAAGAATAATCAAGTAGCAACTACTGATATTATAGATCCATAACTACTTATTATATTTCAACCTGTGTAAGCGTCAGGATAATCACTAATTCTTCTAGGCATACCTTGTAAACCTAAGAAATGTTGAGGAAAGAATGTAAAATTAACCCCTATAAATAATATTCAAAAATGAACATTACCTAATAAAACTTTATAGATTAAAGCTAACATTTTTGGTATTCAAAAATATCATCCACTAAATAAAGCAAATACAGCTCCCATACTTAAAACGTAATGAAAGTGAGCAACAACGTAATAAGTATCGTGGAATGCTATATCAAGTGAAGCATTAGCTAAAATAACTCCACTTAAACCTCCTATAGTGAACATAAATACAAAACCTAAAGCAAATAACATAAAAGGTGTAAAATATAATGATCCACCATAACATGTAGCTAATCAACTAAATATTTTAATACCTGTAGGTACTGCAATAATTAATGTAGCAGCTGTAAAATAAGCTCTTGTATCTACATCTAAACCAACACTATACATATGATGGCTTCATACTAAAAATCCTAGAACACCTATGGACATCATAGCGTATACCATTCCAAGATAACCAAAAACACTTTTGTTAGAACCAGCAGAAATAGTAGTACTTATTATTCCAAATCCTGGTATAATTAATATATAAACTTCAGGATGACCGAAAAACCAGAAAAGATGTTGATATAATATAGGATCACCCCCTCCTGCTACTTCGAAGAAAGAAGTATTAAAATTCCTATCAGTTAAAACCATTGTAATACCACCAGCTAGAACTGGTAAAGATAATAACAATAAAACAGCTGTTACTATAACAGCTCATCCAAATAATGCTAATTTATGTAATCTTATACCTGGACTTCTCATGTTTAATATAGTTGTAATGAAATTCATAGCTCCTAAAAGAGAACTTATACCTGATAGATGTAATGCAAATATAGCTAAATCTACTCCTGGACCACTATGGCTTTGTATACCTGATAATGGAGGGTAAAGTGTTCAACCTGTACCTACTCCATTTTCTATTAAGCTTGCTAATACAAATAAAAATAAACTAGGTATTAACAATCAAAATGATATATTATTTAATCTAGGGAATCTATAACCTTTAAGTAGTTTCCTACCCGGACGGACTATGTCTTCACCATTATCCTTAAAAAGATAATAGGCTTCGCGTGTAGTCTCTGAGGATCCTACTAGAAAACCATAAGGCATATCTAAAATATAGTATGACAAACTTAGACATAATAAATTAGCCTTCATGGTATTCGTTGGTTTCCTGCACATTCTTCCCATGTATATATAATTGTTACGATTAATTCGGCCAAAAACAATAGCCTTATGATTTCTGTAAATCCAATTAAGTGTATATATATCTGTTAAATGAAGATTAATTTACTTCTAATTAGAGAGATTCTATGCATATAGCGAAGTTATAATATAGGAATTCACATTCTTACACGGCATTCCCTTTTTGGTTAGAAAATATACATATTATATTTTAACGTAAATCATTTAAATGATCTCAATTAAAATATGTTCTTTTTAAATTCATGTTGTTTTTAAGAATATCTATTCTATCTATTCCTTGTTCAGTATAATGATCTTTTTCTAAGATTAAAATGGCCGCTTCTTCTCAATCTTTATAATCTAAATATTTAGATGAATATAAAGGAAAGGATTTGAAATAAGTTATAATTGTAGATAAAGATTTGCTACTAGACGCTGTTATATTAAAGTATTCATTACCAGTAGAAATTTGTTTTCTAGTCTTCAAATTACAACCTAGGTATTCAACTATTTCTGTTAAAACATAAGAATAACTATTTTTAGTTATAGGCTCATATATTCTTTGTTCTATTCTTAATCTACAAGAAATTTTTCTCTTTTTTGCATTATTTTCTAACTTAGTATGTTGAACAGAGAAACTACCGTCAGCATCTACAAATCCTGCTAATCAACTATCCTTATCAAAGTTTCCCTTTTTTAAGGAAAGCTTTGCTATATCAGAACTATGATTTTTATTAATTCAATCAATTAGATTATGTAATTGAATAATTTTTGGTGTTCTTAATTCACCATTAATACATTCAATTATTTTTTTTAGTCCTTTCACAGGAGAAACTACTAAAACGCAAGCATTATATTTAGGTTTATACCTTATAAACCCATAACCTATTATCTCAAGCAACTTTTTGGCCAATGGTTCATTTTTTAAACTAAAAGTTATACAAAATCTTGGATTATGTTTCTTTTTTGTATTCTCTTTTGGAAATCAAATATGACCATCTCCTTCAAATAAACCGGCTAAATAAGAATTAAATTTATTATTGTTATTATTTTTCAATTTCATTTTCGTTCCCATCATCTAAATATCATAACACTAAGCTTAATGTAAATAAAAAGGAGCCTATGTAAGAAAAGGGTGATTGTATTATATTAGCTATAATACTGGATTGTAAAAAAATATAAGTTATTGTTATCAAACTTATAATCATATAAAATAATGTTTTTTTCTTATTGTTATCATTATTATTAGGATTTGGATTTGTTGAATAACATCTTTTTCCTGTGAATTTAATCTTTGAACTATATGTATATCTTCTAACTGGTAGGTCCTTTTGTTTTGCCATATCCGGACCACCAACTAATAATGGTAATAAAAAATTACCAAAACCACCTATTAAAGCAGGCATAACCATAAAGAATATCATTACTATAGCATGAGCAGTTATAATGCTATTATATAATTGATTATCATCTATAAATTGAACACCAGGACCAGATAATTCCAATCTTATTAACACAGAAAAAGCTGTTCCCACTAATCCTGAAAATAATGCAAAAATAAGATATAATGTACCTATATCTTTTGCGTTAGATGATAAAAATCATCTTTCAGTTCAAAGGGAAATAGAAGACTCTGTCTTTAATATTTTATTTGTAACACTGTAAGATCTTACTGAAAAAAAATTAGTAATATCTTTTAAAAAATTCATATTTTGTGTATATATACAAATTACTAATATCGGTTGTAGTTACCTTATTATAATTTTATTTTTTATATTTATTATTATTGAACTAAATTTTTTAGGTATCTTTTGTTTATAAGTACAAATAGTTAGAATTGGACTAAGAGAATAAAGACTATAAATTTCTATTTTTCTTATTAAATTATGTATTTTTTTTTATAACATACATATATATATATATATTACTTATATATATTTTATAAACAAATTTATCTATGCATGTTATAACTTATTTCATTAAATCTTACGAATAAAAAATAACAATAAAATATATTAATGTAAAAAAAAATTCAATTTTTTTTTTACTTTTTATAAATAATATAGTTACAGCTAATTTGTTCGATCAATAAAAGACTTTTTTTTAGGAGATCTACAGGATTTGAACCTGTATCATAATGATTAAAAGTCACATACTTTACCTTTAAGCTAAGATCTCTTAATATAATATTAAGAAATAAGTGATTTGAACACTTAACCTTCCGAGTGTAAAACGGATGCTCTACCATTTGAGCTAATCTCTCTATATAAATGGAAAAAAAATTAATAAATATTTATTAATTTTTCTGTTTGATTGTAATAATAATACAACCGACCATGGCTAATAATAATATAATAGAAGTTAATATGAGTCAAATAGAATAAGTAGAATATAATACATTTCCTATAGTAACTATATAAGATGTATCAATTAAACTAGTATCTCAAGATTCAGATGATATGAATACAATATTATCTTTATCATTAAATTTGTAATTCATATTAAATAAACTAAAATAATTATTATTATCAAAAAATTTATTAAAATTATATATATTTTGCGTAAAAATGTTGCTTACAGAAATATTAAAAGAAAAAGCTATTATTATAGACAATACTATACTATTATATGTTTCACTCAATAATTCAGAGACTCTTACATTTATTAACATTAAAATAAATAAAAAAAGTATAGATACTGCTCCTATATATACTAAAAGATAAGAAATACCTAAAAAATTTAGTCCTAATAACATTAAATAAAAGGACACAGATAAAAATAAACTTATTAGAAACAGTACAGATATAATAGGATTTTTAGATATAATAACCAGAATACCAAAAAAAATAGATATCAAAGAAACAATGGTCAAAGCATTATCTTTAAATTCTTCACTATAAGTGCTTACAACGTAAATATAATTTAACATAGAATACATAATAAACTATAGTAAGGGTAATAGCATACATTATAAAAATAAATCATAGTATAATTAAATTCAGTGAGCAAGTACAAGACTCGAACTTGTGCGCTTTGTGGCCGAAACACAATGTTATACCTTTTTAACTAACCTGCTTAAATTTACACAAATTATTTAACATAGTACCAGTATAAATAATACTAAATAAAAAAGGGATAAGGAGGAGTCGAACCCCTTATATTTGATTTGCAATCAAAATGTACTACCATGTACTACATATCCCGTTAGAAAAATTATTTAATAGTTTAGAATACATTAAATAATAATTTATGGAAAAAAGGGAGGATACCCTGACTTGAACAGGGAACATACTATGCCACATACAGTTGTTCTACCTATTGAACTATATCCACCTATAATATTAAGAAAATATAAAAAATAATTATATATAATTATTTTTTATTTACTTATATTTTTATACTTTATGTTGGAGTGATTCGAACACTCATTAGTAAACATCAAAAATTCATGACTTACCTTTAGTCCACAACATATATACAAAACCTAATACGGGTAACAAGACTTGAACTTGTACGGTTAATACCATCCTGTCCTAAGCAAGACCTGACTTCCAATTCCAGCATACCCATCTTATGTATAAATATAATATAATAGTTATACAATTATATGATAAAAAGCTATACAAATATACTTAAAATTATTTATAATTATATTTGAATTTCCTTTTTTATATAAAAATTGCCCAAAGTAAGATTTGAACTTACAACCTAAACATCTTCAGAGTTCCGCTCGGCCAATTGAGCTTTTTAGGCTTTTTTATCATAAACTTAAGTTCCAATTGTATTATTTATATTCAAAATATTTTTTACTATAAAAACATAATTATACATGTAAAATAATTTATTTGTGATTATATTGATATTTTTTTTATACAGATAATTTATAAAGATAAAACTGAAAATTAGGTTTTATTTTGAAATATTTCAATATTATTTTTCTTTAAACACCCTGCCTAACATAAGTTATGACTAGCATTATTTATTATATAAACGAAAAATTTTCATTTGGAAATATTAGGACTTGAACCTAAAATAACGATATGCAAAATCGCAGTTTTACCAATTGAACTATATCCCCCCCTAAAAATATAGACTAATTTATAACCCAACTGGGATTCGAACCCAGGCTTCGACATTGAAAGAGTCATGTCTTAACCTCTTGACTATTGGGTCCAAATAAATCATTAATTTTTTATCCGAAAAACGATTTGAACGTTCACGATATAATATCAGTAAAACTTAAGCTTACCCTGTCTACCTATTCCAGCACTCGGATCAAATAAAAAAAAATAAATGAATTTAATTAAGGTCAAAGTGATTTGAACACTCATCTGAGCTATCATGAGCAGCTTGCTTTACCTATTAAGCTATAACCTTATATAAATACAAAGCGGATAAAGGATTTGAACCAATATATCTTGGTCATGAGCCAATTATGTTTCCTATTACATCAACCCGCTTTTATATATAATATTCTTTATTTTTACGAATAGTTAGCCCAGTGTAAGTATCGCACTTACTTATTCCGATTACAAAACGGATACATTACTTTTATGCTAACTAGGCTTTTATAAATAAAAGTATAAATATTTATATTTATACCTTTTTAAAGTTTTATTCTGATATGTCATTCATTTAGTATCTAATAAAATTAGTACTTTGTATCTGAGAACCTTAAAATCCTTGAAACCAAAGCCTATATCTATTTTTATGTAGTATTGTACTACGTATATCTGAGAGTATCTTAAAGTAAGTTTCGTGTCTATATGCTTTCAACACTTCTCTTTAGCTAACGTAGCTTTCCTGCCGTGCCTATGCTATTTATATTATAATGTTAATATAATACCCTTGTCTAAATATAATCTCTAAAATGTTTTTAATTTATATACTAAAAGAAATTTTTTTAATAATTATTGACCAAAACGCAAAAAATATATTTTTTACATTTATATGTAATTTTAGACAATTAAAAATAACAATAATTATTAAAAAAATAGTATATAAAAAGAATTATAACTAATATTAGGCGCATAAACAACAGGTAAACCATAGATTAACATACCCAACTCCTTTCGTACGAAGGGGCTATCCTTATTTTACTCTAATTACCTCTAGAAGATAGAAACCATACTGTCTCACGACGTATTTAACCCAGCTCGTGTAGCTCTTTAATCGACGAACAGTCGTACCTTTCATGATTCTTGCATTCATGAGGATGAGCTAAGCCGACATCGAGGTGCCAAACTGCGCACTCAATTTGTACTCTCTGGCGCAATTAGCCTGTTCAAAATATGTTTATAATAAACAATATAAGTTTAAATTCCTTTTTTCACAAAAAGGTTCAGACTATTTCTTCATTTTTTATTACTATATTTAATTTTCGCTACAGAAATATTTATTGACTACTTATTCAACCTTTTAGACCAAAACAACCATTACGAGTTTTTGAATTTATATTTACATAATCTAAATTAGATCTTAGTGAACCTCTTAATATAACTGAAGATAATTTATTAATATTATCTAAATTTTTTAAACTACCTTTATATCTCACTTTAAAAATTGCTCTAGAAGCAGTTAAACGTTTAGTTAGTCTACCTTTAGCTTCTAACCTTACACCTCTTATTTTTCTTAATTTTATAGATCTATACACAAATTTTTCTTTTTCCATAGATATAGGAGATTTTAAATATATTTTTTTTAACTCTCTATCTTTTATATCATTAAAAGTATTTTCAACATTAAAAATTCTTTTTAATGTTGAATGTAATAAATCATCTTTATAGTTCATTGTATAATAAAGATTTTTTAATTTTAAAGAATTATATTTATTTTTATATACATTTTGTGTATTATATTTATACTCTTTTAACCTAGTTATTTTTGGTAAATATAAAGCCTTTTTCAAAACTTTTAAAAATCTAATTTTTCTATTCCTCATTTTCATGGCTATAGATTCTGAAAATATACGACTATCTAAATGTATATATTTTAGATTAATTATATTAAATTCTACTTCTTTATTATATATAGTACTTATAATATTATTTAAGCGAGATAAAAATATACTACTGAACTTATATTCATTTATTTTAAACAATTGATTATATCTTAAATATATCATTTCTTTTATCAATGTTTCTTTTATAAATGTATTATAATATTCATTTGTATATTTTTTTAAACCATCTAAATTATTTAACTTTAATAAAAAAAAGAAATTTCCTTCTTTTTTTAAATTTAAAATATGAAATAATCTTTTTTCTTTTAAAAGTCTAAATAATGTATTTGATTGCAATAAATAATTTTTGAATACTTTAGGGGCTCTTAAGGAAACAGATTTAAATTTATTAAATAATATAAAATTTAATCTACTTTTGAATATATTATTTATATATAAATATTTCATATATTTAATAAAATGTAATTTTCTTAAATTCTTATATTCTCTATTAGATTTAAAATATCATTTTAAATATCTAATACTTTTACCTCCTTTAAAAAAAGCTTTTAAAGATTTTAATCAAAAGGCCCTAAATCTATTAGTATTTTTTAAAAATTTATTAAAAGGTTTAATTGTACTAGATATATTAATAAAAACATTTTTATATAGTTTAAATAAATTATTGTAAAAATACTTTTTTGCTCTATTATAAGTATATATAGTGATAACAACTTTATTATTACTATGATTCATTTCTGTTTTACTTACAAAAATTCTATTACCAGAATAACGTCTAGCTTTAGTACGTCTACGCCTAAATTTTCTATTTAAATTTACATTAGACATTATATTGAAGTACATTTTTATCAAATTATTTACAAATATATCAGAAAAAGATATATAAGGTATTAAATTTTTATTGTAAGAATATATACTATTAAATCAGGATTTAGTAGAAGAAGGAAAATTTCGAATTAAAAAAATATGATCGTTTTTCTTTAATTTAGTTAAAGAAAAATTTTCATCCTGTTTTTTAGGTTTTAATTTATTTTTATTATTATTTTTTAATAAGTTTAACATATTACAAAAAAAATGAAAAAAAAATAACTTTATTTTCTATAAGCTTAAAATATTAAGTCTATTAATTGTAAATACAATATAAATTAAATATAGTATAAAAAAGCTGGGCATTATAAAAGAAATACAACAAAAAAGATGCATCTTTTAGTCGTTGAACGTTCTTAATAAAAAATATTAAGTTTCGCTTCAAATATACTTAAATTAGTTTTCTTTGAAGTTAACCCAGTTATATTACCAATAATATAATATATATATTGGAGGACTAACAGTTAATCCCTAGCGTAGCTTTTTCAAAAATCCAAGACCCTTCCTTTACGCATCTTGTGATCATATGCCCCGCTTACGCGACTGATAGACATGTAAGTCAAACAGTAAAGCAAGATTATGCCATTAAACCTGATAGGTAAAATAAAAATCATTTTATTAAAAATTATAATAAAACAACTATATAATATTATTTTTTTTTTACTAATAAAATACTTACTACTATTTTCCATATAATTAAAATCTTACTTATCTGAATTAAAATAGCCTAACCTAATAGGATAATAATTGAATTAATTAAAAACAATAGAATTACAAATTAAAAGTACTTAAAAATATTAATTAAATTTTAATTAATATTTTTAATATACATATATATGGCATAATGCCATTTTACGGATTAACTTTGGATATACCCAGGTACTTTTTATGGGATCTGTGCCCCGCATAAACTGCCTACTAGCAACTGTTTCCTAGATATCTAATTAATCAAAATATAATTTTATCTTAATTTTTTTTCTATCAAAAGGATTATAAAAATATCCTAGAATAATCTAGAATTTATTAAACCAATATGACCGATACTGTAAAGGTATTTCATTTTTATCTCAACAACTACCTTATATACTACAACATACATCCATCATACCCAATAACTAGTTACAGTAAAGCTGCATAGGGTCTTCTCGTCTATCTAGAGGTAAACTGTATCTGCACAGTTATTCCAATTTCACTGAGCCAATCATTGAGACAGCTGTTGT
>Ga0209027_1000296_pt1 | contig 16718 bp, 19 predicted proteins | sample GraSoi013_1_20cm_3_FD_185821 | JGI IMG/M metagenome (GOLD analysis project Ga0209027, IMG submission 185821) | Grasslands soil microbial communities from the Angelo Coastal Reserve, California, USA - Sample 09_27_2013_1_20cm (SPAdes) (version 2) | ecosystem: Environmental > Terrestrial > Soil >...
GCGTGAGCTGCTCGCGCAGGCATGGACGGTGGCGCGCAAGGACCTGCTGCTCGAGTTCCGGACGCGCACGGCGCTGCTTTCGGCCGTGGTGTTCACGGCCCTCGTCCTGACGGTGTTCAATTTCGGGCGCGATCCGACGGCCGTCGCGACCATCGATCTCGCGCCCAGCATTCTCTGGGTCACGTTCACGTTCGCCGCGATGCTCGCGCTCAATCGGGCGTTTCAGCTCGAGCTCGAGAATGGAGCGCTCGAAGGGCTGCTCGTCTCCCCGCTGTCGCGCCACAGTCTGTATCTGGGCAAGCTGCTCGCCAATCTCGGATTCGTCGGCGTGGTGGAGGTCGTCGGGCTGCCGCTGTTCGTGCTGTTCTTCAACGTGCCTGTCGGACCGGTCCTGCTCCCGCTGATCGGCGTGATCGCGCTCGCGACCATTGGATTCGTCGCGGTGGGCACGCTGTTCAGCGCGATGGTGGTGCGGACGCGCTTCGCGGAGCTGATGCTGCCGGTCCTGCTGCTGCCGTTTCTGTTGCTGCCCCTGACCTACGCCGTGCAGGCCACGGCCCGGCTCCTGGCCGGCCGTCCCTTGAGTGAGCTGTCGGGCTGGCTTAAGTTGCTCGCCGCGTACGATCTCGTGTTTCTCGGAGTCGCGTCCCTCTTGTTTCCTCACACCGTGGACGAATGAGTCTCGCGGCGCAGGGTCGCCGTGTCGTGCTGGCCGGGTTGCTGCTGCTCGGCGGCGTGTATGTGCGGGCCCTGGCGTTCACCCCGGTCGAGCGCTTCCAGGGCCCCGCGCAGAAGATCTTCTATCTGCACGTTCCGGCCGCCGTGACCACCGAGCTGGCCGTGATCCTGGTGGGGCTCGCCGGCGTGTTCTTCCTGTTCCTGAAGGACCCCCGGCTCGACCGGTTCGCGGAGGCCTCGGCGGAGGTCGGCACGGTGTTCGCAAGCGTCGTCCTGACGACGGGACCGATCTGGGGTAAGCCCATCTGGGGCACGTGGTGGACCTGGGATGCCCGGCTCACCAGTACGCTGTTCCTGTTCTTCCTGCTCATCGGCTATCACCTGCTGCGGGGCGCGGTGGCCGACGCAGGGCTGCGCGCGCGCTACTGCGCCGTGCTCGGGATCTGCGCGGTCGTGCTGGTGGGATTCATTCACCTGAGCGTATATCTGTTTCCGACGCTCCACCCGCAGCCTATCGTGCTGCGACCCGGCGCGCCTGGCGTACCTCCCGAGATGCTGGTCACGCTCCTCCTGTCGTTCGGCGTGTTCCTCGTGCTCTACGTGGGCTTCGTCATGCAGCGCTACGCCATCGCCCAGCGGCGCGACGCAGCGTCACATGTCTGAGGGCGTGCCGCAGAACGCGGCGTACCTCGCGGCCGCGTACATCGTGGTGCCGCTGATCTTGCTGGCGTACGCCGTGTCCCTCTATCGGCGCAGCACCAGGCCCTAACCGTCGCGCTTGTCGACGAACAACTCGGCGCGGGCGTCGGACAGGCGCTCGAGCCCGTCCGGGACCTGCGTCGCCCACAGGTGCAACGCCTCATCCGCGGCGCGCAGGTCACCCGCCTGGAACAGCGCACCCGCGTTGAGCCACAGCGCCTCGGCGCCACCGCCGGCTGCGTAGGCCCGGGCGAACCGCGCGGCGGCGTCGGCGTGGCGGCCGGCGCGCCGATACAGGTCCCCGGCCGCGAGGGCGGCGTCGGGGCGCTCCTCGAGGGCGAGCACCTGCTCGTAGGCGACCAGGGCATCCAACTGGCGGAACACCATCTGGAACGCCTCGCCCAAGAGCATCCAGGCGTCGGGATTCTCGGGGAAACGCTCGGCGGCGTCCTGCGCGGCCGCGACGGCTCCCCACCGGTCTTCGATGGCGCGGAGCAGCCGCACGAGCGCCGGATAGCACTCGCCGAACGCGGGGGTGATGGCACAGCCCAGCCGCAGCCACCAGGCGGCGCGCCTGGGCGCGTCCCGCTGGCTGGCGGCGGCTCGCCGCACGGTGAACCGCACGACCGCGGAGCGCAGGGACCGGAGCATTGCTTGATAATGGTTTTGGGTCCCGAGAGATTGCAACCACGCATGGCACCGCCGGCTCGTCGCCACGCCCGTCACCCCCTTGCGGGACGGCGCATCGTCGTCACGCGCGCACGCGAGCAGGCGGGCGAGCTGGCGCGGGCGCTCGAGGCGCTCGGCGCCGAGGTGCTCGCCGTGCCGACGATCCGCATCGTGCCGCTCGCCGACCTCACCGCGTTGCGCACCGCCCTCACCGACCCGGCTGGCTATGACTGGATCGTCTTTACCAGCCAGAACACGGTCCAGGTGGTGTGCGATCGGCTGCGCGAGTGGGGGCTTGCGGCGCGCGACCTGGCGCGGATGGCCGTGGCCGCCATCGGGCCGGCGACAGCACAGGCGTTGGAGCGCTACGGCGTCACGCCGGACGTCGTGCCGGCCACGTACGTCGCGGAAGGGGTCGTGGCGGCGGTGGTCGCGCGCGGCGCGGTGCACGGCAAGCGCTTCCTGGTCCCCCGGGCGCGTGAGGCCCGCGACGCGCTGCCCGAGGGGCTGCGGGCGCTCGGCGCGCTGGTCGACGTGATTCCGGTCTACGAAACCGTCCGAGCGGCGGGAGACGGGAGCGCCCTCACGACGCAGATTCTCGGCGACACGATCGACGCCGTCACCTTCACATCGTCCTCGACCGTGCGGGGGTTCGTCGATCTGGTGGGGCGACCGGCCGCGACGTCGGGCCGGTTCACCACGGTGGTGATCGGTCCCGTCACGGCCGCGACGGCACGGGAGCTGGGCATCACCGTCGCGATCGAGGCAGGGGAGTATACCGTCGGGGGGCTCGTGGCGGCGCTGGTGCGCTACTACGGGGAAGGGGGAGGAGGGAAGGGGGAAGGGTGACCGGTTCGCTGAAGCTCGGGACCCGCGGGAGCCGACTCGCTTTGCGGCAGGCCGAGTGGGTGCAGGCGGCCCTGGCTGGCCACGGGGTGCAGGCTGAGCTCGTCGTCATCGAGACGCGGGGCGACGCGGAGGTCGACCGTCCGCTGCGCGAGCTGGAAGGTACGGGTTTCTTCACCAAGGAGATCGAGGAGGCGTTGCTCGCCGGGCGCGTCGACGCCGCGGTCCACTCGCTCAAGGACCTGCCGACGCGGCTCCCCGACGGTCTGGCGCTGGCCGCGGTGCCCCGGCGCGCCGACCCGACCGAGGCGCTCGTGACCCGCGCGGCCGGCGTCACAGCCGTGGCCGGTTTGCCCGGCGGCGCGAAGATCGGGACGTCGAGCCTGCGACGCATGGCTCAGATCCGGTACCTCCGACCGGACCTCGAGATCGTCGCGCTGCGCGGCAACGTGCCGACGCGCGTCGACAAGGTGACCGAGGGCCGCGACGGGCTCGCCGCGGCGCTCCTCGCGGCGGCGGGGCTCGAGCGGCTCGACCTCACGGGTCGGATCGCGGCGCGGCTCGATCCGCTGGTCGTGATGCCCGCGCCGGGGCAGGGTGCCCTGGGCCTCGAGGTGCGGAGCGACGACCGTCTGACCCGGGCCGCGCTCGCGCCGCTCGGGGATCCACCGAGCGCGCGGGCCGTGGCCGCGGAACGGGGTCTGCTCGCGGCCCTGGAAGGCGGGTGTCAGGCGCCGGTGGCGGGGTGGACCGGATCCCGGATCCCTGGTCCCGGGTCCCGGTTGTACGGCCGGGTGACCGCCGTGGATGGGTCCGTTCAAATCACCGCGTCTGCCGACATCGACGACGGCGATCCCGCCGCCGCGGGCGTCGCGGTGGCGGGCTTGCTCAAGGCGCAGGGCGCGTCGAGATTGCTCGCGCGATGAGCCAGTTCCCGATCCGCCGGATGCGCCGCCTGCGTCGCACCGCGGCGCTGCGCCGGCTGGTGCAGGAGACGCACCTCGTGCCCTCGCAGCTCGTGTGGCCGCTGTTCGTCTGCCACGGCAGCGGCGTGCGGCAGGAGGTCGCCCTCCTCCCGGGCGTGTACCAGACGTCCGTGGACGAGCTGGTCAAGGACGCCGAGCGGGCGCACCGGCTCGGCCTCGGCGGGATCATTCTCTTCGGCCTGCCGGCGGCGAAGGACGCCACCGGCTCCGAGGCGTACGACGAGCAGGGCGTCGTCCAGCAGGCGGCCCGCGCCGTCAAGCGGGCGGCGCCGGACCTGCTCGTGATCGGCGACGTGTGCCTGTGCGAGTACACCGACCACGGGCACTGCGGTGTGATCCAGGACGGCGAAGTGGACAACGACGCGTCGGTGTACCTGCTCGGCAAGGTCGCGGTCACCCAGGCGCGCGCGGGCGTCGACGTCGTCGCACCGAGCGATATGATGGACGGCCGGGTGGCGGGGATCCGCAAGGCGCTCGACGCCGCCAAGCTGTCACGCGTCCCGATCATGTCGTACGCGGCGAAGACGGCGTCGGCGTTCTACGGCCCGTTCCGCGAGGCCGCGGGCTCCACGCCGCAATTCGGCGACCGTCAGTCCTACCAGATGCAGGGCACCAACGCCGACGAGGCGATGAAGGAGATCCGCCTCGACGTCGAGGAGGGGGCGGACATCATCATGGTGAAGCCCGCGCTGCCCTGCCTGGACCTGGTGCGACGGGCCAAGCAGGAGTTCGGGTCCCCGCTCGCGGCGTATCAGGTGAGCGGGGAATACGCGATGATCAAGGCCGCGGCGGCGCGCGGCATGCTGGACGAGACGCGCGCCATGTGGGAGACCCTGTACGCCATCCGGCGCGCCGGCGCCGACATCATCCTCAGCTACTTCGCGCCGACCGCGGCGGAACTACTCTAACGGCCGACGGCGTCAAGCAAGGACGTCACGCAGCTGCGTCGCGCGAAGACGTGACGAAGTTGCGACACGGTTCAGCGTGACGTCGTTGCGCGACGTCTTTTCTCGACGCCTTATTGCTTTCTAGGCAGCAGGACCGCCTTCCACAGGGCTGCCGCCACCCCGGCGCCGATCAGCGGGCCGATCCAGTAGACCGCGTGGGCGTTCCACTGCCAGGCGACCAGCGCCGGCCCGATGGCGCGGGCGGGGTTCATCACGGCCCCGGTGAAGTTCCCGCCGACGAGAGCGTCCACGAAGATGGCGAGGCCGATGCCGAATCCCCCGATCTTGGGCGCTTCCGACGACACCGCGGTGCCGAACACGGCGCTGACGAGGAAGAACGTGAGGATCGCCTCGATCCACACTCCCTGGATGAACGTGACGTCGTTGCCGAGCCGCGGCGTGCCGACGAGCGCGAGGCCGACGGCCGCCCGGGGCAGCACGGTCTTCACCAGCGCCGCGCCCGCGATCGCGCCGGCGACCTGCGCGCCGATGTACTGCCACGCGAGGCGGCCGCCGATGCGGTTCGCGATCCAGGCGCCGAACGTGACGGCGGGATTCATGTGGCCGCCGGAGATGCTCATCGTCATCGAGACGATGATCGCCATGGCGACGCCGTGCGCCAGGGCCACGCCGAGCGAGCCGATGCTGGCGGCGGTGGCGCCGGCGCCGACCAGCGCCACGACGCTGCCGGCGCCGAGGAACACGAACAACAGAGTGCCGACGAATTCGGCCGCGAGCGGCCGCAGCTGCTTGGGCATGAGAAGATCCTCGGGGTTGGAGGAGAGTCCAGTATTGCCGTAGGGGCGCGGCATGCTGCGCCCCTACGTCCGCCGCAGCACGAGCGAGGCGTTGATCCCGCCGAAGCCGAACGAGTTGGTGAGCACGATGTCGGGCGCCGCGGTGCGTCCCTCGCGCGGCAGGCAATCCAGGTCGCAGGCGGGGTCGGGGCGCTCGAGGTTGATGGTGGGCGGGAGCCAGCGCCGGTCGACCGCCAGCGCACAGATCGCCACCTCGATGGCGCCGCTGGCGCCGAGGGCGTGCCCGTAGTAGCCCTTGGTGCCGCTCACGCTGAGCCGGTAGGCGTGCTCGCCGAACACCTGTTTGATGGCGGCGGTTTCGGTCGAGTCGTTGAGCGGCGTGGAAGAGCCGTGCGCGTTGATATACCCGACGTCGGCCGGCGTGACGTGCCCGTCTCCGAGCGCGAGTCGCATCGCCCGGGCCGCCTCCCGGCCGTCGGCACGGGGGGCGGTCATGTGGTAGGCGTCGTTGGTGACCGCGAACCCGGTGAGCTCGGCGTAGATCTTGGCGCCCCGTGCCACGGCGCGCCCCCGCTCTTCCAGCACCAGGACCGCCGCGCCCTCCCCCATGACGAAGCCGTCCCGATCTTCGTCGAACGGGCGGGAGGCATGCGCCGGGTCATCGTTGCGAGTGCTCATCGCGCGGATCACGCTGAACGCCGCGTAGGTCATCGGCGCAAGCGGGGCCTCCGCCCCGCCCGCGAGCATCACGTCGGCGCGCGCGTCGCGGATCGCGTGGAACGCCTCTCCCACGGCGATGGTCCCCGAGGCACAGCTCATCGCGTTGGTCGAGTTGGGACCGGTGAACCCGAACTCGATGGCGATGTTGCAGCTCGCGGCGCCCGGAAACACGGCGAGCGCAAGCGCGGGATCGAGCCCGCGCGGGCCCGCGGCGCGGAACCGCTCGACCTGGGACTCCGCGAACGCCACGCCCCCCAGCGCCGACCCCATCATCGCTCCCACCCGGTCCGCGCGCTCGCGCCCGGGATCCAGCTCCGAATCCGCGACCGCGAACCTGGCGCTCGTCACCGCCAGCTGGGAAAACCGGTCGAGCCGCTTGGCGCGTTTGGCGTCGAGGTGGTCCTGTGGTCGGAAGTCGGGGATTTCGGCGGCGATCCTCGAGCGGAAGGGGGTCGGATCGAAGCGCGTGATCTCGCGGACCGCGGAGACGCGCGCCGTGAGTCCGGTCCACAAACCCTCGGCTCCCGTGCCGATCGGCGTCACCGCGCCGACCCCCGTGATCACCACCCGCCGCCCCCCGTTGTTCACGGACGAGCCTCCTCCGCAAGTCGTTTGATTCCCGCGAGCGTGCGCACGGCGATGCCGTGGACGAACACGGGCCCGATCACCAGCCGCGCCGCAAGCCCGCCGACGAGCGGCCAGCGGGGACCTTCCCAGTCGTGCACCACCGTTACGTGCACGCCATGGACCCGGGGCTCGAGCCGCCACACCACCTCCATGCCGCTCGTGATACCCCGCACGTGCCGGTAGCGGATTTCCCCCGCGGGCCGATCCACCGTCATCTCCGACATCCACCACGCGGGATAGCGCAGCGGGCCGAACGGGCGCGCGGCCGCCATCTCGACGAGGCCGCCGCCGGCGCGGCGCTCCATGAAGCGGACCCAGCGGTAGTGAGGCAGGATGTCGGGCCAGCGCTCCACGCCGGCCGCGATCTCGAAGACGCGCTCCACTGGCGCGCGCATCGTCACTTGATCAATCGTGTGCATGGCCGTCGGGTGGCCGCTCCGGCTCCCACGCCGCTACGATTCGGAATCCGGGACGATACCGCGCCACCGCCGGCACTCCCGCCTCCTCGAGCATCGCATTGAGTTCCCCACGCGTGTAGCCCCGCCGCAGCGACACGACCGCGTCATGCCGGGTCACGCGGTGCATGCCCAAGCCGAGGCACGCCGCCCACACGCCGGCCATCGCGACGCGGGACCGGCGTAGGTCGGCGAGGACCACCACGCGCCGCGCCAGGCGGTCGCAGGCGGCAATCCAGCGTACGGCCGCTGCGCGCGACAGGTGATGCAGCACCTGGCTCACCACCACCACGTCCACCGACCGAGGCGGCATGGGCGGCGCCCCGCCGTCGGCGACGACCGCCGCGAGCGGCACTGCGCCATCGCGCCCGCGGGCGAGTCGCGCGGCGGCTCGGTTGAGCTCGACGCCGATGAGGCGGAGCGTAATGGCGTGACGCCGGGCCGCACGGGCAGCGGCGCGCGGAATGTCGCCGAGCCCGGTACCCAAGTCCAAGAGCGTCCACGTTTCCCGTCTGCTCCGCTCGAAGAACGTCTCCAGCTCGCGCACCACGGCCTGCGTTCCGCCGAACCACGCGTTCAGGCGCGCGATGTCGCGCAGCTCCTTCCCGACCGCGATCGGATCGGCGCGGGGATCATCCAGCAGCTCCCTCCCGATCATCGACCCCCGCCCCCGCCACCGCCCCCCAGACCGGCGTAGCCCCCGCGGTAGTACAGCAGCGGTTGGCCGTCCGACACGGTGCCTCCCGTGACCAGGCCGAAGAAGATCGTGTGATCTCCACCCGGCGCCTCCGCCTGCTTCTCGCATTCGATGCTGGCGAGGACGCCTTCGAGCACCGGCAGACCGAGCTGTGTCTCCCGGTAGCCGATGCCGTCGAAGCGGTTCGGGTGCTCTTCAGCAAACCGCCGGGAGATGGCTTCCTGATCGGCTGCGAGCACGTTGAGCACGAAGCGATCCGCGGCTTTCAGCGCGGGGTGCATGTCGTTGTTGTGGGCGACCGACACGAGCACGAGCGGCGGATCGAGTGACACAGAAGCCACGGAGCTCGCCGTCATCCCGATGGGCTTGCCCGACCGGTCGCGCGTCGTGACGACCGTCACGCCGGTCGCGAAGCGACCGAGCAGCTGGCGGAACTGCGAGGGATCGACGCCGTGCATGGTCACCAGAGCAATCGGGCCAGAACGCTCGGAGCGAAAACGCGGCGCGCCGGCAAGAGATTCCCAGTCACGCTGACTAGAAGATCCGCGAGGTCGGGGCGTCGCGCCAGGCGGGCCACCACGCGGTCGGTCAGGGCCGGCGAGCCGACGCCGAGCGCGATCAGGCGCTCGAGCAGCCATTTGCCGCGGAACGCGCGGCGGCGGGCGCGCTCATAGGACTGGAGCGGCATGGTGGTGCTGACCCGGTGCGCAAGCCCGGGGATGAGGCAGTCCGCCGCGAGCTCGGCGCCCCGCAGCGCGGTGTGGATCCCCTGGCCGGTGAACGGGTCGAAGAAATCCGCGGCGTCTCCCACCAGCAGCGCGCCGGGCACCGCGGCGGCCTTCGCCCACTGGGCGAACGGACCCGTGGCGAGCACCTCGCGGACCAGGCGGCGCGGATCGAACCGCCCCGCGAGCCCCGGGAACCGGTCCAGCTCCGAGAAAAATTCCCTGCGGTAGTCCCGGTCGCTCCCCCGCACGACGTGAAGCGGCAAGACGAGCGCCACCGTGGTGATCCCGCCGCCCACGGGCCCGAGCCCCACGTACCCGCGATCGCTCACGTGCAGCTCGCCGACCTGGTCCACACCCGCGACGTCCGCCACGTGGGCGGTGAAGGCGAATCGACGGGGCGGCGAGTAGCGCACCAGTCCCAGCCGGCGAGCGACCACCGAGCGCAGCCCATCGGCGCCGACGACAATGCGCGCGTGACACGTTACGCGCCGCCCCTTGCGCGAGCGTGCGACGACACCGGCGACCGCCCCGCGCTCCCACGCCAGGTTCTCCACGGTCGTCGCTTCAGCTACGTGTGCGCCGGCCCGGGCAGCGGCCGCTACGAGGATCGCGTCGAACGACGTCCGCGGCAGGGCGAGGCTGTAGGGTCGGGATGCGCCGCGGAACCGGCCGAGCATCGCCGCGCCGCCCGGCGCGACGACCTTCATGCCGTACAGCCTGGCGTGCGTCGCGCGCTCGACGGCGTCGAGGACGCCGCCGCCCAGGCGCTGCAGCACGTCAGTCGTCGCGGGGCTCAAGTACTCCGAGCAGGGCTTGTCACGGGGGAAGCGCGCGCGGTCGAGCAACAGCACCGACCCGCCGGCGCGCGCCAGCAGGAGCGCCGTCGTGGCCCCAGCCGGGCCCGCGCCGACGACGATCGCGTCCCAGATCAGTGGGAACCCAGGAGTGCCACCGCGGCTCCGCACACCGTGGCCGCCAGATTGACGGCGTCGTTGTCCAGCCATCCCCACCCTTTCGTGAGGCGGACGGACTCGTGGCACACGGTATTGCCGCGCTCGAAGCGCGCGTCGCACGCGGGACACTGATACTTGCCCTGGAGTGTTGCGCCGAGCAGCGAATCCGCCAGCATGCCCGCGGCGCCGGCGCCCGTCAGTGTGGCCAACCCCGGGGTCGCGCCCCGGGGTGCAAACACGTGCGCCAGCCAGGCGATGGTGAGGGCACCGGCCACGCCCCCCAGCGTTCCCAGGGCCGTGATGCCGCCGGACGTGCCGCGGGTCACGCGGCGTCCCGAAGTGATAAGCCGGGGTGGGAACGGGGAGAACGCGCCGATTTCGGTCGCCCACGTGTCGGCGGCGGCGGCGGCGATGGCGCCCGCCGCCGCGGTCCACGCGCCGAGCAGCGCCGCCGCCGCGGCCACGCCGCCATTGGCCAGCACCTGTCGTGCGGAGCGGCGCGGACCGTGCCGCTCCGCGACCTGTGTCAGGAGACTACCGGAGACAAAGAACGCGGCGAGCAGCGCCAGCCCACGCCAGCCGAGGCCCCACGCCGTGCCGGCCCCCACCGCGCAGGCCGCGACCAGCCCGCCGCGGCTCAGCCATTTCACTCGTCGAACAGCTCGTCCAGTATCCGGCGCCGTAAGTCGGGAGACGCGCCTTGCGCCCGGCAGCGGGCCCGCAGGAACGTGAGGAACACCTTTTCGAAATCGAAATTTTCGCCGCAGGGGGGGCATTCGGCGATATGCTGGCGGATCTCCTCTGCTACGCCGGGTGTGAGCTCGCGGTCGAGGTACTCGTAGAGATGCTCTTTGCACTCCCGACAGTTCATTTGGCGGCCCCCCTGATGTACCCCATGCCCACGGCGTAATCGTACAGCTTCTGCTGCAACAGGCGCCGCGCCCGGAACAGGCGTGACTTCACCGTGCCGACCGGCACCTCCAGCACGCGTGCGATCTCCTCGTAGGACATGCCCTCCACGTCGCTCAACACCACCGTCTCCCGGAATTGTTCCGGAAGCGTGTCGATCGCCCGGAGCACCTCGTCGTCGACGATGCGGTCGAAGAACGTGCCCTGCGGGTCCTCGTCCTGGATCTCCTCGAACACCGAATAGGGCTCGATGGCGTCGATGTCCACGGTCTCGGGGTGCCGCGTGCGCCGGCGGTATTCATTAATGAAAGCGTGCCGCAGGATCGTCAGCAGCCAGCCCTTGGCGTTCGTCCCCTTCTCGAACTGGTGCCAGGCGCGGTACGCCTTGAGCATCGTCTCCTGCACCAGGTCGTCGGCCTCGGCGGGATTGGCCGTGAGCCGTAGCGCGACCCGGTAGAGACTATCGAGGTGGACCAGTGCTTCGCGCTCGAAGCTCGCCCGTTTCTCGGCCTCGGCCGCGGGGCTGGACGCGGGGGGCGGAGGGGTCGGAGGGCTGGGGGGGATCGGAGGAGTCATGATAGTGTGCCGTAACCTCTCTCCTCGCGCCCGGGTTCCGCAATGGGGTGGGGGCGTGTACGTTTCGCGCGCCGTGGTCCACAGCATCGTCCCACTCGCCGTCCTGGAGGCGGTCAAGAACCTCGACACGCCCGTCGAGGATGGCTTGTCCGAGTTCGCCGAGGAGCTCTTGTCCAAGCGGCTCGGGCTCTCCGACACGGTGGCGATGCAGCTGCGCGAGTACGAGGCGATGGCGCGGCGTGATGTCGCCGCCGATCAGGGGCACGTCGAGGCGCTGCTGCGACTCGTGGGGCGGCGCCCCGACGCGGATCTGGTGTTCGCCGACGCGGGCCGCCGCGCCGCCCGGCGGGCGGTCCGGCGGCTGTCCGGGCTCACGCGTCTGGCCGCGCGCGGCGCGCCACGATTGTTCGGGTATGCGGCGGCCCGCCGGGCGGCGCGCGCCGTGTTCGCGGGCGAGCTGCGGCGGGAGCGGCACATTCCGATCGCGCGGGTGCGCGACGTCCTCGCTCTGCACGCGACGCCGGACGGGGCGGCGTGCGCATTGTACGGCACCGGCTTCACGGAGCTGCTGCGGCTGCTCGTCGGGTTCGAGGGCGCCATGCTCCACGTCTCGTGCCGCGCTACCGGCGGCGACGTGTGCGAGTGGCGGGCCGCTCCACCCGATCCTCGCCACGACTGATGCCCCCTCCGCTGCTCGACGGCTTCGACTTCGCGGCGCTTGCGGAGGCGCTCGCCGCGCTCGGCGCCGACGGCTGGCTGCTGTACGATTTCCGTAAAGTGAACCCGATCGCCGAGCGGATCCTGGGACCCACCGGCATGGGCACGCGCCGCTTGTTCGTGCTACTGTCGCGCACCGGGCGACCAGTCGCCGTCGCGCACCGCATCGAGCTCCAGCCCCTCGCCGACTTCCCGGGCGAAGTGCGTCCCTACGGCTCGTGGCGCGAGCTGCACGCTCACCTCGGCGCACTGGTGCGCGGCCGCACGCTCGCCCTCGAGATCTCGCCGCTCGATCAGGTCCCCTACTTGGATCGGGTGCCGCACGGCGTGGTGCAGCTGCTCGAGTCGTTCGGGGCGCGGCTGGTGTCGTCCGCCCCCCTCGTGTCGCGCTTCGCGGCGCGCTGGTCGGCGGGCGAGCTCGCGGGTCACCGCAGCGCCGCGGAGGCGCTCGCGGGGATCGCGCGCGACGCGCTGTCGTGGACCGGCAGCGAAGCCGCGCGCGGCACGGAAGTGCGCGAGACGGGCGTGCAAGCCCGCGTGCGCGAGGCGATCGAGCGCGCGGGCTTGTGGACCAATGAGGGGCCCATCGTCGCGTTCGGGCCCACCAGCGCCATGCCGCACTACGAGCCGCATCAGGGGGCCGACCGGCGGCTCGCCCCGGGCGACGTCGTGCTGCTCGACCTGTGGGCAGGGCCGGGACGGGGGTCGGTGTTCGCCGATCAGACCTGGATGGCGTTCGCGGGGCGGGCGCCCGACGCGGAGGTCCGTCGCGTGTGGCAGGCGGTCAAAGCGGCGCGCGAAGCCGCCGTGCGGTTCCTGCGGGAGCACTGGCGGCCGGACGGCGTCGTGACCGGAGCGCAGGTGGACGACGCGGCGCGCGGCGTGATCCGCGATGCGGGGCTGGGCGACTACTTCGTGCATCGCACCGGTCATTCGATCGACCGCGATCTGCACGGCTCGGGGCCGCACATCGACAACTTCGAGACCGAAGACGCGAGGGCGCTGGTGCCGGGCGTGGGCTTCTCGGTCGAGCCGGGCGTCTACCTGCCGGAGCGGTTCGGGATGCGCAGCGAGATCAACGTCTACATCGACACCACCGGTCCCGAAGTGAATCCGCGCACGCCCCAGCACGAGCTGTTGCTGCTCTGACGGTCGGGCGGCTCACAGCACCACGAGCACCAGCCCCGCCCACACGGCCGCGCCCACTGCGACGTGGGCGACCTGGAGAGGCCGGGGCAGGGCGAACAGCACCATCGCCGCCGCGACCGCGACTTGCAGGGTGACGAGAGCAACGACGTACCACGCACGACGCTGCTTTGCCCGTAGTGCCCACCACACGACGTAGCCGGACAGCGTGTAGGCGAGCAGGCGATGGCCCCAATGGACGTGTTGTAGGTAGTTCCCCGCCGGGATGAGCTCGCCGTTGCAAAGCGGAAACCCGAGGCATGCGCTGGCGGCGCCGAGGTTTGCCGTGAGGGCGCCGAACAGGACGGTGACGAAGCCCAGCGCGAGGGCCACTAACCCCGGGCGCGAGCCCGGGGTGAACGGGGGTACGGTGTTCCCCGGGCTTGCGCCCGGGGTCAGGCGGCGCCCCCGCGCGATGACCAGCAGTGTTCCGAGAAGCAGCATCGCCGTCCCCAGGTGCAGGATCACGGTCCAGGGCGGCAGGCTCAGCTTGACGGTTACGGCCCCCAACCCCACCTGAAGGGCCAGCAACGCCAGCGCGACGTACGCCGCGACGCCAGGGCGGTGGAGGGTGGTGGAGGAGGGTTGAGGGCGGTGGCGCAACCACCAGGCGTACGCGGCGAGCGCGGCCACGCAGACGCTCGCGGCGGCTGCGGCGAGCCGATGTCCGTACTCGATCAGCGTCGGGAGGTCGAATGGCGGAAGCAGAGTGCCGTTGCAGAGGGGCCAGTGCTCGCCGCATCCCATCCCCGAGCCGGTGATGCGGACGATGGCGCCGAGGATGATGAGGAAGTACGTGACGGTCGCCGCGGTCCAGGCGAGCCGCGTGAAGCGTCGCGTCATGGGTGCGGAAATGTATATTGGGCGCGCCCATGCCCACATCGCCACCGATGCCATCAATGATAGACCGCTGGGGCGACCGCCTGCCGCGCCGGCTCGGCTTCTGGAGCGCGGTCGCGGTGCTGGTTGGCTCGACGATCGGCGGCGGGATCTTCCGCACCCCGGCCGTGATCGCGGGCCGCGTGCCCGAGCCGGTGCTCATGCTCGTGGTGTGGGTGCTGGGCGGGCTGCTCGCGCTGTGCGGCGCGCTCACGTATGCGGAGCTCGCGGCGATGTTTCCACGCTCCGGTGGCGTATACGTGTACGTGCGCGAGGGCTTCGGCCGGCTGCCCGCGTTCCTGTTCGGGTGGACCGAGCTCCTGCTCATCCGCGCCTCGGCGCTCGGTGCGATCGCGACGCCGTTCGCCGAGTACCTGCTCCGCTCGCTCGGCTTCGACCCGACCCGCCCTCCCTACGACGGCGCGGTGCACTGGGTGGCGGCGCTGGCCATCGTGCTCACCGCGACCCTCAACTACGTCGGCGTGCGCTGGAGCGCGCTGCTCTTGAACGTCACCACGGCCGCGAAATACGGCGCGCTGGCGCTGCTCGTGCTGCTCGCGTTCGTCGTGGGGCAGGGGAGCTTCGGGAATTTCGGGGAGGTGGGGGGGCCGGTGCGGGGCGGGCTGTTCGGGCTGGCGCTGGTGTCGGTCATGTGGGCTTACGATGGCTGGGGCGATCTCTCATTCGTGGGGGGCGAGGTCAAGGACCCCGAGCGGAACCTGCCGCGGGCCCTGATCGTGGGGACGGGCGCGGTGGTGGCGATTTATCTCCTCGTGAACGCCGCCTACCTCTATCTGATTCCGATCGGGGCGATGGCGCACTCACCGCTCGTGGCGGCGGACGCCGCACAGGCCATCGTGGGCCGCCTGGGCGTGGGCCTCATCGCCGTGGTCGTCATGGTGGCGACCTTCAGCACGCTGCTGGGCTCGATGCTGACGGCGCCGCGCATCTTCTTCGCGATGGCGGACGATGGGCTGTTCTTCCGGCGCGTGGCCCGCGTGCATCCCACGTTCCACACGCCCTCGGTCGCGATCGTTCTCACCGGCATGCTCGGCATCGTGTATGTCGCGTTCCAGACCTTCCAGCAGCTCGCCGACCAGTTCGTGGTGGCGATCTTCCCGTTCTACGCCCTCGCGGCGGCGGCGGTATTCGTGCTGCGGCGGCGCCGGCCGCCGGCCGTGCTGCCGCGGGCGGTCCGCGTGCTCGGCTATCCCGTGGTGCCGGCGCTGTTCGTGCTGGCGACGCTCTACATGCTGGGCAACGCCCTGTGGCAGGACCCGCTCCACACCGGGCTCGCGTTCCTGATCATTCTCGCGGGCGTGCCCGTGTACCAGGTGTGGCTGCGCGCGCCCTCGCGGGGGGCGACCGGCGGCGAGTCGGCGTGACTCGGACGTGACGTTGGATCGAATTGACGTCCCTCCCAGCGGCAGGCATTTTTGTCGCCCCTGGCACCCCTTCTGAGCCCTTCGGAGATCCATCGTGATGAAACGTTTCGTGTGGTCGATCGGCGTTCTCGCCCTGGTCTTGTCGGCCCCCGCCCGCACGGCCACGGCGCAGGGTGTCACGTCCGCGGCGGTCGCGGGTCGCGTGACGGATGATGCGGGCGCGCCGGTCCCCGCCGCCCAGCTCTCGCTCACCAACGGGTCCACCGGACAACGCTATGCGGCACGCTCCCGCGACGACGGCCGGTACTCGTTCGAGAACGTGGACGTGGGTGGTCCCTACACGCTGGCAGTACGTGCGCTCGGCTTCGAGCCCAAGACATCGACGCCGTTCAACCTGCAGCTGGGGCAGCGGTTTGTGCTCGACCTGAGTCTCAAGCGCTCCGCCGTCCAGCTGGAGGCGGTGACGATCGAGACGCAGTCGAACCCGCTCCTGTCGGCTGCGCGCACGGGCGCGCAATCGCTGATCTCCGATTCGGCCCTGCGACGCCTGCCGACGCTCAACCGGGCGTTCAACGATTTCGTCAACACGTCGCCGCAGATCGTGAAGACCCCCGGGGGAGGCACGTCGTTCACCGGGCAAAACGACCGTTTCAACAACATTCAGATCGACGGCACGGTCAACAACGATCTCTTTGCCCTGGGTGCCAGTAATCAGATTCCGGGGGGCGGCGTCAACGCACGCCCGCTTTCGATCGAGGCGGTGAAGGAGTACCAGGTCCTGGTCGCGCCGTTCGACGTGCGACAGGGCGGCTTCGTCGGCGGTCTCATCAATGCGGTCACCAAGTCGGGCACCAATCAGCTGCACGGATCGGTGTTCGGCTACTTGCAGAACCAGAACTTTGTGGGCGCGGATACCAATGGCATTTCCGTACCGGTGGCGGACTACCAGCAGCAGCAATATGGCTTCTCACTGGGCGGCCCGATTGTCCGCGACCGGGTGCATTTCTTCGTCACCGGCGACTTCCGTCACGATAACCGCCCGTTCGCGACCAGCATCCAGCTCAGTCCCACCGGAGACACTGCTGGAGTGGGAATCACACAGGCGCGCTTCGATTCGGTGCGGCAGATCCTGACCACCCAGTACAGGTTCGATCCCGGCACGTGGCGCGCCCCGCAGATCAACAACCCGGAGACGAACCTCTTCGGGAAGCTAGACCTGGAACTGAGCACCAACAGCCACATCGAGATCTCGGGGACCAGCGTGAACGTGAACCAGGACAAGATGATCCATACGTACCGGTCCG
>Ga0209027_1000297_pt1 | contig 16708 bp, 11 predicted proteins | sample GraSoi013_1_20cm_3_FD_185821 | JGI IMG/M metagenome (GOLD analysis project Ga0209027, IMG submission 185821) | Grasslands soil microbial communities from the Angelo Coastal Reserve, California, USA - Sample 09_27_2013_1_20cm (SPAdes) (version 2) | ecosystem: Environmental > Terrestrial > Soil >...
ACCGGGGAAAGAGAAGGAAAAAGAGGGCAATGGTTCGAAGAAACAACAGCACGGCAGCGAGGAAGATTTACCGAAAAAGCCGGAAGATGAGGCTAAAGAGGCTGCAGGAGGCGAGCATAGTGAGCAAGAACAGGAGGATGAGGCCAACGAAGATAAAAAACCCTCGCTGGTTATCGACCTCGAGGGTATTACCTCACGCGTGCTGCCATTTCCTGTTTCAGAGGGCCGCTACGGGAGCGTGCAGGGCATCAAGGGCAAGGCACTCTTCCTGTTATTCCCCATCGAAGGAGCATTGCCTTCACCTTCGGACTCCGACGAACCGAAGGGGGGCACTATCTACAGCTACGATTTCGAGACGCACAAACACGAGTGGCTGTTGGATAACGTGAACAGCTTTGATGTATCGCGCGACGGCAAGACGCTGATCTATTCCGCCCGTAACCGTTTGCGCGCCTTGAAAGCGGGAGAAAAAGCTCCCAAGTCAGATAGCAATGAGCCCAGTCGCGAAAGTGGCTGGCTCGATCTGAACCGGGTCAAGGTCTCCACCCAACCTGCCTCGGAATGGAAACAGATGTTTGCCGAGGCCTGGCGCTTACAACGAGAACATTTCTGGGCTGCAGATATGTCAGGGGTCGATTGGCAGGCCATCTACGACCAGTACGCTCCCCTCGTGGAACGCGTCAGTTCTCGTGCAGAACTATCGGATCTCTTCTGGGAGTTGCAAGGTGAGCTTGGCACTTCCCACGCCTATGAAATGGGTGGAGACCGCCGTGAGGGACCTCATTACCGCCAGGGTTTCCTGGGAGTAGATTGGCACTACGATAGTGAACATGAACGCTATAGAATTGGGCGTATCGTACAGGGAGACATCTGGGACAGTAACGCGACCTCGCCGCTCAACATGCCGGGCATCAATGTTACTGTGGGTGACGCGGTATTAGCCATCAATGGGCAGCGTGTCAATCCCGCCCGCAGCCCTCAAGAACTGTTGGTGTACCAGGCCAGGAACGAGGTGCAACTGACGATTGAGTCCGCGGAGACCAAAGAAACGCGTGTGGTTACCGTGAAGGCGCTGGCAAGCGAGCGGGAGGCCCGCTATCGAGAGTGGGTTGAGAAGAATCGCGAGGCAGTACATACCCTTTCCAATGGGCGCGTTGGCTATATTCATATCCCTGATATGGGATCTGATGGCTATTCCAAGTTCCACCGTTGTTACCTCGCCGAATATGACTACCCTGCGCTCCTCGTTGATGTGCGCTGGAATGGCGGAGGCAATGTCTCTTCATTGCTGCTGGAAAAACTGGCACGGCGTCGCATTGGCTATAGCTTTTCGCGCTGGGGTCAGCCGGAGCCATACCCCTATGAGTCGCCGCGCGGCCCAATGGTAGCTCTCACCAATGAGCAGGCAGGTTCAGACGGTGACATTTTTAGCCATAGCTTCAAACTGATGGGCCTGGGCCCATTGATTGGTATGCGCACCTGGGGTGGCGTAATCGGTATCTCCCATAATCATAGCCTCGTTGATGGGACGCGCACGACGCAGCCCGAACATGCTTTCTGGTTCAAGGATGTCGGGTGGAATGTAGAGAACTACGGCACGGACCCGGATATTGAGGTAGATATCGCGCCACAAGATTATGTCAACGACATTGATCCACAATTAGAAAGGGCCATCGCCGAGGCTCTCAGGTTGATCGAGGAAAAGCCTTCCCTGGAGCCTAAGCCCGAGGAGAGGCCAAAAAGAGGAAGAATGTAGAGTAGGCTACTTTCCACTTACTTTTCTTCCTCCCACCCACGTCTGTGTAATCACTTCAGAAGAGGCTCCGAAGAAGAGGACGTCTAAAAAGTCGTCGCTATGCCATCCTGCCATCGCCGGGTGATTCACATCAACGCCGATAAAATCAGCTGGCAGGCCAGGGGCAATCACCCCTGTTTGGAGACCCAGAGCACGAGCGCCAGATTGTGTACCATAGTCGAGCAGCAGTGGTCCCGGTGAACCCATTTCATCGGCAACCAGGACGCGACGACGCTGGTAGCGCATGCGAGCGGAGTACTCTGCCCAGCGCAGTTCTTCAATCGGATCAAGGCGCGTATTGCTATCGGAACCTATACACAGGGGAATGTTGGCTGCCAGCAGCTCAGCATACGGGGCGATACCATCTCCAAGATCACCTTCGGTAGTAGGGCAGACACAGACGGTACTCCCGCGCCGTGCTAGCAGACCGATCTCTGTGTCGTTAGCGTGAGTCGCGTGGATGATCGTCGTCCCAGGACCCAATGCGCCAAAACGCTCCAGCAGTTCAATAGGTGTGCAGCCGTAAACTGCCTGGCATTGCTCTATCTCAGCAATTTGTTCATCAGCGTGTACGTGCAGCGGGAGGTGATAGGTACGGCTATAGTCAGCAATGGCCCGGAACCAGTGCTCTGGTACCGCGCGTACGGAGTGAGGAGCAACGCCGACGGGAACGCTTTTGCTGCGCAACGCTTCGACGCGCGCGAGATAGGCCTCGACAGAGGCATCACAGAAGCGCCACTGCCCCTCCTCCGGCGCTTGCTGGAAACCCGCTTGCGCGTAGGCAGTCATCAACAATACAACCCGTATGCCGGCCTCGCGGCCAGCCTCCAGGATCGCTTCAGACATTGCATTGGGCTCCGCGTAAGGTTGTCCTCCCGGCTGGTGATGTACATAGTGAAATTCCCCAACACTACTGTAGCCGGCCGCTAGCATCTCCCGGTAGGTTTTTTGAGCCAGTGTATAGTGAGTTTCGGGAGTTAATCGCTGCGCTTCGGCGTACATAGCATTACGCCACGTCCAGAAGGTGTCCTTTGAGGAAAGTGGTCGATGTGTATGCCCACGCAAGGCGCGCTGAAAGACGTGGCTATGCACATTGACAAAGCCTGGTAGAAAAGCGATACCAGGAAGAGCGTCTACATTAGTGGGCGCAATAGCATGAGTTTCAAGGTCAAAAATCGAGTCTATGATACCATCATCGGAGATAGCAATACATGTATTGCGCTGTAGACCAGCAGGCGTATATACATAGTCTGGGGCAAGGTGTTTCATTGGGGCTCCTCATTTACAGCAGTGGACCAGCATCACCTATCAGGTGGAAGGCGGCCCAGAAATAAGGGTGAACGCGATAAGAGCGCGAGGATGTCCGGGCGCGAGCGAGAAAAGCCCGCTGGGCGCCTGCCAGGGCTGCGGTCTTGCTATACTCTCCCAGCAGTGCCTGGTAGAACATCTCCATCAGTTCAGCGCTGCTGGCATCATCCACTTTCCACAGCGTCGGCAGCAAGGAGGCAGCTCCTGCGTAGAGGAAACCCCGACCCAGGCCGATTACTTCATCGACGCCACCGACAACGGCGCGGCCCGTCTCGCAAGCGCTGAGTGTCACCAGGGAGCAGCACGGGAGATCGAGGTTGAAAACTTCGATGGTGCTTAGCTGACGATCGGCCAGCTTGATGTGCGAAAAGTTCGGGGCATCAAGGCGAAAGAGGCCGTGGGCAGCAATATGTACAATTGGGCTGCGCGCCCCATATTGCCAGAGAAGGGAGGCAGTGGCAGCGTTGTCTAACATCGGGCGCGCGCCCAGTTGACTGGCAACCACTTCCGCCTCCTGCACAGCAAATTGCAGGCGGCCACTGTCTGATATACCCAGCACCAGCGAGTCACTCAGCCGTGCCTTTCTGGTCTCGACACGTTCTCCACGTTGCCGGCAAATCTCCCACAGCGCCGCAGCCGGCAAGTACGAGATATTCAAGCGCTCTACGATATATTGTGTTCCATCGTAGAGACAGTGGAAGGGCAGGTAATGCAGCATCCCATAGGGTACAACGATCAGGTGCTCGCAGGAAGCGAGTACATGAGATACGGGCCTGAGCAGCAGGTCATAGAGTTTTTGCAGTAAACCCAGGCTGTTCTCCTCAAGGCCGGCAAAAGATTGCGCCGGGTCGGGTGCGCCTGCAGCCTGGGCGGCAAGATCGAGGTTGACGCGCCAGAGAGCATGTAGACGCCCTAATTTGGGTATAGCCCCCTGCGCAACATGTACATCGATCCCCTCGCGCGTGAGCTGAAAAATATAGAGATCCTGCTCGGCAATGTAATATTCCAGCATTGCCGTGCCCTGATCGAGCTTTGGCCAGAGAGTCGTGACAATACTATTGGTCCAGCTTGAGCGCTGTCGAGATACCAGGTCACCCGCCAGGCGCAGTTGCATCTGTTCTAGCAGGTGTTCAATACGACGCTCTCGCAGTTGCATCTCTTTACGTGCCTGCGCTGGCGCAATCGCGCGTATGCGCATGATGGCAGTATCGCTGAGATTCGCTTCATTTTCAGCTTCATAGACAATTGAGCTATACCAGGCCTGCTCTTCACGAAGCTTTGCCAGGTCTTCAAGAATGGACTCTCCCGCCTTGTCACCCGCCCGCAGGCGAATATCGATGTTGTTGCGCAGGTAATCGCCGATGACACGCGACTTGGCCTTTTCAACATAGATCAGCGCCTGATCTTTATTGTCACGTTTGATGGCCAGGATGATAGCGCGCTGGTAGATATTCCCCTTATCTTCCAGGAAACTGGTGCGCTCGTCCAGCACCAGGTGATTCTGCACTTCGTCGATACCCTGCACCGCCCGGTCATAATAACGAGCGGCTGCATCCAGGTCCCCGCTCCGTTCAGCAATCTGCCCCAGCAAATAATCACAGCGATATTTTAGATCGAGCAGTCCCTGGCCTTGCGCAATATCCAGGGCATGATCGCAGAGATACCGCGCTGTGCTGATATCTCCTGTAGTAGCAGCAATACGTGCCTGTAAAAGAGCCGTTCGCGCCAATTGTGGCAGAGCCTCCTGCTCGGCAAAGGCGTCCGCGACATGTTGAGCCTCGCGTAAGCTGGCATCGAGCTGTCCCCCGGCAAAGTAGAGCTCGGCCTGTTGTAGTCGCACAATAGATGCCAGGGCCATAAAGCCCCCCTCTTCCAGGATGATGCTGGCTTCATTGAGCATCACATCGGCATCGCCAAAATTCCCTTCAAGCGTGGCCGCCTCTGCCTGGTACATGAGCGAATACGCCAGGTTGTGGCGATGCCCCGGTGACCTGCGGAAGAAAGTCACCGTTTCCGCCGCGAGCTCATATGCTTCACGAGCACGATTCAAACGCACCAGGCAGAGGCATATTTGCTGGGCTACCTCCGCTGCTTGAAATGGCAAATTATGCTGTAGAAATATGGTGCGACTGCGACTGAAGAGCAGCAGTGCCTGGCTGTAGTGCCCCTGTGAAGCGTAAATCTGGGCAATATTGAGTTCTTCTCGCGCTACCGAAACTTCCTGCCCACCATATGCGGCAAAAGTTGCACGTGCCTGCTCGTGGAGTGCCACAGCCTCGCGAAATTTGCCCTGAGCCGCCAGCGTAATGGCTTTATTGCCGCGGGCTCGAGCAACGTTCAGTTCGACACCTTCACCTTGCAGTGCGTAGGTTTCAATGGCGCGGTCGAAGAGTCGGAGCGCCTGGTCATATTGACCTAACTCGTAGTTGACGATGGCGGCATTGACATCGATTTGTCCCGCGCGCAGCAGTTTGCCATGGCGCATGAAAACTTCACGTGCTGCGGTGGCATCACGTAATGCCTCGCTCGTACGATTCAGTTGCAGGCACGCGCTGATTCTTCCTATGCGGGTGCGCGCCCAGCCAACTTCATCCCCTACCTCTTTGAATTCCTCCCCGGAGGCATCGAAAAATGGCAGTGCGTCCTCGTCGCGATCCATACGCCGTAAGGCATCACCGCGAGCCATTAGACCAAGGGCGTGATATGCTTTGTTGTTTCTTAGATCACCAATAGTAAGGATATAACCGGCCAGCACAAAAGATAGCTGCGCATTATTATTCCACTGGCGGTCTGCTTCGCGTTTGATGAGTTCAACCAGGAGAGCAATAGAGGAGTTATCAAAGGTATGCATGCAAGTTTGCAGCAGTTGCCACCCTTCTCTCTCGTTCTTGAGTAGAAGTTCGGCCAGCAATTCTTGAGGTGTCATAGTGGTCAAGTTTCCGACAATTGCAAACGTACAGCATTTTAGCGGGCCTATCGTTCATTGCCAGCCGGGCGGCTCTCGCGGTCGCCCGTACCTTTCTAGTTACCCGCCTGCTTCCATATCTTTAGACATATTTAACACATCATACATCACAATGAGTTACTATGACACACCCTGTGCGTTTAACATAGCAAGATAGATAGAATACTGATCACCATATCAATCTTGCAGAGTAACCGGCAGTTGATCGACTACGATGGTACTCCAGGGAAACTGCAATTCCAATGCGTATGTCGCAGGAGCAATCGATGAGAAGACAAAGTTACCCAATTCATCGATATGTTGCGTAAACGCCATAGCGGCATGAGACACATCCTGCGGTATCAGTTGTACCTGCGTTCCCTGCAGCGACTGCAAAGCTTCATGCTGGCGGGTAACAAAGCCTATCAATTGTAAAGTGTCTCTACGACTTGCTTCTCGTTCCACCTGGATTGAGATACTGACATCTTCCGCGCTATAGCTGCGCGGCCAAAGCCCTACCTGTGTTGTATCACGCTGATAGGCCAGGCGTGGTTGCGGTGGCAAAAGGGTCGCGATGATTCTCCGCACGCCTGCATTAGCAGTATTCTGCAGGTGATCAAGGACACTTTTAGCACTCGGCACAGAACTATGATTATTATTTGGGGAGGAGGTTTGAACAGGTATACCTGGAACGGCAACAGGTTCAGTGCGCGCCTGGTCGTTCTCAAGAAATCCTGCCAGTGTTGCCACCTCAGCCGAGCAAAGCGAGCACAGACTCAGATGGTTATCAACTGCGGCAGTAAGTTCTTTACTTAGCATTCCCAGCTGGTATTCACCGAGCACGTGGCTAGGTGGACAATCAAACCTGAAAAGTTTGCTTGTTAGCACAAGTTCTATTCGTTCATAGTCTGCTAGCTGAGCTGCGCAGCGTTGACAACGCGCAATATGCTGCTCAACGAACGGGCGTACCTTCTCTCCCGCGAGATACGCTAACAGTTCTTCATCACGAATAGCACCGGGTTCACTACACTCCATGAGCGTTTCCTTTAGATCACATAGGATACAGGTCCAAAGATCCTGAGATGCAGCAAGCACATGTAATAAGAATGGGTATGACGAACTCATACTTTATATACATATTCTGTTTACTGTCGCTGCATCAAATGACCGGGTACCTGCCGAGTGACATACGGTTTGGCCAGCATTCTTGCGTTGCTATGCAAAAGCAATAGCTCACTTTACGCCATATGACACTACATAACCAACAAGGCTAAGAGTAGATATCTGTGCAATATGTGAATGACTCTCCCCAGTGCCACCGGCATATTGCTCTCTACCAGGAATGTTCTTGTCCTCTTTACACCAATAAACGAAGTTCAATCCTTTTTTTGCATTTCACTCCAGGGCACGTAATGTCTTGACTCAGGGATGTTGATGTTTGAAGAGCAATTGTAAACGACGATTACGGCGTAAACGCTCCAAAACATTGCGTTTGATACGATAGACATCATCCACGGTAGGAAAGAGCTTGCGATTCTGGCTACTTATCTCACTCGGTTTCATACCATGAATATAGGCAAGATAGATCAATACGCGCTCATCTTCGCCATTAAGTTCCTCTTGAATGACCTGCCACAGGCCCTGAGCGGAAATATTTGAAACAACATCGTCAGCAGGATCATCAGAGGCCGGTTCGTGCTCTATTAACTCCAATGTCTCCTCATATTGTCGAGACTGCCGCGAGCGCACCTCGTCAGCCACGACACTGTGCACGCACATCTTGAGATATTTCAAAATAGCGGCCAGCGAGTCGAAGTTCTCCATTTTAGCGGGAGAAAGCGCCTGAGAGAATTTGGCAAAGGCGGCATTGACGAGCGGAGCACTGCCATCCTGCCCTAAAATAGGTGCAGCGCTCTGATGTTGTGTTACCCAGGTCAACACGAGCGGCGCATACTGCTGGTATATGCAGGCCCAGGCATCATCATCTCGTTGTACAATGGCACGGCGAAATAATTCCAGGCAATAGCGATCATTGGAAACATTCTGCCGCAAGAATTTATTTGTCTCATCAGAGCAACAACGAGCCAGTTCATTAATTGAATATAGCTGGAGAGTTCCCCGTTGTGAATCCTCCTGCGCGCTATCACCCTGCCCCCTCCGGCCAGGCTGTGGGCCTGTTGATTGAGGACGGTTTCGAGGCTCCATCGACAATAGCTCCCTGCTTCCAGTATGATTACTCATTTTCTCGACCGACGCCCATGAAGTATAGCATGGGATACACAAGCGCACAAGTTCTAAGATGATTACTCGTATAATAACACAGTTTTTATACTGTACTGCACGGTCGAAGAGGGTGAAAAGTATCCTGTACTACCAAAAAGTACTCCTTTTTTGGATCTCTTTCTTTGCAGTTTTTGGTTATTGTCAGCTCAATAGAACTTTGTCTACTACATCTTGTGTTTGAAGCTCATCTCTTGCCACAACATGTAGTAGGCAATTAAAAAGTGCAAAGATAGAGCTGGATAATCATGGCACGACATGACACATAATCAGCCATCATACCAAAAAGGCATAGCATTTTTGTAAGAGGGTATATTTTGTGATATCATCAGATAACTTGTGTACAACTGAACCATAATTACAGTTTAAATAGCTTTGTACAGTTTCTAAGGAGAACCCCATCATACGACGGAGTAGTACATTCATGCCACATCAGCGGGAAACGGCAACAGATCGGCTCTCCAACGTCATCCAGGTAATTCAACTCGGGAAAAAATCTGGCTTGCTGACAGTTGAACGGGGTGAAGGCATCACCTTCGAGGAAGGTGCGATTACGTTTGTCAACGGACAGGCGAGAGAAGCACAGGTTGGGAAATATACTGGCATAGATGCATTCAATTGGCTTAACACCTGGGGCCCCTGTCTCTTTGCGTTTACTCCGACGACTTCTGCTGAAACGACAGCACCGACCCGCGGTCCCATAACCGGTAAATTATCAAATACAACTGGAGGTCTGACAGCACTAAAGCCAGCACCCAGAGACCAGTGGAAATCATCACAAAACGGGAACGTAGGCGGCGGGGTAAATCATTGGAAAGAACATTCACCTGTGAGACTCGAGCCCTGGGGCACCATACCAAACCGCACCAGGCAAATTGAGGAGACGCTGCATATGATCGATCAAATAGGGCTTTCCCGCGCCCACCGGCATTTGTTTTTGTTAATAGATGGTTATCGTGGTATCCAGGAGTTAGTGCGCTTGATGGGTCGTGAACAGGATGAAGTACAGCGATTACTCAATGATTTAGAACTGGCTGGCCTCATCCAACGATAGTAGAACTACAAAGGATGGATAGCTCATGTATCAAGAACCAGATTTCAAGCAACATCGCAGGGGACGGCTCTCGCTGTCGGTTCGCGTATCATTACTACTGATGCTGGCAGCCCTATTGCCGCTAGTCATTGTCGTTGCCAGTAGCGAACTACTGGCACGTCCAGCTCTCACTTCCCAGGCAAATACCGTAATGGCAAATGATGCCAGGTCCAGGACACAGTTAATTGACACCTATTTGACCGAACGATCGCTGGATGCTGCGACACTGACCCAGGTTCCTTCATTACAAACTTTTATGGCTTCTCCCCCCGGAAACCAGGACCTCGCCACTCATGCTATCTATGCACTGGTCGCCGGCAGTTATCGTGACCATCGCTACATAAACTGGTCTCTCTTTGATCCGCAGGGAAAAATCCGCCTGTATTATCCTGCTCCTCCTCAGGCCCACGGGCATTTCATGGTGCCACCAGCGTACCTGAAGGCAGTAACATCTGGTAAGTCACTGATCTCAGCGGTCTATTACGATCCTAAAATCAAAAAGGCTTCGGTTGATATTTACAGTCCCGTAATCGTTGCCGCGCAAAAAAAATTGCTGGGCTTTGTACGCGCTTCCTTGCTTATCGATTACATTTGGGATATCGTGGGTAATGACCGCGGGGCAAATGGCACTGGAAGTTATGCCTTCATCCTCGATGAGAATGGAGTTCGCATAGCCGACACAGAGCCTTCGCGTCTTTTCTCGGCAATTTCACTGGTTTCACCGCAGGCACAGTCACTGATTTCGGGCGAAAAACGCTTTGGCACGCAGCAACCAGTCCCGGTTATTGCTGATGAGACCCTTGCGCAAACCCAGGCAGGTGACAATCAACCACAAACATTTCAAATGACGCCTGCGCAGCAAAGCGAGACGTTTCAAGTGGTCCGGCAAAACTCGAAATTTGTTCCCTGGACCTACTTCGTCCTCAGTCCGGTCAGCACCGTGACGGCAGTAGCTAACCAGCAGTTGTTCATTACCATTGGTATTGCCGCTGCCGTGCTGGTGATCGCCGCGCTCGTTGGAGTAGGCGTTGGGCGACGCATCACACGTCCTATCTTGAAATCTGTCGAGTACCTGCGCGGTAATAGTGAGGCCCTGAAAATACTGGCAACCAGGCAGCAGAGCGCAGCCACCGAACAGACGTGGGTTGTAGATTCATCGCAGGTAGGTCTAAAGTCCGTTCAATATTATACTGACGCCACCAGGGTTGCAGCACACCGCATGAACGACTATGGCACAGAATTAGCCAATCACTGGCATCAACTTGACGAACGCACGGCTAAAGAGGCTTTGACACAGATGACCAGAACGGCACAGTATATCGAAAATGCGGCGCAATATCAAACCACCAGTAACCAGAGATTGTCTACAGCGCTCAAAGTGACGACACAGGTTAACGAGCAGTTAGCAACGGGAGCTACTTCGGCCACCAAGGCTGCGGCACAATTGGAGCAGGTCGTAAACGAGCTGCGTGATGTCGTTGGAAAGTAACCGCTCAAGGAAACACTACAGTTTCTCGATGGCGGCACACGTGGCTTTTACGCCCACCTGGAAGGACTGCAAAACAACTTAACATTACGCGTCGGTGACACGGTCTTCGCCGATGATAGCAAGTGAACCCACTATAGGCGCTATTCTCTATAACGACCTTGGTAATAACGGCGGCGGGGACGCCACGTCCGGTAGGTCAACATGTGCCAGAGCGCTACCAGTATAATTGCACCAATCAACGCCCTGAGGATGGGGACGCCAGCAACCGTGATATCACCAACACCAGTCAGAACAATGACCTGTGTCATCAACCAGACACCTATAAGGCCAGCGACGATCGCGCCGAAGATTCCAAACGGGAGCCTCCAGCCAACGAGGAATTCGGCAACAAGTCCGACAACCGCCCCAACGATCAGGTACACGATGAAATTGCTACTAAAAGTCCAGGCATTATTGCCAAACCTGATAGTGATGCCATCCGCGAGGACAGTACTGTGAATGATGAAATGGAGCATGCGCTTCTCCTTTGAGACATTAAGTAGGAAAAAAGCTGAGTTTGCTATAAAAGTAGAACGGACAATCCAGCTCTTTTGTCACTCATGCATCATATTCATCATGACCTCATCGAACTCCCTGGACCATGGTGGGCCGCCAACGAAGTTGATCAACATTGTGGAGCAATCGCTCCAGAATCTTGCAGCGCAGGCGGTAGACTTCCTGTATGTCAGGAAACTCCTGAGAACAGAAACGGACAATCTCCCTGGGCTCGAGCCCACCGTGGAAGAGCAAGTAGGCCACCCTTTGCTCCCGCATGTCAGGCAGCATCGTTTGTAAGACCTCCCAGATCTCGCTGCTGTTGGTCGTGTCTCGCATGTGTGGTTCTTCTGGCGCTCCTGGTTGCGGCAATGAGACTTCTCTTGGCCGCGCAACCGTCCGCAGCATATCCACGATAACCCCATTCAGACTCGCGCGCAGGTACCGCAACGTGCCAGCAAGAGTGCTGAATTCCACGTGTTGGGTCAACGCGGTCGCCTGCCAGAAGCGCTCAAATGTCTGAGCAATATAGTTCTCTTCGCTCTCCAGGCGGCAGGCAGCCTCTCTGCTGGGATGGCCCCGTAGCCAGCCGCGTACTACTTCACCGAAGCAGTGTTGCACCCATGCCCGAGCCTCCTGGACCTCTTGGATCGTCGCCCTGCGTACCAACTCGACGCTACAGGTATCCGTGCATAGTTCACCCCGACGAAAGTTGTCGGTTTCCCTCAAGCACTGCGCTGCGAGCGCTGGGATAGTCAGCGTGCCGCATTCTACCTCTCCCTTCAAAGAAGCAGGTGATGATTGTTCAGCGAGAGTGCTCTGTAAAGCCATACGTTGTGCTCCACCTTCCGCAGAGGACGTGATTCCTGCATCCTGTCCCATGGGCATACTCCTTTCAGATGTTGTGCTCGCTTTTTCAGACGCCTGCGCTGGACAATTGTGGGACCCGGTTACAGGATCATCGCTTTGCTCCCCTTTGCACACATGCTGATCCTGCAATTGATCGAGACGCCGCATTCATACATTGTGGCAGCGTTTATCTAGCTCTCAGCATATCATCTCACCGTCTCAAAAGTGTTACGAAAACGTTACGAACGGCAAGATCTCAATTCATTCATCTAGTGAAGCATTGGAAAAGCAAACGGTTTCTCTGGTACTGCGCGCTCGTCGGTTTCTGCATTGGTTTTGCTGCGTCCATTAGAGTAACAGCAGTGATCTGGTATGGTATTCTCGCTGTGTTCTTAGGCAGTTGGTGGGTTATCAATGGGGTGCGATCCAGGCGAGAAAATACGAATACATCTATTTCAGTCCTGTCGTCGGCGGCCTTCCTGGATCTGCGAACAAGTACGAGATTGACTATTGGGCATCATGTGATAAGGCTGGTGCACAATGGCTGGCGCAGCATTATCAACAGTACACAACAAAACACAATCCATCAGTGCAAGGCATTACCTATTTTGAACAACTCATTATGCTCTATCTGCCAGGTAATTTCCACGTTGATACACAGCAGCCTGACTTTTATGTGGCACCGACGTGGGAGAATGGTGCTAGCTCCGCCTATCGCGTCATCCACGTTGAAAGCAGTGAAAATGTTCCGCTCTGTGTCGTCGAAACCAAAGATTAGTGAGAGATTGTGTAGAGACCTCCTCAATAGGCGCTGTTTGTCGAACAGGCTGTTACTTACTCCCCATAGGGCACCCAGATATTCTTCACCTGCGTGGACTCGCGCAAAAACTCTTCACCCTCACCCTGCTGCGAATCCAGCCAGTTGCGCGCATGACCATAGTTGACCCACGTGCGCTTCATATTGCCGGCCGAAGCCAGTTCAACCTGTTTACTGCCATCCGCCGAGCCAAAGTACCACATCGCATCGACATCTTCGTGATCGGCCAATACCTGGCACAGCGCATCACGTTCGCCCGTGACGATATTCACCACCCCATCAGGCAGATCTGAGGTCTCAAAAACCTGGTAGCAGTCGGTAGCGCTGAGTGGAGCCTGCTGCGAGGGGATCACAATCACCGTGTTGCCCATGGCTATGGCGGGAGCAACCAGCGAGATAAAACCGAGCAGAGGATACTCGTCCGGGCAGGCCATGCCGATCACGCCGATAGCCTCGTTCATCGCCAGCACAACGCCGCGCAACGGTGGACGATGGACGACACCCTCATACTTGTCGGCCCAGGCAGCATAACTAAAGAGGCGCGCTATAGCTGCCTGCACCTCTTCGTGGGCGTCCGCCAGTGGGCGTCCCGTCTGCTGTACAATGCGGCGGGCAAATTCATTTTCTCTGACCTCCAGGTTTTCCGCGATATAATAGAGGATCTGAGCGCGATTATGCGCCGTTCCAGCAGCCCAACCGCTGGCGGCATGGGCGGCTTCTACCGCGTTGCGGACATCTTTGCGATTGCCTTCCCCCACCTGGCCGATGACGCGCTGCTGAGGATCGACGACATCACGGCTATAGCCTGAGTCGGGCCGCACCTGCTTACCCTTGATAAACATTTTGGGCGTGCGATCGATAGGAGGTAACGCAGCCATAACGCCGTTTTCATCACCGACTCGCCACACATTATGGCCGTTTGCCTGCTCGTCATCATCTCCTGATAGCACAGGCTGCGTCCCATGCAAGGCTTTATCGCCTGGTGTGGCTGCTCCGTTCGTAGATGAGGCCTGTTTTGACCTCTCATGAGCTTCCCATGCTGGCCGCACATATTCGTACAGACCTTCTTTGCCACCCTCGCGACCGAAGCCGCTTTCACGGTAGCCGCCAAAACCGCTCGAAGCATCGAACATATTGGTGCAGTTGATCCACACGCTGCCAGCCTTTATTTTAGGCGCAACATCCAGCGCAAGGTTGATGTTCTCGCTCCATACGCTGGCAGCCAGCCCATAGCGCGTATTGTTGGCGAGCGCAACCGCTTCGGCAGGAGTGCGGAACGTCATCGAGACCAGCACCGGGCCAAAGATCTCCACCTGGGCAATAGTTGTCGCGGGAGAGACATTGGTGAAAAGCGTTGGTGGAAAGAAATACCCTTCCGTTGGACACGCCCACGAGGGCTGCCACATGTCTGCACCTTCTTCGACACCCTGTGCTACCAGGCGTTGAATCTCCTTGAGCTGCCCTGGAGAGACGATCGCCCCCATATCTACTGCTTTATCCAGTGGGTCGCCAAGACGGAGCTTCTCCATACGGACGCGTAACTTGCTGATCAGGCTGTCCGCAACGTCCTCTTGCACGAGTAAACGCGAACCCGCACAGCACACCTGACCCTGGTTGAACCAGATGGCATCCACTACACCCTCTACCACGCTATCCAGGTCGGCATCATCAAAAACGACAAAGGGGGATTTACCGCCCAACTCAAGCGAAAGCTTTTTGCCAGAGCCTGCTGTAGCGCGGCGAATACTACGCCCCACATCGGTCGAGCCGGTAAAGGCGATCTTATTCACATCAGGATGGCGCACCAGGGTCTCTCCAACCTGGGAAGCCTCTCCTGTCAGGATGTTGACTACACCGGCAGGAAGCCCGACCTCCTGTACAATTTCGGCGAATTTGAGGGCCGTCAGCGAGGTGTAACGGGCCGGTTTCAACACGACCGTGTTCCCCATTGCCAGGGCCGGGGCAATCTTCCAGGCCAGCATGAGCAAGGGGAAGTTCCAGGGGATAATCTGGCCTACCACGCCAACGGGTTCATAGCCCGGTAGCTCCGAGGACATCAGCTGCGCCCAACCCGCGTGATAGTAGAAGTGGCGCGCGACGAGCGGGATATCCAGGTCGCGTGTCTCGCGGATAGTTTTACCATTGTCCAGCGACTCCAGTACCGCCAGCAGGCGCGAGTGTTTCTGGATATGACGCGCGATGGCATACATGTAGCGCGCACGCACATGACCCGGCGCCTTGCCCCAGCTCTCAAAAGCTGCACGGGCGGCTGCCACGGCAGCATCGACATCGGCGCTATTGGCGGCTGCAACCTGTGCCAGCGGTTTCCCATTCGCCGGATTGATGCTCTCCAGGTACTGCCCACTGGCAGGAACAACCCACTGGTTGTTGATAAAGAGGCCAAAAGGTTGGTGCTCCTTGATCCACTGCAAGGCCGGAGTAGCCGATTCTGGCGCGGGTCCATACTCCATGGTTTCAAAAATATCCATTACGTTCACGTGGGGCCTCCTTCTCTCAAACCATGGGGTTATAGTGTGCCGCTGCATAATGCCCGGTGGCAAAGTACGAAAGCTGTCGTTCGATATCAGAGAGCAGGCCGCTGGCGCCAATGCGGAAAAGCGTGTTGTTCAACCAATCGTTACCTATCTCTTCCTTCATCAAAATCAACCAATCGAGCGCTTCTTTGGCGCTGCGTATACCACCTGCCGGTTTGAAGCCGACTTTATAGCCGGTCTGCTCATAATAATCGCGTATAGCACGTACCATGACGACCCCCACAGGTAGTGTGGCGTTGACGGGCTCTTTGCCGGTAGAAGTCTTGATAAAGTCGGCCCCCGCCATCATGCAGATCAGGCTGGCCATGCCAACATTGCGCAGCGTGGCAAGTTCATACGTGGCGAGTATAGTCTTCATATGCGCATCGCCACAGGCTGCGCGAAAGGCGCGTACCTCATCATACAGCGCCTGCCAGTTACCAGTCAGCACGTGAGCGCGTGAGATCACGATGTCAATCTCCGTTGCCCCCGCTTTTACCGACGCGGCAATCTCTCCCAATTTCTGCTCCATAGGGTTCTGCCCCGCGGGAAAGCCCGTCGAGACGGCAGCGACGGGGATGCCCGAACCGCGTAGAGCATCGACCGCGACAGGCACCAGGTTATGATAAACACACACCGCTCCAACCTGCACGTTCAAATCCTTGACTCCCAGCGCCTGTAGTATTTCCTGGCGCACAGGCTGGCGGGCCTTGGCGCACAGGCGCAGCACATTGCCAGGGGTATCATCACCCGCCAGGGTAGTCAGATCGATGCAGGTGATAGCTCGCAGCAGCCACGCCGCCTGCCACTCCTTCTTGACAGTGCGCCGCGTGCTCATGGTGGCAGCCCGTCGTTCGACCGCGCTGCGGTTGATGTGTACCCTATCTACCCAGTCCATATCCAACGGCATGCCCGGGTTTCTTTGCACATGTGCCAGTGATACAGGTTCTTGCTGGATAGTTTCGGGCTGTGTTTCCGTTCCACTTCGTCGTTTTGTTGTGGTCATCTGCGTCTTCCCCTTGGCGATGCATGCGTGAATGCGAGTGTATCATTGTGCCGTCATTT
>Ga0209027_1000299_pt1 | contig 16686 bp, 9 predicted proteins | sample GraSoi013_1_20cm_3_FD_185821 | JGI IMG/M metagenome (GOLD analysis project Ga0209027, IMG submission 185821) | Grasslands soil microbial communities from the Angelo Coastal Reserve, California, USA - Sample 09_27_2013_1_20cm (SPAdes) (version 2) | ecosystem: Environmental > Terrestrial > Soil >...
GTTGTGCGTCGTCGTGTCGTCCGCGAAGTACGTGGCGTTCGCCACGCCGTACACGTCGCTGCCGCCCTTGTAGTACAGCGTGTAGTCCAGGCGCGGATCGGGCTGGCCGGTGACGGTGGTGTCCTGCTGGAACTGCTGGATATACCAGCGCGTCGGCCGGCCGTCGCAGTAGCTCGGCCCGCACGGCCCCACCATGCGCGAAATGTTGAGCCCGCGCGTCCCGGCGCTCAGGAACGACCGGTCGCCGAACTGCACCTCGAACACCGACTCCACGTTATTCTCAAAGCGGTCGGTGAAGTTGTCCCCGTAGTTTGCCATCAGGTCGTAGCGCCCGGAGTCGATCACTTCGCCCAGCGCCGACTCCGCCGCGCTCCACTCGCGCTGTTGCAGGTGCGCCTTGCCGAGCAGTGCCGTCGCCGCCCCCCAGGTCGCGCGGCCCAAGTCGGCGCCGGTGTAGGCCTGCGGCAGCACGGCGCGCGCTTCAGTCAGGTCCTGCTCGATCTGCGCCCAGATCTGGGGCGGCCCGACCGTGGCGGGACGATCGGTGAGCTCGGGCGGCGTGGTGATGAGTGGGACGTTGCCGTACAACGTCACCAGATTGAAGTACAGCAGCGCCCGGAGGAACTTCGCCTCACCGACGATCCGGTCCCGCAACGTTGCATCCATGGCGATCCCGGGCACACGGGCGATGACCTGATTGGCCCGGAAGATGGCCTGGTAGTGGTGTTGCCAGAGATCGTGGTTCACCTCGAAGTCGTAGCTCGTGAAGGTGAACTTGGTGAAGTTCGAGAGATCGGTCCACGGGCTATTGATCAGCCCGACGTCCGAGCGCAGGTCGGTGGCGAACACGAGCCAGCGGCCGTACGTGCCGTTGTTCTGCAGGCCATTGTAGACGGCGTTCACACCCGCCACGGCGTCCGCCGCCGTGCGCCAGAACGTGTCGGTGCTCGGCTCGTTGGGGTCCTGCAGGTCCAGATTCGCGCACCCCGCCAGCGCCGCACCGGCCAGCAGGGAAGAGAGAAGTCTCCGGAATCTCATGGGCGAGCTCCCGTGGCAATCACAGCCGAAAATCGAGGCCGAAGGTGATCGTGCGGGGATTGGGATAGATCGCGCCGTCGTCGATGCCGCGCGCCAGCGGATCGCCGGACCCGAGCGTCTCCGGGTCCCAATTCGAAAAGCCGGTGAAGGTGTACAGGTTTTGCACGCTCACAAAGATCCGCGGCTCCGCGTTGGCGACGCCGAGCCACCGCCCGACCGCGTTCGGCAGGCGGTAGCCCAGCGCGACGTTTTGCACCCGCAGGAACGAGCCGCTCTCGATCCAGCGATCCGACAGCGGGTTGGCGTTGCTCGCGCCCTGCGGCCCGATCACGGCGCGCGGCGTCGTGGTGCTCGGGTTCGTCGGCGACCACGGCGAGAGCCCCTGGCGGAAGTTCGAGATGTCGTCCATGCGGTCGGTCCAGTAGCGCGCCACATTGAAGATCTTGCCGCCCGCCGAGCCGTGCAGGTTGACGGTAAAATCGAATCGCCGGTAGTGGCCGTCCACGAACAGGCCGCCCGTCAGGTCGGGGATGGCGCTCCCGGCGGCGTAGCGATCGGCGTCGGTGATGCGCCCATCGGGCTGGTCGCCATTCGGGCCGCCGCCGTGGAGGTCCACGTAGCGTACGTCGCCGGGCTTCGCGTCGGGCTGCGCGCTGGCCTGGACCTCGGCCGCGTTCTGGAAGATGCCGTTGGTCTTGAGCACCCAGAACGTCCCGATTGGGTAGCACTCAGTCCGGGAGCACTCCGCCGTGCGGGCTACGCCGAAAAACCCGGCGAAGATCGGCTGGCCGCCGTTCCCGAGGTGGAGCACCCGGTTCCTGGTGGTGGTGAGTGTGAGGCTCGTGTTGAGCTGGAAATCGCCCCGCTCCAGCCGGTGGGTCGCGGCCAGCTCGAACCCGGTGTTGCGGATCGTACCGGCGTTCACGACCGGGTTCCCGAGGACGCCGAGGCTCCAGGGAATCGGGGCGTCGACGAGCAGCCCGTCCGAGGTCGAGACATAGTAGTCCATCGTGACGGTGAGTCGGCTCTGGAACAGACCCAGATCGACGCCGACGTTCGTCTCGCGGTTGCTTTGCCAGCGGATGGCGGGGTTGGCCAGCGTGAGCTGCGTGGCCCCGCTCGCCACGGCGTTCGATCCGAACAGATAGTTCAGGCCCTGCCCGATCGGCGCGGAGAACCGGTAGTCCCCGATGTCCTGGTTCCCCAGCACCCCGTGGCTCATCCGGAGCTTGAAGTAGTCCACGTCGCGGCCGAGCAGGGGGATCGACGGGTAGAACGGCTCCTGGCTCATGACCCAACCCACGGATGCCGCCCCGAACGTGCCGTAGCGATTCCCCGGGCCGAAGCGCGACGAGCCGTCGCGCCGCAGGCTCCCGGTCAAGAGGTAGCGATCTTTGTAGGCGTAGTTGGCGCGCACCAGCAAAGCGCGCAGCGCGTTCTCCAGCCGGGACCCCCCGTTGTTCAGGTTGCTGCGCTGGCCGGCGTCGATCACCTGCAGATTCTCGTTGGTGTAGCCCTCGCGATACGCGACCAATGCGTCGCGTGTCTCTCGCTGCTCCGTGTATCCGGCGACGGCGTTGAGCCGGTGCGCGGATCCGAAGCTCCGGTCGAACGTGAGGAGGTTCTCCAAGAGGAGCGAAGTGTGTTCGTCCTGCGTGCTCGTCAGCCGGGCGGGGAGCAGCGGATCCCGGAAGCGCAGCTGTCCCCGGTGGATGAAGTTCTGCTGCGAGTACGCTTCGAGATTGACGCCGAGGTTGAAGCGGTAGCGAAAGCTGGACGAGAGCTGCAGCTCGGCGAACGTGGTCCCGATCACCTGATTGGAGCGGCCCCAGTTGTCCTGGATCATCAGCTCGCCCACAGGATTGGTGCCGAACGTGGGCACGGCGTCGCTGCCGAAGGCGAACCCGCTGGAGGTGGTGCTGTCGTGCACGGCGATGGCGGGAGGAAACCGGACCACGTCGATCAGGGGAAAGCCGTCCAGGAACTGGCGCCGCGTGCTCGAGAGCGCCACGTTCTCCCCGAGGGTCAGCCGCCCGCGCTGCAGCTGGGAATTGATCCGGAAGTTGTAGCGGCGGAACCCGGTCTGGATGATGGCGCCGTCTTGCTGCAGGTAGCCGCCCGAGATCAGGTAGCTGGCGCCGGCGGTGCCGCCCGACACCGTCACGCCGTGGTCCTGGATGGCGCCGGTCGTGAACACCGCGTCCTGCCAATCGGTGCTGATCGGCGGCGGGTTGGCGGCGCCGGCGATCACCGAGTCGCCCGCGTTCCGGTACGCCTGGCGGGCGATCGCGGCCCACTCGGTGGTGTTCATCATCGGGACCCGCTTGGGGATCGTCTGGAACCCGTAATGGGACCGCAGCTCGACCCGCGTGTCCCCACGGCCGCGTCGCGTGCGGATGACGACCACGCCGTTCGCCGCCTGCGCGCCGTACTGCGCCGCGGCCGATGCGTCTTTCAGCACCTCGATGGATTCGATGTCGTCGGGATCGAGGTTGGGGTTCTGCCGCAGGTACATCCCGTCCACGACGTACAGCGGCGCCGAGGTGCTGAGGAAGTTCTGACCGCGGATGACGACGTCCGCGGGCCGCCCCGGCTCGCCGGAGGCCGTGATCTGCACGCCGGCGAGCCGACCGCGCAGCGCTTCTTCGACGGTGGCGACCTGCGTCTCACGCACCTGCTCCCCCGTGACCCCCGCGCTCGCATCCGACACGTCGCGGCGCTGTTGCGTGAGGTACCCCATCACCACCTGCGCCTGCAGCGTCAGCGGCCCCGGCTCGAGCGACACGTCGATGACCGTGCGCCCCTCGATCGCCACTTCCAGCGTCTTGTACCCGATCGCGCGGAACACCAGCGTGCGGGCGCCCGGCGGCAGATCGAGGCGGTACTCGCCCTTGTCGTCTGTGAGGGTGCCCCGGGCGGTGCCACCCACGAGGACGCGGGCCGCTGGCACCGGAGATGCGTCGCTCGTGCCGACCACCCGGCCGCGCACGCTGTCGGGCGTTTGCGCGGCGGCGACCGACGCCGGCACGAGCCACAGGAGAAACAGAACGCCTGCCGGCTGGGTCATACGCCCCTCCGAATGGTGCGGGAAGACGGTTCTGCCTGGCGGTCGCCAGCCACCGGAAATCGGCAAGTCCCATGCCGACGCATCCCGGGTGGCGCGTCGGAGCGAGGCGTGTGAATCTTCCCGGGAGGCTGAGCATGCACCCTATTCTCGACCGCAGAGCGTCCCGCTGGTTGGTGATCGTGGCCCTGAACGCTGCCTGTTCTGGTGGGGGAGGTGGGGTCGCCCGAAAGCCGTTCGGCGCCACCGAGCGGGGGGAGGCCGTGAGCGTGTACACCCTCAAGAACGCCCACGGCGTCCAGTTGAAAGTCCTCGACTATGGGGGCATCATCGTGTCGCTCCAGGTCCCGGACCGGAACGGCCGGTTGGACGACGTCGTCCTGGGATTCGACTCCCTGGCGGACTACGTGCGGGGGTCACCGTACTTCGGCGCCCTCATCGGCCGGTACGGCAACCGCATCGCCCGCGGCCGGTTCACGCTGGACGGCCGGACCTACACCCTGGCCACGAACAACGGCCCCAATCACTTGCACGGCGGCGTGAAGGGCTTCGACAAGGTGGTCTGGAGCGTCGCGCCGTTCGAGCGCGCCGACAGCGTCGGTCTCGTCCTGAATTACACGAGCCCGGACGGTGAAGAGGGCTACCCCGGCACGCTCCGAGCGACGGTGACCTACACCCTCACAAACGCCGACCAGCTGATCTTCGACTACCACGCCGTCACCGACCGGGCGACACCCGTGAATCTCACCCAGCACAGCTACTTCAACCTGGCTGGCGACGGAAAGGGCGACATCCTCGGCCACGTGGTCACGCTCAACGCCGACCGCTACACGCCCGTGGACTCGACGCTGATCCCGACGGGCGAGATCAGGAGCGTCGCCGGCACCCCGTTCGACTTCCGCACGCCCACGGCCATCGGGGCCCGCATCGACCGCGACGACGCCCAGCTCCGCCACGGGCGGGGCTATGATCACAACTTCGTGCTCACCAAAGGCGGCAAGGGCGGCAAGGGCGGCATAGAGGGTAACGTGACGCTTGCCGCACACGTGTACGAGCCCACAACGGGCCGCGTGATGGAGATCTCCACGACGGAGCCGGGACTGCAGTTCTACTCCGGTAACTTTTTGGACGGCACGCTGCACGGGAAACAAGGGGCCGTATACCGGCACCGCTACGGCTTCGCCATGGAGACGCAGCACTTCCCCGACTCACCCAACCAGCCCGCGTTCCCGTCGACGATCTTGCGCCCCGGGGAGGAGTACCGCTCGCGTACCATCTACCGGTTCGGGGTGCAACCATGAAGGGGCGGAGTCGCCGCGCCCTCCTCGTACCCCTGCTCGCGGGCAGCGCGATCGCCGCTCGGCTTGCCGCGCAGACGGCCGACTACCTGAACCCGGACCTGCCGCTCGGGCGGCGGGTGGACGATCTCGTGTCCCGCATGACGCTCGAGGAGAAGGTGTCTCAGATGCAGGACGTCGCACCGGCGATTGAGCGGCTGGGGATCCCGGAATACAACTGGTGGAACGAGGCGCTGCACGGCGTCGCCCGCTCCGGGCTGGCGACGTCGTTTCCCCAGGCCATCGGCCTGGCCGCCACCTGGGACGACTCCCTGATCTTCCGGATGGCCACCGTCATCTCGGACGAGGCCCGCGCGAAGCACCAGGAGTATGCGCGCGCCGGCTCACGCCAGCGCTACCAGGGCCTGACCTTTTGGTCCCCCAACATCAATCTGTTCCGGGACCCGCGCTGGGGGCGTGGGCAGGAGACCTACGGCGAGGATCCGTTCCTCACGGGCCGGCTCGCGGTGCAGTTCATCAGGGGCATGCAGGGCGACGACCCGAAATACCTGAAGACCGTGGCCACGGTGAAGCATTTCGCTGTGCACTCGGGCCCCGAGCCGGAGCGGCACACGTTCGACGCCGTCGTGAGCGAGCGCGACCTGCGCGAGAGCTATCTGCCGCACTTCGAGGCCGGCATCCGGGAGGGTGGCGCCTATTCGCTGATGTGCGCCTACAACCGGGTGGACGGCAAGGCCGCGTGCGGCAGCGACATGCTGCTCAAAGACATCCTGCGGGGCGAGTGGGGCTTCCGTGGCTACGTCGTGTCCGACTGCGGCGCCGTCGACGACATCTATGCCCGGCACAAAGTCGTAGCGACCGGCGCCGGGGCTGCGGCCCTCGCTGTGAAAACGGGCACCGATCTCGAGTGCGGCCGCGTCTATGCGAACCTCGTCGACGCGGTCAAGCAGGGGCTGATCACCGAGCAGCAGATCGATACGTCGGTCAAGCGATTGTTCCTGGCGCGCTTCAAACTGGGGATGTTCGACCCGCCGGATCGGGTGCGCTGGACCCAGATCCCGGCCGGCGTGCTCGACCAGCCGGCGCATCGGGAGCTCGCGCGCCAGGCGGCGCGGGAATCGATCGTCCTCCTGAAGAACGCCGGCGGGTTGCTCCCGCTCCGCAAAGACCTCGGCACGCTCGCCGTGATCGGGCCCGACGCCGATCAGTGGCGCATGCTCCTGGGCAATTACAACGGCCTCCCGGCGGATCCGGTGACACCGCTGCGCGGCATCCGCGAAGCGGTGGGGCAGGGGACGCGCGTGCTCTACGCCCGCGGGGCAGACCTGGCCGACGGTTTCCCGGTGCTGGACGTCGCCCCGTCCAACGTGCTCTCGACCAGCGCCGGCGGGCCCGGCCTGGACGTCGCCTATTTCAACAATCGAGCGATGGCCGGCGCTCCCGTGTCCACCGCCGTCGACACGACGCTCGATGTGAGCTGGCGCGACGGCGCGCCGCGTGCGGACCTGAACCCCGACGACTTCGCGGTACGCTGGACGGGCGCTTTGCGGCCGCCGCACAGCGGGACCTATTGGCTCGGCTTGATCGGCACCATGCGGTTTCAGCTCTTCCTCGACGATAGTCTGGTCGTTCGCTCGGTGTACGCCACGCACGACGGGGAATTCCCCGACCCCCGCCCCGTGCGCAGCGAGCCGCTGCGGCTCGAGGCGGGCAGGAGCTATCGGCTACGGGTGGACGCCCAGGAGTCCTACGGCGACGCGCAGCTTCACTTGCTCTGGTCGACACCTCACGAGACGCTCGAGGCCGAGGCGGTGCGCGCGGCCGGACAGGCGGACGCGGTCGTGCTCTGTCTCGGCCTCACGGCCCAGCTCGAGGGTGAGGAGATGCGGGTGGCGATCGAAGGTTTCCGAGGCGGCGACCGCACGCGGATCGACCTCCCCGCGTCGCAAGAGCGGCTGCTCGAGCGCATCGTCGCCGTGGGTAAGCCAACGGTGCTGGTGTTGCTGAACGGCAGTGCGCTGGCGGTGAACTGGGCGCAGCACCACGTCCCGGCAATTCTCGAAGCCTGGTACCCGGGACAGGCGGCCGGCAGCGCGCTCGCGGACGTGCTGTTCGGTGACTACAACCCGGGCGGGCGCCTGCCCGTGACGTTCTACAAGAGCGTCGACGACCTGCCGCCGTTCGACGACTACCGCATGGCAGGGCGAACGTACCGCTTCTTCAAGGGCAAGCCCCTCTATCCGTTCGGATACGGCCTGAGCTACACGAGCTTCGCGTACAAGAACCTGCGCACCAGCACCGCGACGCTCGCGGGAAGTGACACGCTCACCGTCCAGGTCGACGTGACGAACCAGGGTAAACTGGCCGGCGACGAGGTCGTGCAACTCTACGTGCGGCATCTCGGCTCGCGCGTCGCGCGACCCCGGGAGGACCTCCGCGGCTACCGGCGCGTGACGCTCGGCCCGGGCGAGACCCGCACGGTCGCGTTTCCGCTGGCCGCATCCGGGCTGGCGTATTGGGATCCCGACGCCCACCGCTGGGTGGTCGAAGACGAGCCGGTGGAGATCGCAGTGGGGGCCTCTTCCGCCGACATCCGGCTGCGGCGGACGATCAGTGTCGCGGCCCGGCCGTGAACGTGCGCCGAGCCGTCGTCAGCCTGCTCGCGCTGCTCGTCGCTCCGTTCGCGCCGGCGGCGGCCCAGCGGGCGATTCTCCCGTTCGACCGCGCCTGGCGGTTCCACCTGGGCGACGTCGCCGGCGCCCAAGAAGCGACGTTTGACGATTCCGGTTGGCGCATCCTGGATCTGCCGCACGACTGGAGCATCGAGGGGGAGTTCAGCGACACGAACCCTGCCGGAGCGAGCGGTGGGGCGCTCCCCGGCGGCGTGGGCTGGTACCGCAAGACGTTCTCCGTAGCCGAGCGGGACACGAGCCGGCTGGTGTTCGTGGAGTTCGATGGCGTCTACCGTAACAGCGAGGTGTGGATCAACGGGCATTATCTGGGGAAGCGGCCGTATGGGTACAGCTCATTTCGCTACGAGCTGACACCGCACCTCCGTCGCGGCCGGGCGAGCAACCTGATGGCCGTGCGGGTGGACAACTCGCAACAGCCCAACTCACGCTGGTACTCGGGCTCCGGCATCTACCGGCACGTCCGTCTGGTCACGACCCACCCTGTGCACGTGGACCACTGGGGCACCTATGTCGCGACGCCGGAGGTCACTCCGGCTTCGGCCCGGGTGACCATGCGCACCACGATCCGCAACGCGTCGCAGTCCGATCAGCCGATCACGCTGCGGACGTCGCTGTACGACGCCGCCGGCAGGGAAGTGGCGGCGGCCTCGACCGAGGCCGGCATCCCGCACGACTCCGTCGGCGAAATCGCGCAGGACCTGGTCATCAGGAACCCGACGCCGTGGTCGCTGGAGCGACCGTACTTGTACCGGGCCGCGTCGCGGGTGGTGTGCGGGGGAACGCCCTGCGACGACTACACCACGTCGTTCGGAGTGCGGACGTTCGCGTTCGATCCCGCCCGCGGGTTCATCCTCAACGGCGCACACGTGAAAATCCGCGGCGTGTGCCTGCACCACGACCTCGGGGCCCTGGGCGCCGCCGTGAACACCCGCGCCCTCGAGCGGCAGCTCGAGATCATGCGGGACATGGGTGTCAACGCGATCCGCACGTCGCACAACCCGCCCGCCCCCGAGCTGCTCGACCTCACCGATCGCATGGGTTTCATCATGCTGGACGAGGCCTTCGATATGTGGAAGAAGCAGAAGACCAAGTACGACTACCACCTGGACTGGGACGCGTGGCACGTGCGCGACCTGTCCGATATGGTGCGGCGCGACCGCAACCACCCCAGCGTCTTCATGTGGAGCATCGGGAACGAAGTCATGGAGCAGTGGACCAACGGCGATACCACCGCCGCTCCAATCGCTCGCGAACTGGCCGGGATCGTGCGACGTCTCGACCCGACACGGCCGATTACGTCAGCGAACAACAACGGCAGTCCGGCAAACCCGCTGTTTCACGCCGGCGCCCTCGACCTGCTGGGTCACAACTACCATCACGAAGCCTGGCAGAACCTTCCCGCGCAGTTCCCGGGCGCGACGTTCATCATCACCGAGGCCATGTCCGCGCTCAACAGCCGCGGCGTCTACGAGCAGCCCTCCGACTCGGTCGCCAGCTATGAAACGCCGTACGTGAAGGACCACGGACCGCAGCCCAACAAGGACTACCGGCTCTCGTCGTACGACGACCGCAAGGCTTTCTGGGGCTCGCTGCACGAAGAATCGTTGCGGCTGTTCGAGCGGTACCCATTTCTCTCGGGGATGTTCATCTGGACCGGGATCGACTACCTGGGCGAGCCCACGCCGTACGAGTGGCCTGCGCGCAGCTCCTATTTCGGCGTCGTCGACTTAGCTGGTTTCCCCAAAGATCCGTACTACCTGTACCAGAGCGAGTGGACGCAGCGGCCGATGCTGCACGTTTTCCCGCACTGGAACTGGACCGCGGGCGACACCGTCGACGTGTGGGCCTACACCAACGGCGACGAGGTGGAGCTGCTCCTGAACGGCACCTCGCTGGGCGTGAAGCGGAAGGAGGGCGAAGTCCTCCATCTGATGTGGCGCGTTGCGTACACGCCGGGAACCCTGCGGGCGGTGGCGCGCAAGGGCGGTCACCCGATCGCGACTCAGGAGGTACGGACGGCCGGTGCGCCCGCGCGCCTCGCCCTCGCCCCCGACCGCTCAGTTGTCCGTGCCGACGGGAGCGACCTCTCGTTCGTGACCGTCACGGTGCTGGACCGCGCGGGCGTCGCGGTGCCGACGGCGGATCACCTTATCCGGTTCCGGCTGGCCGGCGATGCGCGGATCGAAGGAGTGGACAACGGTGACCAGATCAGCCACGCGCCCTTCAAGGCCGATCACGTGCGGCTCTTCAACGGCAAGGCGCTGGTCATCGTCCGTGCGGGCGAGCGGGCGGGAACGGTGACGCTGACGGCGGAAGCGGATGGACTCGCGCCCGCTACGGTTCGTGTTGGGCTTCGATGAGCAAGACTCCGGTCTCCGCCGCTCCCGGCCCGGAGTTGGTGAAGACGCCCGCGTCGCGACCGGTCTCGGCTCGGTAGCGGGCCGCCACGTCGTGCACCAGCCCCTCCGCCCCGCTCGTGCCCAAGACCGCCACGGTGCCACCGCTTCCCCCGCCGGTGATCTTCGCGCCGAACAGTCCCCGCTCCGGGCCCTCGGCGGCCACCAACTCCACCAGGCGATCGGTCCCGTCGCTCCCGAGGCCGCAAGCGCCGTAGCTCTTGTGGGATTCGGACATGATTCTCCCCAGCTCGAGTGCCGCATGCGGCTCGTCCGCCAGCGCGCCGAGCAGCCCGGCGAAGCGCTCCACGCGCGCCTGCTCGCGGACCGGGTGTTCCGTGGCCCGTCGCACGGGGTAGCGGCGTTCGGGACGGACCCGGGTAGCCGTGTCGGTCAGCCCGTCGTAGCGCTCCAGGAACTCCGCCCCGGACATCTCGTCCGGTAGCAGGCCGCTCAGCCCCGAGAACTCCGGCCCCGTCAGATTCGCGAGGTACCCACCCCAGCGCGGATCCTCGACGCGCACGTGGGTGCCGTCGCGCACCGCGGACAACCCCGCCGCGGCGGCGATCATGCGGTAGCCCATGAACGCCGCGGTACGGACCGTGCCGTAGTCCGCTCCGGCGACCGCGTGGCTGATGCCGGAATCGATGCCGTAGAAGCGGTATCCGTCGGGAATGGCCACGTACCCCTCGATCGTGCCCGGCTGGCACCGCAGCCGCAGCAGCCGATCGCGCCGACCGCACGCACTGGTCATCTGATCCATGATCCCGCACGGCGCGCCGACCACGTGGTTCTCCACCGCCTGGCAGGCCGCCGCCAGCTCGGTTGCAGTCATCGGGCTGCCGCACCCGGCGGCGACGGCCGCTCCGGCGGCGACCTCGAGCGCCGCGGACGACGCGACGCCCCGGCCTTCCGGCACGGTCGAATCGATGAGCAGGCGGAGGCCCGGGGGGATCCGTCGCCCCGTTCGAGCGGCGCATGACAAACAGTGCTGCACGATGCCCACGACATAACTCGCCCACCGGTCGGCGTCCCGTCCTGCGAACCACGCCGCGAGCTCCGCCGGCGTGCCGGGCGGCAGGTCGACCCCGAAGAAATGCCACCGTCCCGCGCGGTGCGTCGCGATGTCGCAGCGCGGCGTATGCTGTAGCTGTAAGAGCGCCGCCGTCGAGCATTCGAGCGGCAGCTCGAGCACGCGCGCGCCGCTGTAGTCCGCGATCCCGCCCATCACATCGAGTCGCCCGGGCGCACGCGCGATGTAGAGCGGGGAGTCATTCGAGAAGAACGCCCGCAGGCGCGGGTCCGACTCGCGTTGCAACGCTCGCAGGCGGTCGAGGGCGGGCTCGAACCACACCAGATCTCCCGCGCTGCGGACCTCGGGGAGGCGACGCAGCCGGATCACCGCAGCAACCCGCGTCGCCGCAGCGCGCCTTGTAGCACGGGCTCGACCAGTGCACGCAGCCGCTCGTTCGCATACCCGACCCACGCCACGTCGGCAGCTACGTCGAGCGGGGCATCGACCGGCGCTCCGCTCGGATCGCGCAGCACCACGCCCGACTCCTCGGCGATGAGCGCCGTGCAGAGATCATATGGGTGGCAACACAAGCCCGGAGGCAGCCCCTGGGTCGCGCGAACTGATTGGACCAGGGGGCGAAGGTCGGCGATCAGACGATCATGCCCGGCCATCAGCTCGTACAGCTCACCGCCGGTCGACGCGTACTGGTCTTCGAAGCAGGCGGCCCGCCCCGGGGTCGGCTGCACCAGCGCCCGCACGACTTCGTCGTCGATGGCGGCGAGCGTGTCCCGGGCTCCCGGGAAGAATCGCACGACCGTCGCGAAGCCGTGCGCGATGGTGTCCGCCCGCGATGGTTGGAGCGTGAGACGCTCCCGCGCGCCGGAGAAGCGATTGCATCGCCGCGCCTCCATCCCCCGCCCGCGCAGCGCCCACAGCTGGTCCGAAAGATGCTGCTTGACGAGCGGAATCTCCGTCTGCACCGCGAGGACGATGTCACGCAGGCGAGTCTCGGCGCCGCGGTTCGGCGCGATGCCGGTGAGAATCCACGCGCTGCGCTTCTGATACATGAGTCCACGCGTGCCGTCGATCGGATCCACCAGCAGGCGCCAGCGGCAATCCCGCTCCCGCGCTCCCTGGGGTAGGACGAGGACGTCGCCCGGGAGTCCCTCGGCCACGACGCACAGCGGCTCCTCGCGGGCGAGCTCAGCAACGCCCTCCACCAGGGTTTCCTCGCCCACCCGGTCGATCGCGTAAATCGTGTCGCCCCCCCCTCCCCCTCCCCCTGCCGTGTCGGAAGCCACGGCGGCAAGCAGCTCCGACCCCTGCCGGGTGCACGCCTCGACCACCGCGTCCCGGAGGCGCTCGTGCAGCGCGCGGATGGGCTCCAGCAGGCGCTCGACGTCCGCCATCTCAGCCGCCCTGCGTGTAGTGCACGCTCGCGACCGCCTGCAGCTCGGCCGCCTTTTCCTCGGGGGCTGTGTCGTTCAAGAAGTTGCCGCCGCCGATCTCCGGACCGGCGAGGTACTTGAGCAGGCCAGGCTTGCGCAGCGGCGGATGGATCTGAATGTGGAAGTGGAACCCCGGGTGGGGCGACCCGTCCGTCGGCGCCTGATGCAGCACCATCACGTACGGGAACGACAGGCGCCACAGGTTGTCGAGGCGAATCAGCGTCTCCCGCAGCACGGCCGCGAAGTCCACGAGCTCGGACGCCGAGAGGCGAGCCAGGCTCGGGTGCGTGGCTCGAGGCGCCACGAACGTCTCGTACGGGTAGCGGGCGAAGTAGGGGATGAAGGAGAGCGCCTGGTCGCGGCGGACCAGCAGCCGTCGACCGTCCGCCTCCTCGGCGGCCAGGATCTCCTGGAACAGGGGTCGGCCGTGCTTCGCCAGGTGCGCCGCTTGCGCCTCGGCCTCGAGCTCGATCGTCTTGAACACGAAGTTCGTGGCGTAGATCTGGCAGTGCGGATGGGGGTTGCTGACGCCGACGACCTCCCCCTTGTTCTCGAACACGAGCACGTGCCGGACGTCGTCGCGCGAGCCGAGGTCCCGATATTGTGCCTGCAGCACCTCGAGCAGACTCACCATCTCCGCAGCCGGCAGCTGGGCGAGGGTGAGATCGTGGCGCGGGGTGAAGCATACGACCCGGGCACATCCGCTGGCGGGTCGATTCCGATAGATTCCCCCTGGCGCGGCGAGCTCCGTGGGCGCCCCGGGGCCGACGCACGGATGGTCGTTGTCGAACACGAAGACGCCGGTGTAGCGGTCGTTCCGCTGCCCCGAGCTGCGCACGTTGCCGGGACACAGATAGCAGTCCTGGACGTAGGGCGGCAGCGCGCGCGCGGTGTCGTCCACGCGCTCGCCCTGCCAGGGTCGCTCGTTGCGGTGGGACGACACGACGACCCACTCGCGCCGCAGCGGATGCCAACGCTGTTCCCAGACCATGCCCGTTAGAGCGGCAATCTAACCGGCCATTTGGGGAACCCACCACATGAGTCCGAGAGCCACGGAGGACGCCTACACGCCCCGCCCGGAGCACCATTTCACCTTCGGGCTCTGGACCGTGGGCAACCCGGGACGCGACCCGTTCGGAGACCCCGTGCGGCCGCCGCTCTCCCCGGCTCACATCGTCCGCAAGCTGGCGCAACTCGGCGCCTACGGGGTCAACCTGCACGACAACGACCTCGTGCCGCGGGACGCTACGCCCGCAGAGCGCGATCGCATCGTGCGCGAGTTCAAGCAGGCGCTCGCAGACGCGGGGATGCGGGTGCCGATGGCCACCACCAACCTCTTCTCCGATCCCGCCTTCCGCGACGGCGCGTTCACGAGCAACGACGCGCGGGTCCGGGCGTACGCCCTGCAGAAGACCATGGTGGCCATCGACCTGGCGGTGGAGCTGGGAGCGACCACGTACGTCTGCTGGGGCGGGAGAGAAGGCGTGGAGACGAACGCCGCCAAGGATCCCCGCGCGGCGCTCGAGTGGTACCGCGACGCGATCAACTTCCTGTGCGAGTACGTGCGGTCGCAGCACTACACCCTGCAGTTCGCGCTCGAGGCGAAACCCAACGAGCCGCGCGGAGATATCTTCCTGCCGACCACCGGCCACATGCTGGCTTTCATCCATACGCTCGATCACCCCGAGATGGTCGGCGTGAACCCGGAGGTCGCGCACGAGCGGATGGCCGGCCTCGACTTCTCCCACGCCGTGGCCCAGGCGCTGCAAGCCGGCAAGCTCTTCCACATCGACTTGAACGGACAGCAGGCGGGGCGCTTCGACCAGGACCTGCGGTTCGGGAGCGACGATCCCAAGGCCGCGTTCTTTCTCGTCAAGCTGCTCGAGGACGCGCGCTGGCCCGGGATGCGGCACTTCGACAGCCACGCCTACCGCACCGAGGACGAAGACGGGGTTTGGGCCTTCGCCGCCGGGAGCATGCGCACCTACCTGATCCTGAAGCAGAAGGTGGAGCGCTTCAACCACGACGCCGAGATCCAGCAGCTGTTGGCGGAGCTGCGCGACCGCGGAAACGGCGCCGCCGGGCGCGTGCGGTTCAGTTCCGACGGTGCGCGCGCGCTCAAGGCCGAGGCGTTCGACCTGGCCGCTCTGCGTACCAAGGGCTATGCCTACGAGCGCCTCGACCAGCTCACGACGGAGCTGCTGTTGGGAGCGCGGTAGGCATGGCGGACCCGCTGTTCCTCGGGGTGGACGTCGGGACGAGCGGGGTGAAGGCCATTCTCGTGAGTCCCGCGGGAGCCGTCGCGGCCGCCGCGACCGCTCCGCTCTCGCTCGACACCCCACGACCCGGCTGGGCGGAGCAGGATCCAGAGGCGTGGTGGGAGGCGAGCGGCACGGCCATCCGGCGCGTGCTGGAGCAGCGCGCGGGCGCGCGCGTGGCCGCGGTCGGGATCTCCGGTCAGATGCATTCCTCCGTCTTTCTCGACCGCACCGGCGCCGTGATCCGCCCCGCGCTGTTGTGGTGCGACGGGCGAACCACGGCCGAGTGCCGGGAGATCGTGGAGCGTGCGGGGGGCGAGGCCCACCTGCGCGAGTGGGTGTGCAATCCCGCGCTGGAAGGCTTCACCCTCCCGAAGGTGCTGTGGCTGCGCAATCACGAGCCCGCCGCCTTCGCCCGGCTCGCCACCGTGCTCCTCGCCAAGGATTTCGTGCGGCTCCGCCTCACGGGCACGGTCGCGACCGAGCCGTCCGATGCGTCCGGCACCCTCATGTTCGATCCGGCCCGGTTGCGCTGGAGTCGCGAGATGTTGCAAGCGGTCGAGCTGCCGCAGTCTCTGGTGCCCGAGGTCGGGGGATCGTCGGACGTCCTCGGCCGAGTCACCGAGCGGGCGGCGGCGCTCACGGGCCTCGCTGTCGGCACGCCGGTGGTGGGTGGTGGAGCCGACAACGCGTGCGGCGCCGCCGGCGTCGGTGCGATCTCGCCCGGGGACGCGGTCTCGAGCTGGGGCACGTCGGGGACCGTGCTCGCGCCGACGTCACAGCCGCGCGTCGACCCCGGATTGCGGGCGCACACCTTCTGCCACGTGGCGCCCGGCCTTTGGTACGTGATGGGGGTGGTGCTCTCGGCGGGAGGCGCGTTCGCGTGGTACCGCGATCAGGTCGCGCGCGAGCTCGCCGACACGGATCAGCGCGACGCGCGGCTGGTCGAGGAGGCGGCAAACGTGCCCGCCGGCGCCGAGGGCGTGACGTTCCTTCCTTACCTCCAGGGCGAGCGCACGCCCCACCGGGACGCCTCGCTCCGCGCCGCGTTCGTCGGCCTGAGCCTGGCCCATTCGCGCGCCCACATGACACGTGCGGTGCTCGAAGGCGTGTGCTTCGCGCTGCGCGACTGTGTGACCATCCTCGAGGAGCTCGGGCTTACTCCGAGCTGCCTGCTGCTGACCGGGGGCGGGGCCCGCAGCGCGTTCATCCGCCGCCTGCAGGCGGATGTCTTCGGCCTGCCGGTGACCACCGTGAATCGCGAGGAGGGGCCGGCCTACGGCGCGGCCCTGCTCGCGGCAGTCGGCGTCGGCGCGTTTCCGGATCTCAAGGCGGCGGTGCAGTGCACGTTGACCCGGTCGCCGCCGACCGAGCCGGACCGCGACGTGCACGGTGCGTATCAAGCGATCTATGCGCGCTTCCGGGCCTCGCTGGCCGCGGCCAAACGGCCGCCCCCGTCATAGCTCCGCCCACGCC
>Ga0209027_1000300_pt1 | contig 16663 bp, 17 predicted proteins | sample GraSoi013_1_20cm_3_FD_185821 | JGI IMG/M metagenome (GOLD analysis project Ga0209027, IMG submission 185821) | Grasslands soil microbial communities from the Angelo Coastal Reserve, California, USA - Sample 09_27_2013_1_20cm (SPAdes) (version 2) | ecosystem: Environmental > Terrestrial > Soil >...
AGTTCGCGCATATGGGCAGGCCCAGCCGGGTCTCGCTCAGGAGGCTTGTTATATAAGGCGGATCTGTTATGCTCTTCGAACTGAGAGATGTATACCATACCTATTTACGCGGCACACCTTTTGCTGTTGAGGCATTGCGCGGACTCTCCCTGTCCATTCCGGACAATTTGACCGTAGCGTTAGTAGGACCAACCAAATCGGGCAAATCCACAGTCGTCGACCTGCTGGCAGGTCTGATCAAGCCAGCGGCAGGAACTTTTTTCTTTGAAGGTGAAGATGTCAGTGCACCTTCCTTCGATATTGAGCGCATTCGTTCCGTTGTTGGGGTAGTCTTCCAATCTCCTGACGCGCAGATCTTTGAGGACACCGTCGGTAAAGATGTTTCTTTCGGCCCGCGCCGCAAAAAAGTGCCGCTAGCGGAATCCCGGCGTTTAGTTCAGGAATCTCTCGAAGCGGTCGGACTATCCTATGAAGATTTTCGCACACGCTATACTTACGCCCTGAGCGGAGGACAGAAACGCCGTGTCGCCATTGCTGGTGTGCTCGCAATGCAACCCAAAGTCATCATCTTTGACGAACCTACAGCGGGACTGGACCCTCGCGGGAAACGGGAACTGCTAGACCTGATCGTCAGGCTGAAACAACTCCATAACCTGACCATCATCTACACCTCCAGCGGCCTGGAAGACGTGATTGGACTTGCAGACAGCATCCATATACTCGACCAGGGGCATTTAGCATTTAGTGGCACACCACGCGAGATTCTAGCCCGTATACACGAACTGGCAACCCTGGATATCGCGCTGCCGGAAGCTGCACAAATCGCCCTGGAATTGCGCGAGATATTTCCCGCCATCCGCACCGATGTAATGAACCTGGCAGAATTGGAAGAGGAAATAGAAAAAGCAAGTACCGGAAGCAATTCATTGCGCACACCACGCGCCGGGTGACAGCTGAGCTGGGCGTGATGAATCGCGCCCCTAAAGAGAAATACATATGATTGAACTTTCCAGAGATATCACTTTCGGGCAATACATCAATAACGGTTCGACCTTAACTCGTATGGACCCACGGGCCAAGTTAATCTGCGCTGTATTGCTCATTGCCCTGGTCTCCTATATTGGGAGTTTTATTGCCTTTGGCATATTCTTGTCAGGTTGTATCATCCTGCAGTGGATGTCACGCATTTCAGTTGCTTATGTCCTGCGCGGCTTCAGGGCCTTTGCCATCTTTCTGATTTTCATCTATATCATCGAAGTCCTCTTTTACAATTCACCCACCCAGCATACAACGCTCATCTGGCAATGGGGTATCTTCAACGTCTCCTGGGAGGGCATCGTCCGCAATTTACTGCTTATGGTGCGCGTCATCTTCCTTTATTACCTGGCATCTATGCTGATGTTCGTCACCTCGTTGGTTGACCTGACCGATGGTTCTGAGGCCTTGCTTTCACCATTGCAAAAGCTGGGTATACCCGTCAATGCATTTATCATGGTTCTTGTGATAGCCTTCAAATTCGTGCCCATCTTTGTTGCTGAGATAGAACGATTGATAAAGGCCCAATCGGCCCGTGGAGTGCGCTTCGATAAGGGCAATTTCATTCAACGCGCCATCAAGCTTGGTCCACTGTTGATCCCCCTCTTTCTTAGTGGCTTCCGGCGAGCCGAGGCGCTCTCCATAGCCATGGAGGCGCGCGGCTATGCAGGAGCCGTTCGCGGCTGGCGGCGCAGCAAACGACGCGAGATGCACCTTCAACGTTTTGATAGATTAGCTTTAGTATTCACGATCATGTTTTGTATCGTGACAATTATAGTGAACCTGGTTGCCCCATACTGATGGGCTGATAACGAACGTTACTTAAACGAGCAGTAGATGGGTCCCTACACTTGATACCTGCATAGACAAAGGATTCCACAGCATGCAAGAACCTTTACGGCTAGAACAGAAAGAAACTATCTTGCGCTCTGCCGAAGCAGTATTGGATGAGGCTATTGCCTTCTTACAGGGTATGATCCGCATCCCCACGGTAAACCCGCCCGGCGAGGCCTATCCCGCCTGTGCCCGTTATATCGGCGAACAACTGCATAGCCTGGGCTACACTGTGGAATACATAAACCTGACACCGGCAGAGATCGCAGAGCTCGCTCCCTATGGAGCAGGCCTGCCGCGCACCAATGTCATCGGGCGTTTACCAGGTGCCAATGCGTCACCGGTCCTTCATTTTAATGGGCATATGGATGTCGTACCCATTGGCCCCGGGTGGTCAACCTCTCCCTTTGGAGGCGAGGTGCGCGATAGACGTATCTTCGGACGGGGAGCCTCGGACATGAAAGGAGGTATCGCGGCACAGGTCTACGCTATTGAGGCCATCCGGCGAGCCGGCCTGCAATTGCAGGGCACCATCGAGCAGAGCGGCGTGGTTGACGAAGAAAGTACGGGCAATCGCAACGCCGGTATGGGCCTCCTTGTCGAACGAGGATTTATCGCGCCCAGTCATACAGACTACGTCGTTATTACTGAGCCTCTCAATGCCGATAATATCTGCCTGGGGCATCGCGGCGCCATCTGGGGTGAAATCACTACCTTTGGCCACCAGGCGCATGGCAGCACACCAGAACGAGGAGTGAACGCTGTTGAACTAATGGCCGATTTCATTACCGAAGTAAGGCATGAACTAAAACCTCGCTTGCAACAGCGCTTGAGCAGCCTGCCGATCGTGCCTTCCAGCGCGAACGCCGCCAGCCTCTCGTTCAACACCATCCAGGGCGGCACGAACGTCAACAGTGTACCCGATCGCTGCAGCGTTACCTTCGATCGTCGCTTAGTGATGGGAGAACGCCTGGAAGAAGCTCGCAGCGAGCTGTGCAACCTGCTAGAGCAACGTGCCAGAACACAACCAGATTTTTGTTATGAGTACGTTGAGCGTTACGCCACCGACCCCACCTGGGTCAGTCCACAAACACCCCTCGTTCAAGCCTTTGCTGCTGCCGTGCAAGAGGTAGTAGGACACGAGCCAGGCTACGTATATAGCCCCGGCAGCGACGATCAACGCTTTGTCGTGCAGAACGCAGGTATCGAACAATGCATTGTCTACGGACCCGGTGAGATCACTCAAACGCACGTTATCGACGAATCGCTGGCCATCGACGACCTGCTTACCTCCATCAAAGTAATGGCCCTGTCAGCAGCAACGCTGCTTGGAGTGGAATCGGGCGCCAATCCATACCGCCAACGTCGCTAGCGCGCCTACCTTCGGCCATGCAGCATGTAAAGAGAGGAAGACAGACCATCATGCAAACTTCCACTACACCAAACGAAACATTCCCTCTTGGTCAAACTCACCGCATCTTTCTAAGCGGCAATTGGGTTGGCATCAAAGCCAGCGCCATGGGCCGCGAGGGACCACGTTACGCCATCGAGGAAATGAGCGAGACAAAAATCATTATCATCACAGTGTAGGCTGCCTTGATAGGAGGTTAAACTATGTCCACGATTATGATTACTGGCGGTTCTGGCTTCTTAGGTACCTATGTCGCACGCGTGTTAGCAGAACGGGGCGACCGCGTGGTTATCTTCGATGCGGCTGGGCCAGCTCCGGAACTCGCCGCTCTCACCGCTCCGTTTGAGCAGCAGATTGTGCGCATTCGCGGTCAAATTCTCGACCTCAGCAGCCTGTTACGCGGCGTACAACAACACAGGGTCGAGCGCATCTTCCACGCTGCCGCACTCTATGACCCTCCCTACTCACTGGAGGAACCGGCTCTCACCTTTCAAGTCAACGTCAACGGGACTATCAACGTGCTGGAAGCGGCACGTTTTCTCGGCCTACAGCGCGTTGTGCAGAGCAGCAGCATCGCCGTCTATGCGCCGCGCCAGTACGAACCTATCGACGAACTGCACCCGATTCTTCTACCCTCAGCCGGTAATCCCTTAGGGTCTTATGGAGCCTCGAAAGCGGCAGCAGAGATTGTCGGCCTTACCTACTATAGCAGTAATGGAGTCGATTTCATAGCCTTGCGTAACTCGGCCATCTACGGCTATGGCATGCGCTACCCCATGTATATCAAACCCATGGTGGAGAATAGCGTGCGCAAACTGCCTACGCGCTTCGCTACAGGTGGAGATATGCGTCGCGACTACACTCACGTCAAAGACATCGCCCAGGCCGTTATCAAAGCGTTGGACGTTCCAGCATCTACACTCACCCAGCGCATCTTCAACATTGGCTCAGGTACTATGCACAGTGCGACCGAGGTAGCTGAGACGGTTCGCAAAATACTACCAGTGGCAGACATCGAAATCGGAGCTGGTTTGAGCGCACTAGAGCAGAGTGATATGCGAGCGCGAGGGACGCTCGATTTAACTGCTGCCCGCCAGCAATTGAAGTACGAGCCTCGCTATTCGCTAGAGGCCGGTATTCGAGATTATATCGAAATGCACGGAGCGGCAAACGCACTATGAATGTCGCTTCAATTCCGACCGCCCCTACGAGTGGCTCGTCGTTGGTGTGTTTTTGCCGCCTCCTTATGTTCCTGCTATTTGGGGCGAAGTAGACTCTGCACCGAGCATCCCTAAGACTTCCTTCTCCTCCTCACTCTGTGGGGCATAGTCAGCGGGAGCCTCTTCAATGCACCACACCACTCCTCTTCGAATGACGTAGTGCCACTCCAGATTCGGGCTCGTGCTGAAGTCCATTGGAACTGCCGTCTTGAGCAGGTCGAGCACCTTGCCGGGAACGGGATCGCTGATCGCACGCTTGCCCGATTGGACCTGCTGCACATACGTGGGAATCAGGCCTTCGGGGTCGTCACGGAAAATGACACGCTGCATGTTCCCCAGGTTCCTCATGGCGACATCCCGGTGTGCCGGAATGGCGAGATCTTTCATGATCCGCCGGCGCAGGGTTTCAAAAAAGCTGTACTGTATCAGACCACTGCAAATGAAACGCATCACCGAACTGGCTGAGTAGTTCGCTGCTTGCCACTTCTTGAAGAAATCGCTGGCGCCAGGAACACCTTCCCACTTCTTGAAGAAGTCGGCCATGGCCGCCGCTCTATCCGAGACATATGGGACTACGCCCAGCCGCGTTCTCGCTACCTGCTCGAGATGTCCGGCGTGGTCGATGGCTTCCCACAGCTTGATGAAGTCAGCCGTGGCGGTCGTGGTATGAACGACGTGCGGCAGCGCTCCAGGCCGCCACACCCCGATATCAACGGTCTGGAGGTCCACTTCCAGCTGCATCTTCGCTAGACGCTCGAGATTCAGGACCGCCAGCTCAACCACGGCCTTGTAGTCATACAGACCGTTGAGCTGGTCCACCGCGATCCCGCACACATGCCGGAGGTAGTCGATGCCGGGCCCATCTTCTGGGTCAGCGGGGTCATGTCGCAACGCTTCCTCGGGAGTCTCGACGTACCAATCCATGCGCGGGCGCTTGATGCCGACGGTGAACAGGTCAAAGGGGACCACTTCGTCGCGCCAACTTTTGAGTAGGGTGCGCTGGGGCCTCGACTCAATGAGAAACGTCTCTTTTGACCACGAGGGCGGATCACCAAGCGAGCAGAGGAGGGCCGAATGGGACCACATACCGCCCGTGGCCACGCGGATCAGCTCCGCAAAAATCTCTTTGGGGTCGTTATTTACCCGCAAGATCACATCGGTGATACGTAAGAACGGACCCGCATTGTTGTCTTGCGGGACATACGTCAGCGGGTCCGATCCGACGCGTGTCGCACGAAAAGCCTTCGCCTTTCGTTCTGCCTGAGTGCGTAGCACTAGCTGTGTAGCAGCGTTGGCAGGACGGGTAGGTGCCGACGCCTCGCTCCCTTCTACAGGTGCAGCAGCAGGGACTCCCACGCTCTTTACTGCCGCGCTCGTCGGAACAGGCGTATCGTTCTCGACGGCTTCACCCTCTCGCGTGCCGTTGAATAAATCGCCCGCGTACCCCTGTGGGACCGCCACGGATAAAGCCGAAGGTTTGACCGCAAACCGGTACGTCACCATGACCTTTTCCAGATCGGTCGCCTCCTGGAGGCGCGCCCGGTTCTCTGGGCTCAGGTAGTCTGCAAGCGGCACATAGCTGCCGTCGAGGTCCATCGCCACGGCAGCCGGGACACGCAGCGAGAAGGAGCGATCTTGCGTGTAGTGAAACAGCACGTCGCTATACCAGAAGAGGTGGACGTCCAGCAGGCCATCGTTCACATAAGCCTCGGGAGCAACGTCCATGACATTTCCATAGTGACGGACGTTGTTGACCAGTATTTCCCTCGGTTGACCTTCCCAGGATGCATTACTCGACCATTGGATCTGAACGGGAATGTGATGGATACTGGGGAAGGTCTCCAGCCAGGTCAGGTAAAAGGCGAGTTGCCCATAACGCTGCCTGAAAGAATCTGCTGTCCTCTGGATAACGGCGGCATCTAAACCCAGCCCAGCCGTGAGCAAGAAGTGGTCCCTGGTGGTGGGTCTACTCTCAGCCTCCTGCCGAAGTGTTTCCTGGGGAAAGCCCAGCTCCTGCACCTCAACGTAACCAATGTCCGCCATGCGAGTAGTGCAATTGAGGAGTGCCTGTGCAGCATCGACGGGATGCTCAGGTAGGCTAATTTCATGCACCCACTGGTTGGCCGTACCGCCGGGAAGCGCGCCTACTGTACAGGCTCCCTGCGCCTTCGCCACCCCATTGACCACCTCATTGAGCGTTCCATCCCCTCCGAGGGAGATGACCCAACGGTAGCCATCCTGAGGAGCCTTCTGCGCCACCACCATGCCATGTCCAGCATACTCCGTCACCAATTGCGTGACATCCCACCTCTTCTCTAAAACATCAACAACACCGGCAACATATTTTTCTGCCTTCGGATGAATGACCAAACATGCTTTTTCCTTGTCCATGGCATCTCTCCTGGTTTCACATTCACTCTTGACCTTACTACGAGTATAACCGTCACCATTACACATTGCCATGACCGAAAAGGATTATTTCAAAGATTACTTTACCCCGCACACACATGCTACTAAAGGAACAGAGGCACAAAAACGCACAATGCTACTTTCGCATCATTGGTAATCAAAAACACAAAAGCAGCCAGGAGGGAAAGGAAACTCCGACGCCACCTCGGCATTTTCTTTCTTATATCACTGGAGTCGTCTGGTCATTGACGAGAAACCATTCATCGTCTTTTCTCGTAAAAACAAGACTCAGGTATTGCTGGCTATTATATGACGGACTATTAAGATTGACATCTTTATAGTCAACCTGTACCAGTGCGAAGCCCATTTCCGGTGTCTCAATGCTGCGCAGAAGTTTCATATCCATTTGCCAATCCGTGTCCGCGAACCAGGCAGCGTGCAGATTGGCGACGGCTGATCGTCCCTTGATAAAGGCTCCGTTCGGTATAATCATGACCACATCATCGTCAAAGGAGGCAGTTGAGAAAAGTTTATCCAGGTCCCTGTGTTTAATCGCATCGAAAATTGACTGCAACATCTCATCGAATTTCATGATCCTTCTCTCCTAATACATGTCGTACCTCTTTGCATATGTCCATGAGATTATAGCATAGTCTCACTTATGCAGGAAATTCTGGTGGTGGTGAATGCGACGATTAATACGGCGCCTGACATTAATCATCTTCGTGGCTGTATACCATATTAGAACATTTGTTCCTTCCCACACATAGTATACTCACATGTATTGGCCATACTTTTTTCTATTTTCAATTTACACCAGATTGGGGGATCTATTTCATGTCTAACCAACCACCAAACAACGAACCCTGGCAATCATCTCCACCTTATCAGAATGGAGGAGGGTGAAGCTATGACCTCTCAACATTCCCCAGGGCGACTTGCGATTGTGACAGGTGCAAGCCGCAGCCGGGGGATTGGCGCTGCCATATGTCTGGCATTGGCACAAGCAGGCGTCGATATCTTTTTCACGCATTGGAGTCCGTACGATCATCGCATGCCCTGGGGAGCGGAAGAAGACGAACCAGATCATTTGCAAAGACAGGTGCAGGCCCTGGGTGTGCGCTGTGAACACATGACGATTGACCTCGGGACAATATATGCCCCTCTACGTATCATGCAAGCTGCCCAGGCACAATTGGGGCCGGCTTCCATCCTGGTCAACAACGCCACCCATGATGATACCAGTGCCCCTTTTGACCAACTGGATGCCCCCACATTAGATGCCTATTATGCGGTGAACATGCGTGGGACCATGCTGCTGAGTATCGAGTTCGCACGCCGTTTCGTGTCGCCGTCGGGTGGGCGCATCATCAATCTGACTTCCGGACAGGGTCGTGGAGCGATGCCAGGCAAATTAGCCTATGTCGCCACCAAGGGAGCCATCGAGGCCTTCACCATCACGCTGGCTGTAGAAATCGCGCCACGAGGAATCACGGTCAACGCGGTCGATCCTGGCCCCACCGATACGGGATGGATGACCGAAGAGGTGAAACGAGAACTCCTACCGCGCTTTCCTATGGGACGAATAGGACAGCCCGAAGATGTAGCTCGCCTGATCACCTTTTTGGCAAGTGAAGACGCTGGATGGATTACTGGTCAGATCATTCGCTCGACTGGCGGGTTCTGATAAAGCAGTTCCTCTATCCATGCGGAAAGTTCGGGTTATTCCATCAGGTTAATATTCTCTTCAATCCCCAGATCTCTTGCCTCACCAAAGAAGGTATTGGCGCCCGGGTCTTGCACAATGCCCTGTATTGGAGCGAAATTCGCGCTTTCCCCCTGCTCGCTGACGAGAGCACCATGTTCAAGCGCCATCCCAGGAGGAATGTCAGAGTTGTTCGCTCCATTGCGCACCAGGATGCCAAGCGCTTCGTGCTCCTTGCCCTCTGCATTGACCGCCACGACAAAGCGACTCACTCCTCCAACGCCGGGCGGATGCGGCACACCCTCAACCTCTTCTTCTGTACTCGTACTTGTATCCGTATTCTGCGTAGGGTGGTAGGAAGTCGCTTGTATCTGATCTTCGCTAAATCCGGCCTGCTTCAATTGCTCTACTGCAAGGGCAGCCTGGGCATGATCTTTAAAAACGCCCGCTATGGTTGAACGATCAGAAGTTTCCATGAGTTCAATCGCCCCTTTCAAATCAAATGATTGTTCGACAACAGTGTTATGACCTGCCTGATTGGGATAAAGATGATGTAATCCTTTGAGGTACTATACCATAGAAAAAAGGTCGCCGTCTGATCATACAATTCATCTTTCCCTATGCTTAATACGTGTTAACACTAAGTGGAGCATTCGCTCATTCCTGGGAAACCCGTAGGTGCCGATTGATCGTGCACACCGCCGATTATGCACATTAACGAATTAATCCGGACACCCGTAGGTGCCGATTTATCGCGCACACCGCCGATTTATCGGCCTTCCGTGGATGTTCCGGTATCCGGGTTATTTTGTGAAAACTCATTATCGGCTCTGGTTCTCATCCACACCTTTCCCGAATGCACCACTGAGTACAGGATATGTAAATCCCCCTTGTAGCGCGTGGGAGCAATATATAGCAGTCTTTGGTATAGCATAGAGAGGATGATAATCCATGAACGTATTTGCTTTGATGGGGTCGCTTAACCGCGAACAGCGCAATGCCTTTCTGGCAAGTTTCCTGGGTTGGACGCTGGACGCCTTCGACTTCTTCCTCCTCACATTCGTCACGCTTCGTATTGCGAAAGATTTTAATGTAGCTCTCCCTGCCATCGCATTCACCATCACACTCACCTTGATGTTACGCCCTGTAGGAGCGCTCCTTTTCGGTATCCTTGCAGACCGTTTCGGTAGGCGCACACCGTTGATGATCGACATTATCTGTTATTCGGTAATTGAATTGCTCACCGCCTTCTCGCCGAACTATTTTGTCTTCTTCCTGCTGCGCGGACTATTCGGTATCGCTATGGGCGGTGAATGGGGGCTTGGTTCGTCGCTGGCTATGGAGTCATTGCCAACGCAAACAAGAGGACTCTTCTCCGGCATTCTCCAGCAAGGCTACGCCTGCGGCTACCTGCTCGCCGCCGTTGCATACTTCCTCGTCTTTAACTTTTTCCCTTACTTTGGATGGCGTACGATGTTTGTTATAGGCGTTTTGCCAGCGTTGCTCGTCGTGTACATCCGCTTTGGAGTAACTGAGTCGCCGGTATGGGAGCACCAGCAGGTATTACACAGAGAGAGAGGAACCAATGTATGGCAAGGCATAGGCAATGCTATCAAGAGACATTGGCTCTTATTTGTGTACGTGATCGTTCTTATGACTGCGTTCAACTCGTTATCCCATGGTACACAGGATCTCCTGCCCACCTTCCTGCAGGCGCAGTTGAAACTTGGAGTCAACGCAACATCTACCATTACCATCATCGCCAATATTGGCGCTATTATTGGAGGCATATTGTTCGGCTACTACTCGCAGAATTGGGGCCGCCGCCGCGCCATCATTGTTGCGTGTATCATAGGAATGATTATGATACCGTTCTGGATAGGGTTCATAAGAATTCCTGGCCTGAACTTGCTCGCCTCGATAGCCGTTGGCGCATTCCTCCTGCAATTTATGGTACAGGGAGCGTGGGGAGTCATACCCGTACATCTCAACGAACTCTCTCCCACGGATGTACGCGGAACATTCCCGGGCTTTGCTTATCAGCTCGGCAACCTCTTTGCCGCAGGCATTGTGGTTTTTGAAGCGCTGCTGGCCGAGAACTTAGGGACGAGAGGGACACCAAATTACGCGGCTGCCCTGGCGATCTTCTCGCTCGGCGCTTTCCTCGCCGTCATCATCTTTACAGCGATCGGTCGAGAGGCCAAGGGCATCGAGTTCATCGGAGCAGATGGGCAGCCCGCCGCAGAAGAAGCAATTCCTTCGAGGAGAGCCATGAGCTAAAGAGCGAGGTTACAGCAGTATGACGACACAACAGAATCCGAACATTGTGCAGCTCTTCGATCTGACAGGAAAAGCGGCCATCGTTACGGGTGGAGCGATGGGAATAGGCCAGGGCATCGCTTTGCGACTGGCGGAGGCAGGTGCTGCGGTGATGATCACTGATATCAACCTGGAAGTGGCCAATAACACGGTCAATCAGATCCGCTCCAAAGGAGGCAAGGTAGAAGCAATCAATGCCGATGCCTCCAGCGTCGCTGACGCCAGGCGGACGGTTCAGGAAACGTTGCGAGCCTTCGGACGACTGGATATCCTGGTCAACAACGCCGGTATCTACCCTTTTGCACCCGCGCTGCAGGTGACCGAGGAACTTTGGGACAAGGTAGTGGATATCAACCTCAAAGGCCTCTTTTTCTACACCCAGGCAGCCGCTCAGGAGATGATGAACGAAGGTCATGGTGGGAAGATCATCAACATTGCCTCAATTGATGCTCTCCATCCCACCGGGAACCTCGTGCATTATGACGCATCGAAAGGCGGTGTGGTGATGGTAACAAAGGCGCTGGCTCTGGAGTTCGGCCCGCACAACATCACGGTCAATGCCATTGCCCCCGGCGCCATCCAGACTCCGGGGGCGGACGGCTCCGCTATTACTGACGAGATAATTCAGTCCCTCATCGCCAGGATTCCCCTGGGTCGCATGGGTGCCCCTGACGACATCGCCAGGGTCGTCCTCTTCCTCGCCAGCGAAGCTTCGAATTACATGACTGGAAGCCTGCTCGTGGTGGATGGTGGATTCCTTCAGACATAGGTAGGGGGTTTGTCATCCTTCGCTGCGCTCAGGATCTCTGGTGGACTTCTGCGGAATCACCAGTTATTCTCCATCTGGCACCATTGTATAATGGTGTTATGAGGTTATCATGAACACTCAGAATATTTGCGTAGTGAGGATATCATTTTACTACAACTCAAGGAGCAAGCCTTGTCTAAGAAGCAACTGTTTTTCCTCGCTCTAGCTCTCGCGGTAGGTTCCTTTTTTGGATTTCTTGCAGGCAATCTCGTCGCAACTGCACATACATCTGCCACACCTGCTCAACCGGCGGTCTCGAAAACAATAACGATTGCTCAGTTCACTTGCAGCTCTTCTAACTATGACAGTGATATCGGGGAATTCTGTCCGGTGGATAGAGTTCCGCTTGCGCATCAGCCAGCCAACATGAACTGCATCTCCGTTACGACTTCTACGAGCTCAAGTTTCACGCTATCAGAAAAGTGTGACCCCAACGGCAGTCTTGTTGGGAATCCTTTCTACGTTGCCTGGAAAAACGGATACCTGGAATTACTGGTGGAAGATGGGACTTACGACTTTAATCCTCCACGAGTGGTAACCTACTCAGCTTTCCAGTGATATGCAGCCCCCAGGCATGAGGTGCAATAGCTGTCAAGAACTACCGGTAAGTGTGAGGACGATATCATTTTCAGAATCACTATACTGCGAACTCACCTGACTCGTATCGTCCTCATTCTTGTAGATCGCGCCAGGTACTTGCTCAGTGCCTGATACCGAAATATAGAACTGGAGTTTTTTGTTGTCGGGCAGATGAACATTATTGCCTTCGTCCATTACTCCTACAAAAAGCTGGTTCGCAAAGGTCGCTGAGCTTTTAAGCCCCTTGAGCCAGATGGAACCGTCCCAGCCATTGGTGATTTGGAAGTCGTAGCCAAACCTTCTTTGATGTGGATAATCAGGATCTGCTACCCGGCCTTCTTCATTGATCTGGAAGGTAATAACATACTTGAAATGCGAACTGAGCGCATGTCCCTTCGCATAGCCTCTTACACCATTTATTTCATACCCATAGCGAAACGTGCCGTTTTTCTGTTTAAACATACCCACGAGGATAATATCACGTGGATTGACCCGATTATAGCCAAAAGACATGGTGTCCTGGGCAATCATTCCCAGAAACGAAATGCCTGGAACATAGGCAGATATCCCCGGCTTAGGTTCCAACGAGGCGGAAACCATTTGTTCTGGAAATGCGAATGCATTCCCAATATACCTTGTATTGGTTATGACATCGGTACTATTTATCTGCACCGAGGGATGCCGAATCTTTTTCTTGTTCTGTTGTTGTTGTGAATCACAGCTTGTAAAGAGTTCTGCTAAGGGGAAGAACGTAAGTGCAATGGTAAAACGCGCAGCGCTCCCACAAAACGCTCGCCGGGATTGCTGCGCAGCAGTCAGAAGGGAGTGCTCGTCTTCTTCATGCATGTTTTGAAACCATTCAGGCTTTCTTTCATCCACCATTAAAATTAAATCGGGAAACAAAGTGGCATGTCTAACTTCCTCATAGTATAGCACAATAAGTGTTTTCCTAATCTATTACTTGTGCGCTTCCTCGACTTCCTGATTTCGACTCGATCAAGCAGATTAACCCCTACGGTGAGGAATACTGGAGCGCTCGCGCCCTCATGCCAAAATTAGGCTATGGCAAGAAATGGCAGAACTTCGAGGGAGTCATCAAAAAGGCGATGGCAGCCTGTACAGAAACAGGGAATATCATCGAACTACATTTTACTGACGCCAGTAAATCATCCCCCATGCCTCATGGTGGCGTACGCGAAATCAAAAACTACTACCTTTCGCGCCTTGCCTGCTATCTCATCGCCATGAACGGCGATCCCCGCAAACAAGAGATTGCTGCGGCTCAAGTTTATTTCGCCGTTACCACCCGGGCCCATGAGATTCACCAGCTCCGCATGGAGCAAGAGCAACGCCTGGAAACGCGCCTCAAAGTCTCCGAGAGCTTCAAATTGCTCGCTGAAACTGCACAAGGTGCCGGCGTCCTCTCAGAAAACTTTGGCATTTTCGTCGATGCTGGCTATTTGGGCCTGCACCACCATACAGTGGAAGAATTGAAGACGCTCAAGAGCATTCCTGAGCGAGAGGAGCAAGACCTGCACACCCTCGCTTGTTCTCTCATGTGCCAGGCCCTGGAAGAACCAGAACCTGGCTGGAGTAAAGCCGCTCCTGGTCACCACGTCGAAGCAAACGCGAGGCCCGGCTTCACACAAGAGACCACGCTTGTAAACATCAAAGGGACAGCAAACCTAACGCTTTTTCAGCGAGGCGATGAAGGTATCAACCGGGAGGGCTGCCATGGTCTGGTAGCTTGCCGTACCGCGCATTCCCAGCTCTACAGAGACGCGCGCCACGGTCTCCGGGTCAGGGGCCTCCAACACAGTAATGAAGTCGTATTCCCCAAGTAAGGCGTACTGGGACAGTACCTTTGCTCCTAATGCCTCGACTTCGTGGTTCACGGCACTCAGGCGATCCGGGTTTGACTTGAGCGTCTTTACCCCTTCAGGACTTAAGCGACTCAACATGATGTAGGTTGCCATTGCTCTCAATACCTCCTCTGAATAGGGTACATGGTTACAGATGACCAGCATCTAACATGTTCGCATTATACGTTCCTAAATTCGAGTGATGTGCAGAGAAGTTTGACAGAGACCATTCTACCACAAATTAATCACAACCCAATCTTAACCAGATCACAACCTGATTGCGCTTATCAAACTGGTGTCTTTCTCTCACAATATGCCTATATATTTTACAGGAGGTGTGTTTTATGGCTTTCTTAAAGCGGCATATTACGTTGCTCACGGTGGTATCAATTGGGCTACTCCTTCTTGCTGGTATAACCTTCTCGTCCTTCGCATTGAGCGCTCGCCAGGCAGCACATGCGTCAAATGGAGGCTCCAATGAGGATTTGAGAGCCAGGCTCAATGGGTTTCAACAGGTTCCCTCCATACTCAGCGATGGGAGGGGGACTTTCAAGGGAACAATCAGTAGAGGTTCAATATCATACACATTGACCTATTCTAGACTGTCCAGTCCGGTGACAGCTGCTCACATTCACTTTGCTCAACCTGGAGTAAATGGTGGAATCTTTGCCTTCTTGTGTGGTGGTGGCGGTAAACCGGCTTGCCCCCCAAACGGAGGAACGGTGACCGGGACAATTACTGCGGCTGACATACTAGCCATCCCGGCCCAGGGTATTGTGGCAGGGGATTTCGCCGGAGCTGTGCGCGCCATAGAGAGCGGCAACACCTATGTTAACGTACACTCGACCACATTCCCCATGGGCGAAATTCGAGGACAAATCAGCGACTAAATTGGAACCCATGCCCCACATTTCGTCCCGAGTATTTGTGACGAAATGTGGAGTAATCCTGTCTAGTCTTTGATGTTTTTGACGTGCTTCTGACTTACATCAGTAGAGGGGCAGTGTTTTGACGAGCAGGCACACCTTATCCGGTGACATACCCAAGATAGTTCGCCACTTCTTCAAGTGACCACCCCGCCTTTCTGGCCCGCTCGCCGAAGTCCTGTCGCAAGTCATGGAAGGTGATATCCTGGATCACTTCCTGTTGGACCTTTGTGGCCCGAGCCTTGAGCTTGCGGAACCAGTAGTGGATGGCTTCTTCCGTCAAGCGCTCGCTGCGCTGCGAGAGAAACACATAGGTCCGCTCTGTGTCACCAGTAGCTTGCAAGTACGCATAGAGCGGCTTGCAGGCCTGGTCCAGTAAATGGATATCCCGCCACTTGCTCCCCTTATAACCCACGTGGAGCCATCCCTCCTGTGGACCAACATGGGTATGCACCATCTGCAGCCAGGAGATCTCGCTCACCCGGCATCCTGCCCAGTAGCCCAGAGCGAAGAGGGCGGCCCCCCGTGGATCTCCTTCTTGCTCGACCAGCGAGCGCAGGATGGAGCGCTGCTCTCCCGAGAGCTCTCGCGGTGCGTGCGGCGGTAGGATGGGAAGCTCGATGCCACGGGTCGGGTTGCGTCGGAGCAGTCCCTCCTCCTCAATCAGAAACTGGGCAAAATTGCTGATGGTCGATTTCACGCGCGCCCGGTGATTGAGACTGAACCCTTCCTGCTCTAAGTGCGCCAGGTACAGCTCGACTGTTGTCTGTGTCAACTGCGACGGCTGAAACTGTCCCTCATTGCCAGGACGCTGAGCTACCCATCCGATCAGGTGACGCACCGTGCGCAGATAGGCATCCGTCGTTCCCTCGGCTTTCCCCGAGAGAAACTGCTCGTACCCGCCTACAAGGGAGCGAACCTCCTCGATGGCATTCTTTTCTGGAGATGGCATGGCTCATTTCTCTCCCAAAATAATGTTGTTACAAGTTTACGGTCTCATTGTTTTAGAACGTCTCATGTTTCCGCAAGAGGTTAGTGCCGGTAGGCATCTCCCACGCGTTGATCCCGTGAGTTCGCTCCTGCCTGTACCCCTCCATTTCTTCGCAGGAAAAGTATAGAATTGTGCGCCAGAGAAGTCATGCCTCTTCCGAGGCATTGTGCCACGAGCGGACGAGAGCACGCCAGTACTCCTTTCGAACCACGAATGGACACGCAGACAGCGTCCCTCTCGCCTCGCTCTGGATGGGCACGCGCGAGTACATCCTCCAAGGCGACCGCAAGGGACAATACATTTCAATGTAGGGGCGCAATTCATTGCGCCCTGTGGGATGCCTCGACTCCCCAGCTGGGCGCAATGAATTGCGCCCCTACACCCCCACAATTGAAATGTATTGACCGCAAGGGATCGCCCCTACTATACAACGGATCAGCTTGCGAAGCCCGTGTATAGTAGGGACGATCCCTTGCGGTCGCCCTGGAGGCTGCATTACTCATTTCCACCAGGGTCGTCTTTCGCCAACAGAGTCTTACAGGGGTGGGTTATTTGAGGGGAAGG
>Ga0209027_1000302_pt1 | contig 16609 bp, 15 predicted proteins | sample GraSoi013_1_20cm_3_FD_185821 | JGI IMG/M metagenome (GOLD analysis project Ga0209027, IMG submission 185821) | Grasslands soil microbial communities from the Angelo Coastal Reserve, California, USA - Sample 09_27_2013_1_20cm (SPAdes) (version 2) | ecosystem: Environmental > Terrestrial > Soil >...
TGGATAGTGGGAGAATGGAATCGCCGGAGGCGGGAGCGACGGGCTCTGCAGTATCGGCTGCGCTGCGTGATGTGCGCGTTCGAATTTGAAGATCGAACGGACGCCCTGCTTCCCCGTTGCCCGCGCTGTGGAAGCTTAAACGAACGATTTAGAATGGAGCAAATTTAACATGGGAATGTGGATAGGCCGGAATCGCAAAGCACGGGTGACCTACGGATTTGATGAAATCGCGCTGGTACCCGGGCGCGTGACAATCAACCCGAACGAAGTCGATCTCACTTTCCGTTTATCGCGCAGAGAAGCGGAGCCGCTCGAATTGAAAATTCCCATCCTTGCCAGCGCCATGGACGGAGTTGTCGATGTCCGCTTCGCTATCGCCATGAACAAATTGGGCGGTTTGGCCGTTTTGAATCTCGAGGGAGTGCAAACCCGCTACAAGAATCCCCAGGAGGTGCTGCAAAAAATCGTCGAAGCCGATAAATCCGAGATCACAGCGCTGCTGCAACGAATTTACCAAGAACCCATTCAAGAAGATCTAATCGCGGCGCGTGTGCGCCACATTAAAGACGGCGGCGTGTTGGCGGCGGTTAGTTCCATTCCTCAGCGAGCGGCCGAATTCGGCAAGATCGCGCAGGAGGCTGGTGCGGACGTTTTCGTCGTACAAAGCACGGTGTCGACGGTGCGACACATTTCGTCGGAGTACAAGTCGCTCGATCTGGAAAAGTTTTGCCGTGAGATGCGCATTCCCGTGATTGTCGGAAACACTGTAGGGTATGACGTGACTTTCGAAATTATGGAGTGTGGGCCGGCCGCGGTTTTGGTCGGTGTCGGCCCAGGTGCGGCTTGCACCTCGCGCGGTGTGCTTGGACTCGGTGTTCCGCAGGTTACTGCGACAGTTGATTGCGCGGCGGCGCGCGACGCTTACTTCAAAAAAACATCGCGCTATGTGCCAATCATCACTGATGGCGGAATGAGCAGAGGTGGCGATGTTTGCAAGGCACTCGCCTGCGGTGCGGACGCTGTAATGGTGGGAAGTGCCTTCGCCAAGGCGCACGAAGCGCCTGGCTGTGGATACCATTGGGGAATGGCCACGCCGCACGCCAATCTTCCGCGAGGAACCCGCATCAGGGTGGGCGCCACGGGTTCGCTAAAACAGATCCTGTTTGGTCCGGCAGAAGTTGACGATGGCAGCCAAAATTTGGTTGGTGCGATTACTACCTGCATGGGCAACGTTGGCGCTCGAAATATTGCGGAATTTCAGCAAACGGAGATTATCATCGCGCCTTCTATCAAGACCGAAGGAAAACTCTTTCAAACCGTTCAAAGTGTGGGCATGGGAACGAGCTGACCTTTTGACCTTTCGTCGCATCACGCTTTAACGATTCATCGCCATGACCGATCGCAGAGTTGTTATCACTGGCATTGGCGTGCTCACGCCAGTGGGCAACGACGTGGAGACGTTTTGGTCCAATCTCAAGCATGGGGTCAGTGGCATCCATACAATCGATGCATTCGATACGGCGGCGTACGATTGCAAAATCGGCGGGCAAGTCCGCGGTTTCGATCCAAAGCCATTTTTCAAAAATCCGAAGGATGTCCGCCGTACCGATCGATTTTCGCAACTCGCGGTGGCAGCATCAAAAATGGCCCTTGAAGACAGCGGAATTGATGTAGAAAATCTCAAACAGCGCGACCGTTTCGGTGTCCTCGTCAGTAGTGGAATCGGCGGACTGAAAACCCTCCAGGATCAGCTGACAATCCTCCTGACCAAAGGACCTTCCCGGAATTCGCCATTCACGATTCCAATGTTGCTCAGCAACATGGCAAGTGGCCTCATCTCGATGGAGTTCGGCCTGCACGGCCCCAACATGTGTATCGTTACTGCCTGCGCGACAGCAAACAACGCCATCGGCGAGTCGTGGCGAATCATCAAGTTTGGCGATGCCGACATTTTCCTCGCCGGCGGTTCGGAGGCGTCCATCGTCGAGATTGGTCTTGCCGGATTTTCTGCCATGAGGGCGTTGAGCACGCGCAATGATGAACCTGAACGCGCCTCGCGCCCATTTGATCGTGACCGAGATGGTTTCGTTGTCAGCGAAGGCGCAGGAATCGTTGTGGTGGAGGAATTGGAACACGCCAAGGCGCGTGGAGCGAAGATTTACTGCGAACTCACAGGATACGGTCTTTCTGCGGACGCGTATCACATGACGGCTCCGCCCCCAGACGGCCAAGGTGCTGCGCGTGCCATGCAATTGGCGTTAGAGCATGCACGTCTATCGCCTGATCAGGTCGATTACATCAACGCGCATGCTACGTCGACTGATATCGGTGATATCTGCGAGACACGCGCGATAAAACAGGTGTTTGGAGAGCATGCCCACAAGGTCGCGATCAGCTCTACCAAGTCGATGACCGGCCACTTGTTAGGCGGCGCCGGCGGAATTGAAATGGCCGCTTGCGCGCTCGCTATCCGCGATTCGGTCATCCCGCCAACAATCAACCTGGAAAATCCGGGAGAAGAATGCGACCTCGATTACACACCCAACGTCGCACGCGAAAAGAAGGTGCGCATTGCTTTAAATAACTCATTTGGTTTCGGTGGCCACAATGCCACCCTGGTCGCGGCCGCATTCGAACCGTAGGGCGCAACCGCCGACCGCGCCGCAATGTGCGGCAATCGCTTTTGACTATTCACGAGTCCCAAGTCAATTTTCAGCTCTAAGAAAAGCGCGGGCATAGCTTAATGGTAAAGTTCCAGCCTTCCAAGCTGGCCATGCGGGTTCGATTCCCGTTGCCCGCTCCCCCCTATTCATAGGTGAAATGCTCGAAAGTAAAAGATTTTGAAAATGATTGTGTCACGCCGCGTTCGTTATCTCCTCAACAAGCCTAAAGGGGAAGTGCGCCGACGCAGGATGGCGCTGTAGGCTGTCGCCCAGAGCGAATCGTAAGATATCCCGACGCTTTTTCGGAATTTGAAGTCTTTTTCGCAACCCCAGACCGCGACCGTTGTTTCAAACAATGTGGTTTGGCAGCGACTGCGGGCTGTACACGGTGCGGAGAGGCGGGTGCCTGGGAGCTCCGTGCTGATTCATAAACACCGGACCGGGATAGTCCCCGTTTAATTCCTGGCCCCGCAGTCGTTGAGCCTCCCGGATTACGTCGATACCGATCTTTTTGGATTGTCCTCCGAGTGTCTGTTCGAACATTGAATCGCTTCCCGTCTTTTTGGCATGCGTCCGCTGTTACAGAGCCCCAGAACAGACCGGATGCGCTGAGTCCTGCGGCCGATGATCGTACACTGTTTCAAATCGGTGAATAGTGCTTGTTTTAGTCTCCACACAACAACCACAAAATAATATGAAAGGGCGCTGTGATGCCCAGCACGTTCACGGTTCTGAAATTGATCGCTGGCGGCACTGTTAGTGTCTGGCCCTTCATTGGCGTGCTAATCGGAAATACCAAAGCGGCACTGGAACCGATCGTACGCTAAGGGCTCCAAGGCGCCCGAAGCTGGCGAACAAAGAGGTTTAACCGCCGGGAGAACTTCGTTCTGCTGTTTCCGTAGAACAAACTTGGAAGGACGTGTTTCCTTCCCGCGCGGCACTTTCTGCTTGGAGCTTGGTCGCGCGTCAGGAAGCACGAAAGGCCCCCCAACTGGGGTCCCCGGGGAGTGAACTCATAGGAGGGTAAGATGGCTCGCTTGGTTGTGAACCGCGAGGAAGCTGATCTCGTAACGCATGAGTTGACTCGCGATATTGTCACGATTGGCAGTGCTCCGTTGAACCACATAGTCATTGACGACCCAGCGGTATCAGCGCAGCACGCGATACTCGCGAGAGTCGCCGACTCCTATTGGCTGAAAGATTTGCATTCAACAAACGGGACACAGATCAATGGCGTTTCTATTAGTGGCGCTGAGTTGAAGGATGGCGACAAAATTCAATTCGGTTCCGTCGTAGCGGTTTTTTGCGGGACGTTGCAAACATTGATGAAACAGATGTCATCCTCACCAGCAGGTCGCCTAATCCTCCCCGTGCTAGGTCAGACCGAGAGAGAGAGTCCGACGGCAACGGCGCAAATTTCCCCACCATCTTCGCGTAAATCAACTCTGATCGCTGTCGCAATCGCGGTCTTAATGATTGTCGGCGGTGCGGGATGGTATTTTGGACACAAAAGAGAAGTAGCACCAGAGAAGTTGAGCAGATCCGTCCAGGCTGAAAGACAGATCCCAATTGTTAACCCGACGGAAGATGAAGCGGCCAGCAAACAGCCGGAGCCGATTGCAACACAACCGCAACGCAAGGCCGCCAAAGATCTGACGGTGTTGCCCACGGAAGATGTCGCGCGTGCCCAGCAACCGCAGCAAGAAGTCGGAGCAAAGGAACGGTTTCCTGTGAGTAACTCACCGACGATTGCTCAGCCATCGATTGCGCCCGCGAGCGGACCATGGCTCTTCCCGGATTCAAGCTCTCGCTATCTGAGTGCGACCGACCTTTCGAGCCTTAGTTCTGCTGATTTATGGCGAGCCCGAAACGAAATATTTGCCCGGAAGGGCTACAAATTCTCGACTCCAAGGGGAATCGCCTTTGCCCAAACGCTGGGCAATTATTACCGCGGTGTAGATGACAATCAGGGTCGCGTTTTCAGTAACATGAATCAATACGAGCGTGCCAACGTAACTCTGATCCGAGCAATCGAGAAAGGTCGATAGCACCGCGCGCATCACGTCGCTCGGCTTTTTGCGCACGCGCGGGTTTCCGCATAGTCGATTGCCTGACGCTTCTCAGGAAACACCGGCTCAACGCCGGGCGATTCAAAAAGCTTCCAGCCCCAACGGTGTGGTCTAATTCCAATTGGTGTCATTGCGCACGGCCAGCGGTCATGGGTGTTCGCAATTTTTTGTCAGAAGACGAGTGGAACTGTTCGCGCGAGTTCAAGAAACGCAGTCGGCTTGTCATCGGCCCGCACGACGAAACGCTTTCCGTCATCGCGGTGTGCGTTAACAATCCAGATCGTGCGCCCGCAAGAATCGACGGCTGAGACGCAGCCCCAGCTCCAACCGGCCTTGCTGAGATTGTCAGCGATGATCTGCCAGTAGTTTCATCAGGCTCGCGACGTGTGATGAGTCGCTCCAAGGAACATTCGAGAGGATCAGATGTGTCTTCCGGTCGTTTGCCGAAATGATTACTTCTTGCGAATGACGCAAAGCCAGGATGAGGCTACGGAAGGAACTCACAGACCTCGTCGATGGCGTTATTTGATCGACATCGTGGTACTCGTGGCGGTGACGTTTCTTCTCGACGCTCTTCTCGGTCCTTTTATTCCTGTGCCGATCAATTTGGAGAGGGGATTTGTCTTCGATGCGATTGGCAAAATGCTGCTGGTCGGAGTTAGCCGTGCCGAAGGTAAGTTGAAACGTCGGATGACGTAATCAGAGGCATTTTAACACTGCTTCCAATAGCTGCACGTTAGACCTTAGTCCTATGTCTTTTGGGGGCCCGCTCGTTTTCGTTAGCTCCCGGTTTGTTCGTGTGCGGCGGCTTGCTTATGTTTGCGGAGCCACGCTGCATTTTTGCGTATTACATGGCCCCCTTTTACAAGCGCGCGTGTTCTTCCGAGTTTTGGATCGAACACACTAACGTCGGCAGGAAGCGCTGCCAGAAAGCCACAAAAATTTGCTACTCCATTGTATTTGAACGCTGCCTCGCGCACAGCTTTCGCAGTGAGCGGCCGGCGGGCATTCGCTGTTCGTGGATCGCGATCGTGAGCAGCCGAGAGCGAGGGCAACGATTCGGAGTACGGAAAAGGGGCAGGCGACGGCACGGGCGATGAGTCCGAAACGAGCGGCTGCGCCGGAACTTGCATGGGTGTTTCATACGGATAGGGACCGGGGACTTTGACGGTCGGGGTTGCCGAGTAAACTATTTCAGTCGGGAAAGCGAGCAGGGTCGCTAGTCCTCCAACGATTCCCATGATTCCGATCAGGTTTGTCGCACCGTCTCTTTTCATGTTGGCACAATGCCGACTTTCCGGTGCTCGCGTATCGTTTTTGCTATGACGCTGCGGGCGGGCATATGTCTTGCGCATTTCTGAATTCAAGTGTGACCGCTATCGCATCAGGAAGCGTCGCGCCAAAGCGAGCACGCCGAGAGCCACGCCGAGCAACATTACCGTGACGCCACCGTCCGGGACCGCAGCACCACCTGTGCCAAAGAGCGTCCACCCTGTGAGGCAGTGGCCACTCGCTAGAAAGGGTATCGTTACTATTCCACTCAGATTACCCACGTACCAGACTTCGGAACCGTAACCGTTGTATGTCGCGAACAGGTATGCGTATAAACCAACGGTGCGAAGGTCTATCGTTCTGCCACCGCCGTTGCGGGCCTGGGTCGCAGCCGGCAAGGACTTAAAAGCGTGGTTTGAGCGAAAGTAGGCCTCGCCGTTGGCAATGTTGATTGCGCCAAGAGCCATGCCGAGTAGGTGGTTCACATAAGTTGCTTTGTTTTGAGCGCCTGATTTTTTTTGTACGCCAGGCCAGAGGAGACCCAACTCGTGGGAATCGCCCATACCGAGGCGAAAGGCCTTGGCGTCATGGCTCGACGCAAGGATTGCCCCGCAAAACGCTATGCAGAGCAGCAGGACTTTGTGTTTCGAAATTGCGTTTGAGTGCATGGCGCGGCGTGAAAAGTGTAATCGTACACGATGTCGCAAATGCCGTGCCAACAGAAACCTGCTAACTCCATAACTATCATAACGATCTGTTTTACAGCATGTTATATTTTGGCCAAATTTCGCCGGATTATGGTTGATCGACGACGAAGCTGTAAAGCGTCCAGACGATAATGCGCAGGCCCATCAAAACCTGATATAAGATACTCACAATGAATAGTTTATCTAATACGCTTTGGCACGTAAGGATTCCCGACAATTCGACCTTTGGATTCTCGTTGGCGGCTATTGGTCTGGCGAAATCAGCTCGCGGTTCCGCCAGGTGAATCCAAGAGCGGAGTAAATCGTCAACGCTACGGTAACCCAGACCAGGACGGGGCCGGCTTCAGTCCAGGCGCGCACCCACCATGTCGATTTCTCATTGGCGTATCGCAGTTCCGCCATCGAAAGGAGCGCCAAAAAGAAAATAATAGTAATGATCTGCCACGAAGTTTTCTGTTTGCCCAGCCGTTCTGCTGGAAGAATCCGACCCTTGGTACTGGCCATCAGGCGCAAACCCGTGATTAAAAAATCTCGCGCTACCACTGTTGTGGCTGCCCATGCTGGAATGGCTTTAAGAGGAACCAACGAAATAAAAGCCGCTGCCATCATGATCTTGTCCACCAGCGGATCCATCAATTTTCCAAAGTTTGTTATCACCCCGTAACGCCGGGCGATTTCTCCATCGATAAAATCAGTCAGACCTGCTATGAGAAAGATGATCAGTGCCGTGGTGCGTGCGTATTGCCAGGAGGAATTAAGCGCCACGACAAAAACCACGGTCAGGCCGAGCCGACTTAGAGTAATCCGATTAGCCCAGTTCATTTTGCTGTAGTTGGCGCCAGAGCTGTAGCCGGGGGCGCTGACCCCGGCATGTCATTGCGGACCTTAAACCGTGGCCGTTTCCAAATCGGAACCTTTTTCTTTAACTCATCCACTATCCATCGACTCGCTTGAAATGCTGCTTGGCGATGTCCACTGAAGACTCGCATAAAGAGCGAGGGCTCTCCAACCGCGACAAATCCGATCCGGTGATGAATGATAACCGATCGAAGGTCAAATTGGATTATGGCCTGCTCTGCGATTTCCCTCAGCTGATGTTCGGCCATTTTCCAATGCGCTTCGTAATCGATTCCCTCGATTTCACGCCCATCCTCAGAGCCACGAACGATCCCCTGGAAATCAATTCTCGCACCTGCAGCAGGATCCACGCGATTCTCGGGCGCTTCGAGTTGCGCATCTGTCACTAAAACTTCACAAACCGGATTTGCCATAAGGTTCAAGTACTCGCTACAGTGAGTCGGGGCCCCCTTGTTTCAAGCTATTGGAAAAGAAGATATCAAAATGAACACGAATCAATGTGATATTGGAATAATCGGCCTGGCAGTGATGGGGGAGAACCTCGCTCTGAACCTGGAATCGAAGGGTTTTTCTGTTGCGGTGTTCAATCGCACCACCGAGGTCACGGAAAAATTCGCTGCTGGACGCGCCAAGGGAAAAAACATTCAGCCCACGCGCACAATGGAGGAGTTTGTTGCTGCGCTTAAAAAACCGCGCATCGCGATGATGATGATCAAGGCCGGCAAGCCGGTGGACATTGTTGTCGGTGAAATCGCGCTGTTACTCGAGCGAGGCGACGTGCTGATCGACGGGGGAAACTCTCTTTTCACCGACACGCAACGGCGCGGCAAAGAGCTAGAGGAGACGGGAATTCATTTTGTGGGTATGGGCGTTTCGGGAGGCGAAGAAGGTGCCCTCAAAGGGCCTTCGCTTATGCCCGGCGGTTCTCGCGAATCCTGGGAGATCATCGCCCCGATTTTTCGCAAGATCGCTGCCCAGGTAGATGGCGAGCCGTGTTGCCGTTACATGGGACCGGACGGCGCCGGGCACTATGTGAAGATGGTCCACAATGGCATCGAGTACGGCGACATTCAGTTGATCTGCGAAGCTTATGCAATCCTTAAAGATATTCTGGAGATGCAGGCTCCGGAGCTTGCCGACGTCTTTGCAGAATGGAACAAAGGTGAGCTCGACAGCTATCTGATTCAAATCACCTCAGAAATTTTTCGAAAGATCGATCCTGACACCGGGAGACCCCTGGTCGATATGATTCTCGATAAAGCCGGACAAAAGGGAACGGGCATCTGGACACTCCAATCTGCCATCAGGCAATCTGTCGTCATTTCGACAATTAACGCTGCCGTTGAAGCGCGTGTTATTTCTTCGCGAAAAGAAGAACGGGAGGCCGCCTCGAAGATTCTGCCACAACCGAGAGCTCGAAAGTTTACGGGTAACCGAACGCGATTCGTCGATGCAATACGCGACGCGCTTTACGCCTCGAAAATTGTTTCTTACGCGCAGGGAATGGAGCTTCTGCGTTCTGGAAGCACGGAATACAAATGGAACCTCAACCTCGGCGATATCGCCACCATCTGGCGGGGCGGCTGCATCATTCGCGCGAAATTTCTCAACCGAATCGTCGAGGCTTATCAGCGCGATCCTGCGCTCCACAACCTTCTGCTCGATCGTTATTTCACGAGAGCCATCAAAAAGGCGCAGCGCAACTGGCGCGTTGCGGTAACAACAGCCATTAAACACGGCGTCCCTGTTCCTGCATTTTCCGCATCGCTCGCTTACTTCGACAGTTATCGGTCGGCTTGGTTGCCTGCGAACCTCTTGCAAGCGCAACGCGATTTCTTCGGTGCGCACACGTACGAACGAATCGATAAGCCCGGCGTTTTTCACACCGAATGGATCGAGTCGGATCAGAAAGCAGCGGAAAAACCGACCGAACCGAAAACCCCCGAACCGCATCACGCGGGAGAGTGAATTACCGTTAAAGCGTTGAACAGTTGCAGCGTTGAAGCGGCAAACGCTTTATCGCTTTAACGAATTAGTGAAAATCGTGCGACTCGCTCCCCACGAGTTCCGCATGGGTAAGCGGTTTGATCTCCCGCGCTTTGATCAAAATCACGTTGTCCGAATTCTGCACTTCGCCCTCGATGAGCAGAAAGGCTTCTTCAGTGATCACGAGGCGAAAGTGTTCAAACAAGTCAGGATCCACAATTGCATTTGAAACACCGGTCTCGTCTTCCAGGCTGACAAACACAAAGCCCTTCGCCGTACCGGGACGCTGGCGGCAAATCACGTTTCCGGCGATTTGGATGATGGAACCATGTCGTGCGCGCGGAAGGTCGATTGCGCGCCAAATATTCGGCAAACTTTCGCGCAATAGCTTCATAGGATGCGGGCCGGTGGTAAGATTCATCGTGTCATAATCTGCGCGCACGCGCTCGGGTAACGTCATTGGCGATAGGGGAGCGCGGGCGCCTCGCCCGGTACCGCCAGTCCGGCTCGGATTTTCGGCGCCCTCGCCTGAAAGCTCTCGATGAGTATCACGCGAGGCGCGTGACACAGCGGGCGAGGCGTCCGCGCTCCCTAGCAAATCGTCATGCAATGTTTCTTCCACATCCCACATCGCCGCACGGCGATGCTCGGCAAAACAATTCAGCGCACCCAACTCCGCTAATGTGCGCAATTCATCTTTTGGGAGCGGGATACGTCGCTTGAAAGCCTCCAACGAATCGAATTGTTGTTTTTTTCGTTGCCTAACGAGTTCTTCAGCGTGTTCCTCGCGTAATCCGCTTACGACACAAAATCCCAGGCACACGGTGTTGTCATCGACAACCGTGCAGCGCCATTCGGATTGCGAAACGCAAACCGGCTTGATCTTCAAGCCATGCCGCTGCGCGTCCTTCACAATCGTCGCGGGGTTGTAAAAACCCATCGGCTGATTGTTCAAAAGGCTCGCGTAAAATTCCGGCGCTCGATGCACTTTTAAATACGCGCTGCCATACGCGAGAATGGCAAAACTAATCGCGTGCGATTCCGGAAATCCGTAAAGCGCAAACGACGAGATGGACTGAACGATTTTATCGATCTTCTCACTGGTCACACCTTTGCGTTCCATCGCCATGCGCAATTTTGCGCAGACCTTGTTCATCCGTTCTTCGGAACGATGAAAACTCAGTGCGCGTCGCAGCTCTTCCGCTTCGTCGCCGGAAAAATCGGCCATTACCATTGCGATCTTGAGCATTTGCTCCTGGAAAAGCGGAACGCCAAGGGTGCGTTTTAAAACAGGCTCCAGGCGCGGATCAAAATATGTCGGCGGTTCGCGTCCAGCCCGGCGCGCGAGATACGGATGCACCATATCACCTTGAATCGGTCCTGGCCGGATGATCGCCACTTCGATCACCACATCGTAAAAACATTTCGGTTTCATCCGCGGTAAGGTGGCCATTTGTGCTCGACTCTCGATTTGGAAAACCCCGATCGTGTCGGCGCGCTGCATAATCTCGAACGTCTTCTCGTCATCTTTCGGGATGTGCGCCAAATCGAGCGGACGGCCCCGTTCGCGGCATAACTCAAACGCGTCCTGCATCACCGACATCATGCCGAGGCCTAACAAGTCCACCTTCACGATGCCCAGGTCTTCGCAATCATCCTTGTCCCATTGCGCCACCACACGACCTGGCATTGAGGCGTTTTCCAGCGGCACAAAGGAACTGAGCTTGTTCTGGCAAATAATCATGCCACCAGAATGCTGGCCAAGGTGTCGTGGCAATCCATAAATTGCGCGATAGAGCCTGACGAATGCAGGCATGCGCGGATGATTTTTCGGCAAGCCTGCCTGTTCGATCTGCGATTCGAGTTCGAGCGTGTGCGGGAAATCGCCACTGGCAAACAGATGGGAGAAACGATCGATAATGCTTGGCGAAAAATTGAGCGCTTTGCCGATCTCGCGTGCCGCACTGCGTCCCCGGTAACTGATCACGTTCGCCGTCATCGCGGCCCCGTGTTTCCCGTAGCGACGATAAATTTCCTGGATCACGGCTTCACGCCGGTCGCCGCTGGGAAGATCGAGATCGATATCCGGCCAGCCTTTACGGCTCTCGTTTAGGAATCGTTCGAAGACGAGATGATTTTCCACCGGATCGACCGGCGTAATCCCGAGGCAAAAACAAACCGCGCTGTTCGCGGCGCTGCCCCGGCCTTGGACCATGATATTGTGTTCGCGACAGAAATTGACGATGTCCCAGACGATCAAAAAATAACCGGGAAACCTGAGCTTGGTAATAAGTGCAAGTTCTTCTTCGAGCTGGTGCTTCACCTTGGTGTTGATCGCAGCGTAACGTTGTTGCGCGCCAAACCAGACGATAGTGCGCAAGAATGAATCCATTGTATGACCCGCTGGCACCGGGTATTCGGGAAATTCGTACCCGAGATTTTCGAGCGAAAACATGAGCCGCTCGGCCAGGCGCGCCGTATTTTCAATCGTTTCCGGCAAATCCGCGAAAATTGCTCGTATTTGCCGATCGCTCTTCAGATAGCGCTCGGCATTTTGGGTCAGCAATTTTCCAGCAGCATCCAAATGCGTGTGCTCTCGAATACAGGTGAAAACATCCAGCACTTCGCGCCCGTACGGCTTCGCGTATTTCACCCCGTTTGTTGCCAGGAGCGATAATCGGTATCCGCGTGCCAGATCGATCAGTTCGCGATTAGCTCGTTCTTCACCCCGAATGAAATGCCGCTGAATTTCAACGAAAACATTTTCGCAGCCAAACGTGTCGATCAAAAATCGGGCGCGATCCGCAGATTTGTAGGGCGTTTGACTCGCTCGCTCCCGCTCGCTCGATTTTTCAATCTGCCCGTCCATGTCGCTCGCGTCCCCGCGGCTCCATTCTGTGAAACGCCGGGAAGAATTGGCGTCTGACACAGACGCCCTACAATTTGCGAACGAGGCGTTGAACAACGCAATAAGTCCTTTCGCAAATTCCGACAGCTCATCCCATCGCACCGCGCATTTTCCTTTCTCACTGCGCAGATGCGCCTTGGTCAGCAGTTCGCACAAATGTTTATAGCCGGTGCGATTTTCAACCAACACAGGAAGAACTGCACCGTCTTCCATCAACAATTCGCAGCCAATGATCGGGCGGACATTATGTTCACGCGCAGCGACGGAAAATCGTTGCGCACCATAAACCCCGTTGCGATCTAGCAACGCCATCGCCGGCATTTCCAGCTCGGCGGCGACCTCAGCTAATTGCTCTGGGAATGAACCGCCGCGCAAAAAGCTAAATGCGCTGCACGCATGTAACTCGATGTATGGCATGGCATGTCATCCTGAGCGCGAGCGAAGGACCTCCCCTACGAAGCATTGATCACGCTGGAAACTGAGAGTGCTCAATTGTCCTTTTGTGAGATCTCTCGCTCCGCTCGAGATGACAGTTTCAGTCATATATCCCATCCAACTTCCAGGTCCCTTGACTTTCATGAGTGAGAACCAGTTCTCCAGCCTCCAGTTGCAAATCCCACTCGGCGCGGACCCACGATTTTTCATCCCACCAATTTCCGGAAAACAAATACGGGCCGCGTTGATCGACGATTTTGCCACGAACATCTGCACCGCGAACGTGCGAGGGGCGGTCTTCACCCAACAGGACAGATCCAGATATTGCTGGCCGAAATCTTCGCAGCACTGAGCGCAAAATATGGAGGGGCGAGCTCCTGCGAGCCTCGGGATATGGTCCCAGCGTCGCAGAGCTCCGTCCTCCATTGCCTGCCGCCGAAGTCAGCGCCCACGAAAACGCCTCTATCCGAAATGCATCTGGCCGATGCGTTTCTTCCAAAACCGGAGTACCGACACGATCAGCGCCCAGAAGAGCGGTCAAACGAGCAAGTGTTTCTGAGAGCTGATGCGGATTGCGTAATGTAGTTTCAAATAATCCGAATTGTTCCCTCGCAGGCCTGATCGGCTGTGCGCTCAGCGCGACCCCAACGATCGGATATTCGGATTTAAAATTCTCCAGATGCGTATGCAGCATCCGGAAGAGAAGATCGACATTGTTGGTCGGCTGCGGAATTTTGAAAATGCGCTCGTAAATTTGTTTATCCGTGAACGTGATGCGCAGGGTCAGTTCTTTTGCGACGAGATAAATTCCGCTCAACCGGATGGCGAGTTGCTCCAAAAATCGGCGGAGCATGAAGAGAAGTGGCTCGGCCGTTTCAATTTCGTTCTCAAATTCGAAACTCTCCTCGAATGACTCCGGGGGCCTGATCAGTTTGATTACTCTGCTGGATTGTCCATTTGCCCGCTCCCACATTCGGATTGCTTCCGGTCCAAGTCGCGCCCCTAGCTGCTGCTTATCCAGCGCCGCGAGCTGACCAATCGTATGAATCCCCCATTTGTGCAGGATTGCTAGAATTTGGCGGATCTCGCTCTGCCGAGTTTTTGTTGCAGAATTCGACGAATCAGAGCGCTCCATGCGCTCAATTTAAGCTGCTCGTTTATATGTTCAAGAGAACATTAAACGAGAACTTCTCAAATGACTTCTACTGGACACTTCGGCAGCGCTTGCAGGAAGGCCCGGCCATAGGGCCTGGTCAGGACGCGACTGTCGAGGATGACAATTATTCCTTGATCGCTCTTTGTTCGGATCAAACGGCCGACGCCTTGTCGCAGTTTCAGGATCGCTTCGGGCAGCGAATATTCAGTGAACGGATCGCCTCCGCGCTCCTCGATCAATTCAAGTTTCGCTTCGATCAATGGATGGTCGGGCACGGCAAATGGCAGACGCGTAATAATTACATTCGAGAGCGCCTCGCCGGGAACATCGACGCCCATCCAAAAACTGTCGGTGCCAAAAAGAACGCTGCCTGGCGTGGTCTTGAATTGATCTAGAAGTTTTCCGCGCGGCGCGCCGCCGCCTTGCACCAACAGATTGAATTGTTTTTGCGAAAAGAATTGCCCCATTCGCTCGGCCGCCTGCTGCATGCCCCGGTGATTTGTAAAAAGCACGAACGCGCGGCCATCGGTCTTCTCGACAAAATGCGCGATCCAATGTTCCAGCGCTTCCCCGTAGCCAGCCTCCCGTGGATCGGGCATTTTCTTCACGATGAATATCCTCATCTGTTTCTGGAAATTGAACGGACTGCCGAGCAGCGCCGGCTCAACTTCATCTGCGCCGATGCGACGACGAAAATAAGCGAGGTCAGAGCGACCGACCGAGAGCGTGGCGCTGGTCATGATGCACGAACAATTGTCGCGAAAAATCATTTGACGCAGGACTGGGGCGATATCGATCGGCGCCGCGTTGAGTGTGAGATATTGTGCCGTCTTACCCGTTCGCTCGACCCAATACACATGCTCGCGACGACTTTGTTCTAAAAAACCGGCAATGTCGTCGCGGGCATCACGAATTCGACGGCTGTATTCCTGTAATTCCGCTTTTAGAAACTCGTCGTCGGTTCGTTTTGCAACGTCAGCTATCCGAGCATGCAAGGTCCTCAACCGGCTCGTAATCGTGTCGGGCACTAGATCGGCGTCACGCACGCGAAATTCGCGGCCTTTCTTGAAATCGCATTTCGATTCAACCGCAGCGAAAAACTTCTCTGCGCCATCGACCAGTTCGGCCGCGAGCCTCACGCCCTCCGCATCGCGCGTCACCGTGAAAAGGCCCTTGCGTGTTCGGGCATTGTAAAGTCGTTGGATTATCGATCTCAGCCCATACTGCGAGATGCCGATGCCGATCTGCCGTGAGGCGACTCGCTCGACCGTATGCGCTTCATCCAAAATCAGGAAATCATTCGGGAAAATGAAACCACTCTCGCGTTCTTCCTGCGCCTCCGGACTTATCAGCAGAATAAACAGCAGCGTGTGATTAATCACCAGAACATCCGCGCCCAGCAACCGTTTGCGCGCTTGTTGATAAAAACAGCGCGAATCCTGACCGCATGTTTGCTGTGTGCAAATATGCGCTTCGCTACAGACCTGTATCCACACTTTGGGATCGGGCTCGATCGATAAATCACTGAGCGAACCGTCGCGCGTGGTGCGCGCCCATTCGGCAAGCCTGTTCAACTCATTTTGCTCCGGTCCGGTGAAAAGCTCGTTGGCTTGCTGCAATGCTCGTTCCAATCGCCGCGGACAAATGTAATTCTGACGCCCCTTGACCAACGCGGCCTCAAACTCGACCGGCAGAATCTTCTTTAAAATGGGGATGTCTTTGTAAAGAAGTTGTTCCTGAAGATTGATCGTGTGCGTCGAGACGATTGCCTTTTTGTGCTCTTCGATCGCCCATAAGACTGCCGGCGTGAGATAAGCCAACGATTTGCCTACGCCGGTTCCAGCTTCGATCACCAAATGGCGCTCTTCCTCCAGCGCATTGGCAACGGCCGCGGCCATTTCCTGCTGTTGTGGGCGGAACTCGAAATTCTTTGCCTTCGATAATGGCCCGCTTTCCGCGAAAAATGCGCGGACACGTTCCACAAAATCGCTGCCCAAGCTGTTCTTCAGTGCAATCATGACGCGCAACAGGAAATGACGAACGACGAACGACGAACGACGAACGAAGCCCAAAGCCCCAATGACGAAAAACCGAAGTCGTCGTGCTTGGTCGATTGATCATTCTTCATTCTTTCGCCTTTCGTCATTGGGAATTCATCATCTTCTCTTGTGATTTGGCGCGGGCCACTGATTTGAGTACGGTAATTACCACCCGAAAGCATCCAAATTGTCATGAAGCTTCTCGACCGATACGTCATTCGCAATTTCTTGCAGGTCTATCTTTACTGCATCGCCGGCTTCATCTCCATCTGGCTCATTTTCGACGTAAGCGATAACATCTCGACTTTTATCGACGAGCATGTCGGTCTGCTTCTGGTCGGTCGTTATTACGCCACGCAGATCCCTCAGGTTCTGATCATTCTGCTTCCGGTTTCGCTCCTGCTGTCGCTCCTTTTTGCTCTGGGCCGAATGTCGCGCTCCAACGAAATTGTCTCCATGCTCACGGCGGGTATAAGTCTTCCGCGCGTTCTGCTGCCGTTGATCGGCATGGGACTG
>Ga0209027_1000304_pt1 | contig 16599 bp, 12 predicted proteins | sample GraSoi013_1_20cm_3_FD_185821 | JGI IMG/M metagenome (GOLD analysis project Ga0209027, IMG submission 185821) | Grasslands soil microbial communities from the Angelo Coastal Reserve, California, USA - Sample 09_27_2013_1_20cm (SPAdes) (version 2) | ecosystem: Environmental > Terrestrial > Soil >...
ATAGCAACTACGTGTACCTCGCGGATAGCTCCTCCTGGAATCACCGCATGCTGACGCACGACCAATTTTTACAGTGGTGGGCGGGCTACGCGGCAGTGGTGACGCCGAAGTAAAACTATTTTTAATAGAGACAAAACAAGGAGGCAAGCGGTTTCGCCGCTTGCCTGCTCGTTTTGTCTTATGGACGAAATTAGCCGCCTGCGGGGCCGCCTTCTAAACCGGGCCGGGTCATGCTGGCGGGATCGAGGATGCGGTCGAGTTCCTCTTCGGAAAGGTTGGTTTTTTCGCGTGCCACCTCGCGCACAGTTTTGCCCGTTTTGTAGGCTACCTTGGAGATGTCTGCGGCGGCATCATAGCCGATGATGGGGGCGAGCGAGGTGCAGATGGCGAGGCCGCGCTCGACCATTTCGGGTCCCCTGGTAGTGGCCTGCAAGCCTTTGATACACTGCTCGCTAAAGTTGCGCGAGACGGAGGCGAGCAGGCTGATGGATTGCAGCAGGTTGTAGGCTGTAACGGGCATCATGACGTTGATTTCGAAATTGCCGGATTGGCCCGCGACGGTGATGGTGGTGTGGTTGCCAATTACCTGGGCGCAGACCATGCAGACCGATTCGGCGATTACCGGGTTGACCTTGCCAGGCATGATCGAGCTACCAGGTTGGACGGCTGGCAGGTCAATTTCGCCGATACCGGCGCGCGGGCCGGAACCGAGCCAGCGAATATCGTTGGCAATTTTCATGAGGCTGACCGCCAGTGTATTGAGTGAGCCGCTGGCCTCGACGATGTTGTCGAGGGTGCTTTGCGCCTGGAAGTGGTTGCTTGTCTCGCGGACGGTGACGCCGTTCATCTCTGAGAGAATCTGGCAGACGCGGGCGGAAAACTCGGGGTGGGTATTGACGCCTGTGCCAACGGCTGTGCCACCGAGAGCAACCTCAGATAGTTCCTGCTGGGCGTGGCGCATGCGGGCGATGGCGCGCTCGATCTGGCCCGCGTAGCCAAGAAACTCCTGGCCCAGGCGGATGGGAGTGGCATCCTGTAGATGGGTGCGGCCAGTCTTAATGACGGGCATAAACTCGTCGGCCTTTTGTTGCAGGGCCGTGCGCAACTGCTGCAGCGCGGGAAGTAGTTCGTGTTCAATGCTGACCAGCGCGGCGAGATGTATAGCTGTGGGGATGACGTCGTTGGATGATTGGCCAAAGTTGACGTGGTCGTTGGGGTGCACTTTGCGGGAGCCACGGGAGCCGCCCAACAGTTCACTGGCGCGGTTGGCGATGACCTCGTTGGCGTTCATGTTGGTAGAGGTGCCGGAACCGGTCTGAAAAATATCAAGCACGAAGTTGTCGTCTAGTTTGCCATCGATGACCTCCTGGGCTGCTCTGTCAATCGCTTCCGCTATCTGGGGGTCGACTGTGCCCAGTGCTGCGTTGACCCTGGCGGCCGCCTGTTTAATCTGGCCGATAGCGCGAATAAATTGGCGGGGGAAGCGCAGGTCGCTGATGGGGAAATTGAGGACGGCGCGCTGGGTACTAGCGCCGTAGTAGGCGTTGGTGGGTACCTGCATTTCGCCCATCGAATCGCGCTCGGTGCGTGTTTCTGCTGTATTACTCATCTATTTTCTCCTGCACGTTTTTTCATAAAGGGTTGTTTTCCATACTTGCTGTGTTCAAGTGAGCTGGCTATACGATCGCGGCTAAAAGAGCCTGGCAGCCATTGATAGATGCCGCGCTCAAGAAGCCATTGGCCAGCTTCCTCGAGTATTGAGATCACGATGTCGATATCCGAGGGTTGTGCCTGCGCTATTGTGATTGTACCTGATGATGTAGATAGGCTATGTTCCCGGGCCATAGGTTGTTTCTTTTGTGTAAGGATTTGAGCGGGTTGGTCATGAGGGTATTATATCACGCGCTTTTTGTGGCTCATCGGGCTTTGTTGCTGTGTTCCGGTGATCGCGTTGAAGAGTGGCTTGAGCAGCGTGATAAGTCGCCGTAGGTTCAGTGAAAGAGGTGTCATGATGGCGTGTCGTGGTCATGGCGAGGGTTCGATGTATCAAAGGGGTCGGAACTCATTCTTACTTTGGCATATTCATGCGAGGCATAAGGAGACCTCCTCATTAATGACTTCACGCCGTTGGGCACTCCAAACCGACCAACCAGGGCCTCACGCCACTGCGGTGCTTGCGCACCTAGACCAAGAATTCTTTGGACGCGCTTTGCCCACGGGTTGCGCAACGAGATTCGAGAGTTGAACAGGAAGGAAAAAAACTGACAGAACATGTCTTTTAGAGAGCCTGTTTGCTAGGAGTAGCAACACGCTATTGACGCGAGAGAAAACGCATCTCTGCCACACATCGAAAAAACAACCGCCTCATTGCTGGCTGTAACGCCTACCTGTATACTACAGTGAAAAACCTGAGAGTCTCAGAAAGGAACCAGAGCATTCGCTATGCAGTTCTCCAACCACTCGCGCCGACAAGATCGCTTGAACTGGCTGACGGAGATGTACCGCGCGTATGCCGCCGATCTCCAACGCTTTATCTCCAACAAGGTCGGCGATCCCACTCTGGCCGAGGACCTGACCAGCACGGTCTTTCTCAAGGCGCTGCGCTGGCTCAGGGAGGATCAGAGTTCCGAAAGCGCACGTGGCTGGCTCTACGCGACGGCTCGTACCACCATCGTCGATTACTGGCAGGCGCAGAGTCAGTACGAGATGCATTCGCTGAGTGGCTTGGAGGAGCAGCTGCTGGGGAGCGATGACATTGCATTTGCTAACCAGCAGGTCGAGATGCGCGTGCAACACCTTCTCAGCCTCTTGCCAGAACGAGATCGCATCATTTTGACCCTGCGCTACCTTCAGGGGTATAGTGCCGCCGAGATTGCCAGGGCTTTGGGAACAAGCGCAGGTCATATTCGAGTGCTGCAACTGCGTGCTCTGAGGCGAGCGGCACAAGTGGAGACAATGGAAAGGAACAGGTACCGTATGCAAGAACAGGAATCGCCATTCGACTCCTTCGCCACATTCATGGCACCAGAGAGTCGCCGGGTGCTCGATCTGGCCCGCGAGGAGATGCTCAACCTGAAACACTGGTGGATTGGCACTGAACACTTGCTGTGGGGTTTGGCGAGCGAGGAGAGTCTCACGTCGTTTCTCACTCCGCTGGGGATTACGCCTGAGCGTATTCATGCTGGCATTGTGTTTATCTTCGACCGCCAGGCGCAACAAGGCCAATCGGTCCAAGGCTCTCCACCCCTTGCGGACGTCTCATCCGATGCGCTCAAGCTGCTCACACCCCGCGCCAAACAGGTGATCTTCCTGGCAAGGCAAGAGATGAAGAGCCAGGGAGAACAAAGCATACGCCCGATGCATCTGCTGCTTGGCTTGATGAATGAAGGCGAGGGGCTTGGCGCGGGCCTGCTTCGTACGCTCGGCATCGGTCTCTTGCAGGCGCGCCCTGCGCTGGTTCCTCCCGAGGCCTCTCAGATCTGCTCCTTCTGCGGGCGCAGCGGTTCGCAGGTCTCCCGCCTCTTCCCAACAGAGGTCGGCATTGCGGAAAGGAGCACACCCGAGCCGTGCATCTTCATTTGTGATCACTGTGTGAAGCGTTTCTACACCCTACTTGGAACTGCTTAACCCACGCGCCTCGCGCACCTACCAGCTCGATACTCTCACCCGATCGAGCCTCTCGCCCAGGGGGACGCGCGTCACAGGTGCATCCATGAACGGGATAAAGATGTGCATCACAGCAAAGTGAGAAAATAAGGAGAAAACATATGTCACAGGAACAGAGTGAATCAATGCCACAGTGGCATTCACCAGAAGTGGCTCAACACTGGCAGCAGGAAGCCGAACAGCGACAGCAGAATATGGAAGAAGCGACCCGACACATGCTCTTGTCTGCTCAACTCAAGCCGGGAGATCGTGTCCTCGACATTGCAGCTGGTACAGGTGACCAGAGCATTCTCGCGGCGCGTATGGTGGGACCAACCGGATTGGTCCTGGCAACCGACATCTCTGCTGAAATGCTTCATGTGGCAGCGAGTCTCGCACAGCAGGAGGAACTCACCAATATCAGCACACAGGTGATGGATGCTGGGCAGCTTGATCTGGACGATGAAACCTTCGATGCAGCTATCTGCCGCAATGGTTTGATGTTAGTACCCAGGCTCGAAGTCGCCTTGAGCGAAATCCATAGAGTGCTTAAACCCGGTAGTACCCTCGCAGCCCTGGTCTGGTCAGCACCTGAACGCAATCCCCTGCACGCACTGCCGCTTGCCCTGATAGCAAAATACACCGGAGCAGTAAGTGCCTGCTCGAATTCTGCCAACGCCCCTGGTCCCTTTTCCCTGGCGGACAAGAGGCGCTTCGAGCAGGCACTTGCCGACGCTGGTTTTCGTGATGTCGTGATTCAAGCCATCCCGCTCCAGCTCCACTTCGCATCAGCCAAAGCATTTATGGGGAGCAGAATGAAGCTGGTGGCAAGTACGATCGAGCGGCTGAGCCAGCAGGACCAACAGCGGTTAGCGGAGGAGGTACGACAGGTGTTGAGCCAGTTTGAGGGGCCACAGGGTCTTGTCACCTCCGGTGAAACATTGCTTGGCGTGGGAACCAGATAAGATCTGCTGTTTTGGGTATGGGCCACCTCCTTGCAGGATCAAGCTCATCCCTCAAAACCTAGAAGTGTGGCTGGCAAGAGCGAGCAACCTCCTACGTTGCGCGTTTTCCCGGAACTCATCTGTACATGTGGGCGATCTGCGAGCAGGTATTTGAGAACTCTGTGGCTGACTTGCTCTCTTTTCGAGGAAGAGTTCACTCACCGAATGATTCGATTTTCGCTCACAGATCGCCCACATGTGCATCTTGCTTGTCAAGAGCAGAACACCAAAAGAAAAGACAAGGTCAACAGATGGACAAGGAACAGTATCAGATGGCGAAGGCTCATCTGGTCGCTTGCATGCAGCAAGGCCAACCTTGGCAGCAGGCCTCAGCCTCTGCTGGATTGCGGATCAGCCAGTCGAATGCCTATCGGCTGATGAAGGCAGTACGACAGCATGGCGAGACGGCACTCAAAGACGGTAGACATGGGCAGGGTTTCAGGCCACTCGACGTTTCTGCATATCTAAAAGAGGACACTTCCTCAATGATTTTGACAAAGAGCAGCATGCGGTGGTTTCGGAAGCGCAGGGAAGCGGAACCATTTGATCAGTTCATGCTGGCTTTTCAGAAGCGACGATGGGAAAAGGATTGACAGAGTCTATCCGTGTATGCTATATTTTGACCATGCGGATAAAAGATAAACCGGACGGTCAAAGCCGTCCTACGTTCACCGAAGCAGCCCGGCGCACACAGATCATTGAGTGTGCCATTGAAACGCTTGCCACCCTGGGGTATGCCCAGGCATCGCTGGCTCACATCGCCAAACGAGCGGGCATCAGCAAAGGCGTGATTGTTTATTACTTCAGCAGCAAGGAGGAGTTGTTCGAGCAGGTCATTCAAGCGATCTACACGGAAGGCGCGCGCTTTCAAGGACCGCCGATCGCCGTGCAACCCACGGCCACCTTGATGTTGCGGACCTATATCCAGGCGAACGTCGAGTACATTGGAACCCACCGCCTGCAGATGCTGGCGATCAGGGAAATCGTCCTCAACTTTCGCCCAGCAGACGGCAAGCTTCGCTCCGTTCTCCTTAAAGAGTCGTCGATTCTCGACGCGATAGAGGCCATTTTGCGCAAAGGTCAACAAGATGGGGAGTTTCGGGCTTTCGATCTGCGAGTGATGGCCATCACCATCAGACAGGCGATTGATGTGGTGCCTCGCTGGCTTTCGGCCAATCCGAACCTGGATGTGGAGGCGTATGCGCGCGAACTGGTGACCCTGTTTGACCGAGCCACGGCACTCTCGATTGCTCCGCATTGACGTAGAAGGAACGAAAGAGGAACCCATCATGAAAGCATTCCAGGGAAAAGTCGCCGTCGTGACAGGAGCAGCCAGCGGCATCGGCCGCGCGCTGGCCGAACGCTGCGCGCAGGAGGGCATGAAGGTCGTGCTGGCCGACATCGAAGAACCGGCCCTCATGCAAACCAGCCGGGATCTCGCCGCCCAAGGGGCACAGACCCTCGCTGTTCCGACGGACGTTTCACAGGCCGGGGAGGTCGAAACGCTCGCCCGCAAAGCCTTCGAGACCTACTCTGCCGTGCATCTGTTGTTCAACAACGCGGGTGTCGGAGGCGGGAAGAGCGCCTGGGAAAGCACCCTGGCAGACTGGGAATGGGTGCTGGGCGTCAATCTGTGGGGCGTGATACATGGCATCCACTTCTTTGTCCCGCGCATGCTCGAGCAGCGCTCCGAGGGCCACATTGTCAATACCGCCTCCATGGCGGGTCTCACGTATGGCCCAGGTCAGAGCATTTACAAAGTGAGCAAACATGGCGTAGTGAGCCTTTCTGAGACGCTCTATTATGAACTGGCACTGCGGGGCGCCAGCCTCAAGGTGTCCGTCCTGTGCCCCGGCTTTGTGAATACAAACGTGCTAGACTCGCAGCGCAACCGCCCGGCCAGACTCCAGAACGCCCCGGATGGAAAGGAATCCCCTCCTCAAGCGGAGGCCGTGCTGCAACGCATCCAGCAAGCCCTGCGAGAGGGGATGCCTCCCCAACAGGTCGCCGATATCGTCTTTGGGGCCATTCGCGAGGAACGGTTTTATATCCTCACGCACCCAGCATGGAAAGGCGCCATCCAGATCCGGATGGAGGATATCCTCCAGGAGCGCAATCCCACCTTACCGAGAGCCCCTCGCTAAAGCCATGCGATCCATGTCCTCGCTAGAAAACGATTGAGATCCGATGTCAAAGATGCAAACCGCCAATCAACCAGCCTTGTCTCGGCGCGCGATCAGGACGAGGCTTCTCCTCACCCTCATCTATGCGGCACTCGTCCCCTATCTCATCTATCGCGTGGGCACTGAGCGCTATCATCTCTCCGCGGTGAACGCGCTCTTGCTGGCCGCCCTTTCGCCAGCAGTTGGCTCGCTCATCGAGTTCGTGCGGAAGCGCCAGCTGAGCGTGCTTGGCCTGTTTGCCCTTGTGGGGATCGCGGCGAAGGTCGTGAGTGCATTGCTCTTCCATGATCCTCACCTTGTGCTGATCAGCGACTCGCTGCTGACCGGCGTGTATGGGCTGCTCCTGCTGGGTTCCGTGCTGATCGGCAAGCCGCTGACGGTCGTAGTTGTCGCGAACATGTATGCGACGTCTCCAGAGCAACGCGCGCAGATGAAGCAGCGCCTGCAAGCCTCAGGGACCCATCGCCAGGTGCTGGTTCTGACAGCGATGTGGGGTTGGGGCTGCTGCTCTTATTGGCGATCAGCGTACTGCTCACCTACACACTTCCCATTGCCACCGTCGTTCTGATACGTCCAGTAATTGACTATGGGATGATCGCCGCCTTGGTTATGGGCACAGTGGCTTACAGCTCTGTCGTCCTGCAGATCAGAAAACGTCGGCAAAGTGCTCGAAAGGGGGCAACGCTGAATGTCAAGAGGATACGTGCTGATCGCCACGCCCTCGTCGTGACCATGTCTCAGATGGGAAGAGCCGGCTTATGGGGCAGAAGGACAACCATGTGATGGAGAAAGAACAACGACGTGAAGCAAAGCAACACCTCGTCGTCTTGATGCACCAAGGAATCTCCTGGAAAGAGGCCAGAGCCACTGTGGGAGTTCACATCAGCCGATCCACTGCCTATCGCTGGGTGCAAGGAGTGCAGTCACGGGGAGAGGCCGCGCTCCTCGATAGGAGACATGGGCATCCAACTAAACTGCGAGAAGCCGTACTCCAATGGCTGGTTGCGCGCCTTTCGCGCCAATCCACAGATGCCAAGCCGTGAGGTGCAAGCCGCGCTACAAGAACAGTTCGACATCTACGTCAGTATTGGGCACCTCAATCGCGTCCGTGGTCAGTTGGGCATTGAGAATCACAGGGGGCGCTCGAAAAAAAACAGCAAACGGTCTCTTCTCCCGCCTTTACCCCAATGGCAAGAAGGCGCAGGAGCTTTGCTCCTCGTCGCCGCTGCGAACACATCTGGTTTGCTAGAAGCCTTAGAAACTGCTCTGTCTTGTTGTGCTCCCCAGGCTGGTTCACGTCTTGCTCACCTTTCCACTTCGTCGCGTCAGAGCCTTTTGCAGACCCTGCTCTTTTTGGGAGTGGTGGGCCTCTCACGCCCCTGGGGCTTACGCGGTTACACTGGCGATGCTCTCGGGAGGCTTCCCGGGCGTTCGCGTGCTTACGGTTATTTTCATACGGAGCGGTTTCTGGCAGAACTTGCCAGGTCCAATGGAGCCGAGGTATTCACGAGCGCTCTCGCCAGGTGGACCACTCGCCTGTGGCAGTCCGAAGTCTCTGCCGGGATGAATGTGTCGGCGCTCTTTTACATTGATGGACACCGCAAGCCGGTTTACACAGATGCCCTGATTCCTCGTGGTCTGGTTGGGCGACTCTCAACAATCTTGGGAAGCCGAACGCTTGTCTTGCTTCAAGATGCGTCAGGCCATCCGTTGCTTATCACCACCCATCGAGGCGATCAGCATCTGACCTCTGGATTACCGACCGTGATCAAACAGTATAAGCAGGAAGCTGGTCTGGGTACGGTTCGGTATCTCGTGGTTGATCGGGAAGCAATGGCAGCGGAATTTCTGGCAGCACTCAAAGAGACAGGGCGAACGGCCATCTCTGTCCTCCGAACCGATCAATATGGTGGGCTCGACAGGGAGTGAGCCTTTTTGAGGCTTGCACAAGTAGAATGAGACGCAACCATTTGGGCCGATTGCCGATCAAATGAGAACAAAGCTGCTCTCAGACTGTCATCACCAGGAGTCTTTCGCCAGCAATAATTCTTGAGCTTATGTCAGTCTAGATGTGCAATCCTGCAAAAGGCTCACTCCCTGGCGTGAACCCCTGATTCCTGGTCGATCTGTTCACGTTTTTGAGTCCGCCTGCGCCCTATGATCGACTGTTTACTCTCACGGCATCTGGGGCCGCTCCTACTTAGGCCACTTCTCTCTTGCTTTTTTTTTGTTTTCCGGCTACACTGACTCGTAGCAGAAAACTCACAGCAGAAGGTATCTTCTGCCGCGAGTTGAACCACAGCGTGTTTTCATTGCAGGGGATATGTATGCTCAACCAGGCATCGGCCCGTGACATCGCTCATCACGTCGGGAGAAAAATGAGCAAGCAAAACTCGCGGCAGAAAATTTTGAAGGGAAAATGACAGATTATGACGGAGCTGTCACCTCTCACCTCCTTCCCTCAGACTGAGGCTTCGCCATGGATCAGTGCGTATCATCAGGCCCGTCTTTTGCAGAAAGACGAGGCCACTGTTGATGCCTACCTGCGAATTCTCCGCCAGTTTACTGCATGGGTGATCGCCCGTCCAGGGCACGGCAAACAGTTCCGCCCCGAGCAGTTGACCAGAACGGTCGTGGAAGTCTACCTCTCTACACTGCAAGAGCAGGGATACAGTGTGAGCCACCGCACGCGCGTCAAAGCGGTCATCAAACAGTTCTGTCAATGGTTGATCGATGAGCAGGACCTGCTCAAACGCAATCCCACCAGTGGAATCGCGATCCAGGCCGAACAGCGCCTCGCGCCCTGTGTGCTTTCCCCGGACCAGCGCTTTGTGCTGCGCAATCTGATCGAGAAGTCCGAGGATCCTCGGGGCAAAGCGCTCTTTGCATTAGGGTACTGGGCTGGTTGCCGCGTGAGTGACGTTGCCCATCTGTTAATGGAGCATACCCATGTCGGACCGAAAATTGGCTGGTTGCACGTGGGACACAAGGGGGAGAAATTCCGCGACATCGATCTCTTGAACGAGGCCCGACGTCCCCTGTATGACTACCTCCAACAGGGAGGCCGTGACAAGGGCAGTCCGTATGTCTTTACCTCCCAACGGAGCCAGCGGTTGTCGGAGGATGGTATCCACTACTGGTTCCGCACACTTAAACAGCAGGCCAATAAGGAGGAGTGGGAACTCATCGGCTCCCTCACGTTCCATGACTTACGACATGATTTTGCGCATCGGGCACGTGAAGCTGGCTGGACCCTGGAAGAGGTGGCCTCTTACTTGGGCCACGTCACGATGAAAGGCCTCCCTGCGATCCAAACCACCGTGCGCTACACACAAGTCAGCCGAGCACAGGTGAAGGACAAGCTGAAACTGCTGAAGGGATAGGACGGGCGTTTCGCAAAGAAAGGCTGGGCAAAGGCAAAAGTCATGCAGGTTCCAATCGATCTCCCAATCGTTTGCCCCATCGTCATTGGTCGCACCGCCGAACTCACTGCCCTCCACTTGCTCCTTGAGCGAGCCAAAAGCGGCACGGGGCAGGTTGTCCTGCTTTCCGGCGAAGCGGGGATCGGCAAATCACGCCTGGCTGCCGAGGCGAAGACCGACGCGACTGCTCAAGGCTTCCTTCTCCTCCAGAGCCAGTGTTTCCCGACAGATCGTTCCTGTCCCTGCGCTCCACTGCTTGAGCTGTTGCGGTCACACTTCGCTACCTCTTCCCCAGAACAGGTGGCTACGGAAATGGGTTCTCTGGCCCCTGCCTTGTCTCCCTTGCTCCCTGATCTGCTCCCCCGGCCGTCTGATCTCCCCCCGCTGCCCCCACTTGCTCCTGAGCACGAAAAACGTCGTCTCTTCGCCGCCCTGGCTCACCTTTTCCTGCGTCAGGCGACCAAGCAAGCGGTGCTGCTGATCGTGGAGGACCTGCATTGGAGTGACGAGACGAGCCTGGACTTCCTCCATTTTCTGGCGCGGCGCTGTGCTGCTTCGCCTCTGCTTGTCCTGCTGACCTACCGCAGTGACGAGGTTCACCCTAGTCTGAGCCATTTCCTGGCGCAGCTAGACCGGGAACGTCTCGCCCAGGAATTTGCCCTCGCCCCCCTTACGCAGAGTGAGGTGAGTACCATGCTGTCTGCGATCTTCGCCCTGCGTCGCGCGGTCTTCACGGCGCATCCCCTCTTGCAAGGCGACCTGCTGGATGCCATGTACAGTATTACGGAGGGCAATCCCTTTCTCATTGAGGAACTGCTCAAATCGCTCATCGAGGCCGGGGACATTTTTTACGAACACGGTCACTGGCAGCGCAAGGAGCTTGGCGAGTGGCATATCCCCCGCAGCGTGCAGGATGCCGTCGAGCTGCGCACCGCTCAGCTGAGTGAAGGAGCCAGGCAGGTGTTAAACCTGGCAGCCGTGGCCGGGCGGCACTTCGATTTTGCCCTCCTGCAAGCACTTATCCAACACGACGAAGCGCAGCTCCTGCGGCTCCTCAAAGAGTTGATCGCGGCCCAACTCGTCGTCGAGGAGTCTGCCGAGCAGTTTGCGTTCCGGCACGCCCTGACGCGGCAGGCCGTCTCTGCGCAACTCCTGGTCCGCGAACGGAGGGCGTTGCACCGCACGATTGCCGAGACCTTTGAGCGGCTCTACGCTTCGAGCGTCGAAGCGCACCTGGCCGACCTCTCCTTCCATTTCTCTCTCGCAGGGGCATGGGAGAAAGCGCTGGAGTATGGTCAGCGTGCGGGCGAGCAGGCACAGGCCCTCTATGCTCCGCAGGCCGCCACGCTACACTTTACGCGTGCGCTCGCTGCTGCAGGTCATTTGTCTCTCACGCCTCCTGCCAGCCTGTATCGTGCGCGTGGGCTGGCCTATGAAACGCTGGGAGACTTTGAGCGGGCGCGGGCTGATCAGCAGACCGCACTTCAGTTGGCCCACGACGCTTCCGATCGTCACGCAGAGTGGCAGGCATTGCTTGACCTGGGCTTGCTGTGGGCAGGACGTGACTATGCACAGAGCGGGGACTACTACCAGCGGGCCCTGATCCTGGCACGCACCATGGACGATCCGGCTGCCCTGGCCCACAGCCTCAACCGCCTGGGCAACTGGTACCTGAATGTCGAGCAACCGCAGGAAGCGCTGCACTGCCATCAGGAGGCGCTAGCTACGTTTCAAGCGCTCTCCGATCGGCGCGGCAAGGCTGCGACGCTGGACCTGCTGGGGATGGCGAGTTTCCTGAGTGGCGACCTGATACAAGGGACTACCTCTTGTCAACAAGCCATCGTCCTCTTGCGTGAGCTGGACGATCGCCAGCGGTTGATCTCGAGCCTGGTGACGCTGATGATGTGTGGCGGGGTGTATGAAACCGAGACACTCGTCCCAGCGGCGGTAGGTTTTGTCGACTCTCTCCACTTTGGTGAGCAAGCCCTCAAGATCGCAGGCGAAATTGGAAGCCGCTCTGACGAAGCCCATACCCTGATTCAGATGGCCATGTACTTGGGCCCGCACGGTGAGTATGCACAAGCCCTGGAGGTGGCACAGCGTGGCCTTGCCATCGCCGAAGAGATCGAGCATCGCCAGTGGATGACGGCCGGACACCGCGCCCTGGGCGCACTCTATCTCGATCTGCTTGCACTCTCAGAGGCTCAGCAGCACCTGGAACAAGCGCTCGCGCTGGCACAGGAGGTCGGCTCGTGGAACTGGATTCGTATCATCTCAGGATTCCTTGCCCCTACCTATCTGCTGCAACACGACGAGGCCTCGGCTGACTCGCTCCTGACAGCGGCGCTTGAACCCGATGCTGTGATGCAAACGCTTGGGCAGCGGTTGGTGTGGGCTGCTCGCGCCGGCCTGGCTCTGGCCCGCGACGATCCACATCTTGCCCTGCACATCACCGATCAACTGCTCGCATCCGCCGTCGGCCTCTCGAGTGAGTCGAGCATACCCCGCCTCGCGAAATTGCGTGGGGAGGCACTCATCAAACTGAAGCAAGCAGCAGAAGCTGAAACGATCCTCCAAGATGCACGAACGACCGCACTCAAGCACGGCCTGCGACCATTGCTGTGGCGTATTTGCCTGACCCAGGGCAAACTCGCTCACGCCCAGCGCAGATACGAAGAGGCTGAACGACATTTTGCCGAGGCCCAAGAGCTGCTCGAGGACCTTGCGAGCAGCTTACCAGACCAGACATTCCACCAGCATTTTCTGCACCACGCGCAGGCCCTGTTCCCTCGCACACGGCAACCCTCTGCACATCGTCTGGCTAAAAAGATCTTCGAGGGATTGACTGAGCGTGAACGTGCCGTGGCCGCGCTGATCGCCCGGGGTAAGTCGAATCGCGAGATTGCGGATGAGCTAGGTGTTACACCAGGGACGATTCAAACGCACGTCAGCAGTATTCTGTCAAAGCTTCACTTTAGCTCACGAACGCAGATCGCGGTCTGGGCTATGGAAAAAGGACTGGCGAACGAGGCGGTGTAACGGATGGGTCGGTAGTACCCTGCTCAAAATCTCTATGATTCTACCCATTTTCCTCCACGCTGCTCTCCATCGGCCGTTCAAAATTTCTATGTTTTCCGCGATGAAAAAACGGCACTTTTCAGGTACACTCGTGGTGGAAGAGGACCAATCGAGGGTACGGCGCGAAGACACTTCAACGTGAGCGACCGGTCACACATTACAATTGAAGAGCTATAAACGCCAGACCATGTTGAAGAAGTATGCCCGTTTAAAGCGAAGAGTGTTGTGAAAATTGAGAGGGACGACACCGTCAAAGTCCTCTCATACAACGAAAGGAGAGTTTGACACGTATGGCAGATGAATATGAAATGCAGCATGAAGATCATTCCAACTGCGGACCAGGCTATGCCTCGCCGCAAGAGGCCATGAAGGCCGAGCAGGAAAAGACCCTGTATACGGTATGCCTCTATGGCGGCACCGGCATCCAGGCGCCTGACTATCTGGCGACGGTGGATGTCGACCCCGCATCTCCGACGTACTCCCAGGTCATCCACCGCACCCAGCTGCCTGGCCTGGATGATGAACTGCATCATTTTGGCTGGAACGCTTGCAGCTCCTGCCATAACGATGAGGGCAAGTCGCGGCGCTTCTTGATTGCGGGTGGCATTCGCTCTGGCCGCATTCACATCCTGGATACCGTCGATGAGCGCGCACCCAAGCTCCACAAGGTCATCGAGCCAGAGGAGATTGTGGCCAAGACGAACCTCAGCGCCCCGCATACCGTCCATTGCCTGGCTGATGGGCAGGTGATGATTTCGATGCTGGGCGACGCCGACAAGAACGGTCCTGGCGGATTCTTGCTGCTGGATGAAGACTTCAACATTGACGGACGCTGGGAGAGATCAGCTGCGGGCCAGGTCTACAATTATGACTTCTGGTATCAGCCGCGCCACAACGTCATGATCAGCACCGAGTTTGCGGCGCCCAAGACCTATGAGCCTGGGTTCAACCTGGAGGATGTGACGGCGGATAAATATGGGCATCGACTGCACTTCTGGGATTGGCAGAAGCATGAGCTCACACAGAGCATCGATCTGGGGCAGGATGGTCTGGTTCCCCTGGAGATCCGCTTCCATCACAACCCCGAGAGCGCGCATGCCTTCGCAGGGGCGGCGCTCTCCAGCACCATGTGGCACTGCCACAAAGCCAACGGCGCCTGGCAGGCCGATAAGATCATTGCCGTCCCTTCCGTCGAGCTAGCAGGCTGGCCCATCCCCGTGCCAGGGCTGATTACTGATCTGGTGCTTTCGATGGATGACCGCTTCCTCTACTTCTCCGATTGGCTGCATGGGGATCTGCGTCAGTATGAGGTCAGCGATCCCTCCCATCCCAGGCTCACCGGGCAGGTCTGGCTGGGTGGGCTGCTAGGCAAGGCGGGCGAGGTGAAGGGGCACAAACTGTACGGCGGCCCGCAGATGCTGCAATTGAGCCTGGATGGCAAGCGGCTCTATGTGACCAACTCGCTGTTGAGTTCCTGGGATAACCAGTTCTATCCCGATCTGGCCAAAGCGGGGTCCTACCTGTTGCAGGTGGACTGCGACACGGACAACGGCGGCCTGGCGATCAACGAGAACTTTTACGTTGACTTTGCTGCCGAGCCCAATGGCCCGGCTCGCGCCCACGAGATGCGCTATCCGGGAGGAGATTGCACGTCTGATATCTGGCTGTAGCGCGAGAGCTAACGCGCGAACGAGGAGCAATGCTTTGCAAGACCGCGCGTTCAGCGGATGCGACGCGTAGCCTCGGCAATTTCCACTTCGCGCGCAGAACGTCAGACGTTCAGAACGTCGCATTCCTGGCTGGGTATCTGGCGATCTGGACCGCTTTTGCGCTGCTAGCCTTTGCGGGCGATACACTGCTGCATCAGGTGGTGAAGGAGTAGTCCTAGCTCCGCCACCATGTCTCGCTGATTGGGGCGGTGACGTTGGCCCTGGCTGGTGGTTTTAAGTTGACGCCCTTCAAGGCGCGAGCGCTCTCCAGGTGTGGCAGCGCTGTGGGCGTTCTAGGGGAAGCGTTCCGCGTGGAACGGAAGCGCGGCTGGTCTGGAGGGTGCGCTTACGGGCGCTGGTGCGTGAGCTCGTGCTGGGCGCTGATGCTGGTGCTGTTTGGGGTCGAGACCGGCAGCGTCATCGTAATGGCGGCTATGACGGGCCTCATTGTGCTTGAGAAAAAGAGCGCAGGCAGTCGGTGGGTGCGATGCGGAGCTGGGGAAATCTTGCTGCTGCTCGCGGCAGGGTGGCTCGTCGACCCTACGTGGTTGCCGCGGACCGTCGAAGGGTAGCCCCAGCAGGCGACGTTGCCCCACGTGCTGATGGTGCGCCGCCCTCGCCGCCTGCCTGGATTCGACCATTCGCAGCATCGCAAACCGCCTTGGCAGAGCCCTCGCCTCGCTGGAAGGAGCTGTCAGCGCCGATGGCGATGTTCGCGGCACGCTGGTGGTAGCCCGTGGAGTTTTCAGACAATGCGATGCCGCGTCACTAAAACAGTATGAAAAAGGAGAAAGGTATGACGGAACGGCAAGACACTACAGTCACTTTGGAGGAAACAGCGGTTCAGGACCTCACCTCACGCCTGCGCGGTACACTGCTTCGTCCCGGCGATGCTGGCTATGAGGAGACGCGCCCGGTTTACAACGCCATGATCGACAAAAGCCCGGCGCTGATCGCCCGCTGCGTGGATGTCGCCGATGTGATCACCGCGGTCAACTTTGCCCGCGAGCAGAAGCTGACGTTGGCGGTGCGTGGCGGTGGACACAATGGCCCTGGCCTGGGCACCTGCGATGACGGCCTGGTGATCGACCTCTCGGATATGAAGGGAATTCACGTTGATCCGATGGCGCGTACCGCTCGCGTCGAAGGCGGCTGCACCTGGGGCGAGGTGGACCATGCCACCCATCCCTATGGGCTGGCGACGCCGAGCGGCTTCATTTCGACCACTGGCGTTGGCGGGCTGACGCTGGGCGGGGGCATCGGCTACCTCTCGCGGACACATGGCCTGACGATTGACAACCTGCTGGGCGTTGACCTGGTGCTGGCCGATGGCAGCTTCGTTACAGCCAACGCCAAGGAGCATGCCGACCTGTTCTGGGCGGTGCGCGGCGGCGGTGGCAACTTTGGCGTGGTCACCTCGTTCCTGTTCCAACTGCACCCGATCAGCACCGTCTATGGCGGGCCGATGCTCTGGCCGCTCGAACAGGCAGCGGACGTGATGAAGTTCTGGCGTGACTTCATCTTGACCGCGCCCGAGGAGATCAACGGCTGGTTCGCG
>Ga0209027_1000305_pt1 | contig 16587 bp, 11 predicted proteins | sample GraSoi013_1_20cm_3_FD_185821 | JGI IMG/M metagenome (GOLD analysis project Ga0209027, IMG submission 185821) | Grasslands soil microbial communities from the Angelo Coastal Reserve, California, USA - Sample 09_27_2013_1_20cm (SPAdes) (version 2) | ecosystem: Environmental > Terrestrial > Soil >...
GTCGAGGATGTCGTCGATCAGCGCGAGCAGGTCCGAACCGGCGGAGTGGATGGTCCGGGCGAACTCGATCTGCTTGGCGCTGAGGTTCTGCTCGGAGTTCTCGGCGAGCAGCCGGGCCAGCAGCAGCAGCGAGTTCAGCGGGGTACGCAGCTCGTGGCTCATGTTGGCCAGGAACTCGGACTTGTACTGGGAGGCCTGGGTCAGCTCCAGCGCCTTCTCCTCCAGGCCCAGCCGGGCCATTTCGATCTCGCGGTTCTTGGTCTCGATGTTGGCGTTCTGCTCCGACAGCAGGGTCGCCTTCTCCTCCAGCTCGGCGTTGGTGCGCTGGAGTTCGGCCGACTGTTCCTGCAGCTCCAGGGCCAGCCGCTGGGACTGGGCCAGCAGCTCCTCGGTACGGCGGTTGGCCTGGATCGTGTTCAGCGCGATACCGATCGTCGCGACCAGCCGCTCCAGGAAGCCCAGGTGCAGGTCGGAGAACGAGCTGACCGAGGCGAACTCGATCACGCCGAGGACCTCGCCCTCGAACAGGATCGGCAGGACGACCAGGTCACCGGGGGCGGTCTCGGCCAGACCCGACCGGATGGTGATCCGGTGGTCGGGTGCCGCGCTGACCCGGATCACCCGGCGGGACACCGCCGCCTGTCCGACCAGACCCTCGCCGGGTGCGAACACGACCTCGTGGTCGGGCGCCACGTACCCGTACGAGGCGGTCAGCCACAGCCGGGTCGCCTCGTCGTGGATACCGGCCAGGAAGAACGCGCCGAGCTGAGCCTCGACCAGCGGGGTGACCTCGTTCATGATCATGCGGCAGACCTCGCCGAGGTCCCGCTGGCCCTGGAGCAGACCGCCGATCCGGGCCAGGTTGGAGTCCAGCCAGCCCTGCTCGGCGTTCTTCTTGGTCGTCTCGCGCAGCGTGACGATCATCTGGTTGATGTTGTCCTTGAGCTCGGCCACCTCGCCCTGGGCCTCGACCGCGATGCGCTGGGTCAGGTCGCCCCTGGTCACGGCGGTGGACACCTGCGCGATCGCACGCAACTGGGTGGTCAGGGTGCCGGCGAGCTGGTTCACGTTGTCGGTCAGGTCGCGCCAGGTACCGGCGACGCCCTTGACCTGGGCCTGACCGCCGAGCTTGCCCTCGATGCCGACCTCCCGGCCGACCCGGGTCAGCTCGTCGGCGAACGACGAGAGCTGGTCCACCATCGTGTTGACGGTGTTCTTCAACTCCAGGATCTCGCCCTGGGCGTCGACGGTGATCTTCTGGCTCAGGTCGCCCCGGGCGACGGCCGTGGTCACCTGGGCGATGTTGCGCACCTGGGAGGTCAGGTTGGAGGCCATCGAGTTGACGTTGTCGGTGAGGTCCCGCCAGGTACCCGAAACGCCCTTGACCTGGGCCTGACCGCCGAGCTTGCCCTCGGTGCCGACCTCGCGGGCCACCCGGGTCACCTCGTCGGCGAAGCTCGACAGCTGGTCGACCATGGTGTTGACGGTGTTCTTCAACTCCAGGATCTCGCCGAGCGCGTCGACCGTGATCTTCTGGCTCAGGTCGCCCCGCGCCACGGCGGTGGCCACCTGGGCGATGTTGCGCACCTGGGAGGTCAGGTTGGAGGCCATCGAGTTGACGTTGTCGGTGAGGTCGCGCCAGGTGCCGGCGACCCCGCGTACCTGGGCCTGACCGCCGAGCTTGCCCTCGGTACCCACCTCACGGGCCACCCGGGTCACCTCGTCGGCGAACGAGGAGAGCTGGTCCACCATGATGTTGACGGTCGACTTGAGCTCCAGGATCTCGCCCCGGGCATCCACCGTGATCTTCTGCGACAGGTCGCCCCGGGCCACCGCGGTGGCCACCTGGGCGATGTTGCGCACCTGGGAGGTCAGGTTGGAGGCCATGAAGTTCACGTTGTCGGTCAGGTCCCGCCAGGTACCGGCGACCCCGGGCACCTGCGCCTGACCGCCGAGCTTGCCTTCGGTACCCACCTCGCGGGCCACCCGGGTCACCTCGTCCGCGAACGACGAGAGCTGGTCCACCATCGTGTTGACGGTGGACTTGAGGGCGAGGATCTCGCCCCGGGCGTCGACCGTGATCTTCTGCGACAGGTCGCCCCGGGCCACGGCCGTGGTCACCTGGGCGATGTTGCGTACCTGGCCGGTGAGGTTGGAGGCGAGCTGGTTCACGCTCTCGGTGAGGTCCCGCCAGGTGCCGGCGACCCCGCGTACCTGCGCCTGACCGCCGAGCTTGCCTTCCGTACCCACCTCGCGGGCCACCCGGGTCACCTCGTCGGCGAACGAGGAGAGCTGGTCCACCATCGTGTTGACGGTGTCCTTGAGCTCCAGGATCTCGCCGAGCGCGGCGACCGTGATCTTCTGCGACAGGTCACCGTTGGCCACCGCGGTCGCCACCTGGGCGATGTTGCGTACCTGCGAGGTCAGGTTGGCGGCCATCAGGTTGACGTTGTCGGTCAGGTCCTTCCAGGTGCCCGCCACCCCCGGTACCTCGGCCTGGCCGCCGAGCTTGCCCTCGGTGCCCACCTCGCGGGCGACCCGGGTGACCTCCTCGGCGAACAGCCGCAGGGTGTCGGTCAGTGAGTTGATCGTATCCGCCAGCTCGGCGACCTCGCCCTTCGCCGACACCGTGATCTTGCGGGACAGGTCGCCGTGCGCCACGGCGGTGGACATCTCGGCGATCGAACGCACCTGGTTGGTCAGGTTGGCGGCCATCAGGTTCACGTTGTCGGTCAGGTCGCGCCAGGTGCCGGACACGCCGCGCACATCGGCCTGCCCGCCCAGCTTGCCCTCGGTACCCACCTCGCGGGCCACCCGGGTGACCTCCGCGGCGAACGACGAGAGCTGGTCCACCATGGTGTTGACCGCGCGCCCGATCCGCAGGAACTCACCGCGCAGCGGCCGCCCGTCGATCTCGTTGGCCATCTTCTGGGACAGGTCGCCCTCGGCCACCGCCACGATCACCCGGGCGATCTCGGTGGTCGGCCGTCCCAGGTCGTCGATCAGGTTGTTGACCGCGCGGATCCCGTCCGCCCAGGCGCCCTCGAAGTGCTCCTCGTCGACCCGCTCGGTCATCCGGCCTTCCCGGCCGACCACCCGACTGATCCGCAGCAGCTCCCGGTTGCGCCGCTCCAGCAGGTCGGCGACCTCGTTGAAGCCGTCCGCCACCTCGCCGGCCAGCCCCGTACCGCGGGGCAATCGGGCCTTGAAGTCGCCGCGCCGCACCCGGCGCAACGCCTCCGCCAGCTCGCTGAGGAGGGCGGTGTCGGTATCCGTCATGGGGCGCTCGACCGTAGTCATGTCACTCCTATCGGTCGTGGGGGGCGAGGCGTGACGTCCATCATCACCCCTTCGGCCGGTACGGCGCGACCTACCGGGGTAGCCTGTCGGAGCCACGACCAGCCATCGGTCGCCAGGCGGTTGGCTTCCACGGGCCCTTCGGTGGACACTGCATAGCGTGTCAGCCACCGTGGTACGCCGGACCCGCCTCCCGGCCGACCGGCGTACTCCCGGCGCGGCTCGGGAAATCGTCCGCGAGGCGCTGACCGAGGCGCGGCTGACCGACCTGCTGGACGAGGCGCTGCTGCTCACCACCGAGATCACCACGAACGGCGTGGTGCACGCACGTACCGACATCGATCTCGAAGTGGTCGCCGGCCGGGACGAGGTCACGGTGACCGTGACCGACTTCGCCGGAGGTGCGCCCACCCGGACGACCCCGAACGGGGTGGACCTGACCGAGGGTGGGCGGGGCATGCTCCTGGTCGACCACTTCGCGACCAGTTGGGGCACCAGCCACCACCCGACCGGCAAGGGCGTGTGGTTCCGGCTCGCCCGGGACCGGGGCGGGGCCGAGCAGACCCGGCGGGTACCGGCGATCGGCGCGCCCAGCTCCGCGGCGCTCGCCGCGCTCGCGCACTGCGAGCTGGGCGGCGAGCCGGCGGGCCTGGAGGCGTCCATCGAGCAACTGCTGAGCTGCCTGTGCGGGGCGGCCGGCGGGGTGGGCGGCCTGGTCCGCCTGGACCGGGCCGACGGGGCGGGCCTTCGACCCATCGCCGGGTACGGGGACCAGGTGGCCGACCCGGAACGGCTGATCCGCATACCGCTGCCGGTGTCCTGGCCCTGGCGCGGCGAGCTGCTGCTGACCACCTCACCGGCGCCCAGCCCGTACGCCGCGCCGCTGGCCGAGCTGGTCGCCGACCGGCTCGGACTGGCCCTGGAGAACGAGCGGCTGCGCCGGACCGACCTGCGCCGGCAGGCCTGGCTGACGTACCTCGCCGAGGTCAGCGAGTTGCTCGCGCAGTCCCTGGACATCGAGCTGACCATGGCGCTGATCCCGCGGGTCGTGGTACCCCGGCTCGGCCGCTGGTGCGCCGTGTACGGGCTGGACGAGTGGAGCGAGCCGCGGTACGCCGCCGCCGCGCACCTGGACGAGACGGTCCTGCCCGAGCTGCTCGACCAGCTCGACACCGAGACCGCGACCGACGCCCTGCGCGAAGCTGTCCGTACCGGTGCCCAGGTCGCCCTGCCCGCGCCCGGCGACGGGTTCGCGCTGCCGCTGGTCGCCCGGGGTCAGCAGCTCGGCCTGCTGCTGGTCGGCCGGTACCCGGACCGCCAGCAGGACCCTGAGGAGTTGGCGATCGTCGACGACCTCGCCCGGCGCTTCGCCCTGGCCATCGACAACGCGCGGATCCACGCCGACCGGCACCGGGTCGCGCAGACCCTCCAGCGGTCCCTGCTCCCCCCGGCCCTGCCCGACGTGGAGGGCGTCGGGTTCGGCGCGGAGTACGTACCCACGGCCGGTGACGCCGAGGTCGGCGGCGACTTCTACGACCTGGTACAGATGCCGGACGGGCGGTGGCTGGTGGTCATCGGCGACGTCTCCGGCAAGGGGGTACAGGCGGCCACGGTCACCGGACTGGTCCGCGACGTGGTCCGGGTGCTGGTCCGGGACGGCCGGCCGATCCCCGACATCCTGGCCCGGATCAACGAGACGCTCGTCGAGCGGGGCGCCGGCCGGTACTGCACGCTGGCGATGGCCGCGGTCAACCGGCGCGCGCCCGGGCCGCTGGAGGTGACGCTGTACCTGGCCGGGCACGACCGTCCGGTACTGGTCGGGGCGGACGGGAAGGCGTCGTTCGTGGGTACGCCGGGCACGGCGCTCGGGCTGCTTCCGAAGATCAAGTCTCCGGGCCACACGGTGAGCCTGGCCCCCGGTGACACGATGATCTTCTACACCGACGGGATCACCGAACGGCGGCGCGGTGCCGAACTGTTCGGCATCGAGCGGTTGCGCACCGCCGCGGGTACCCTCGCCGGATTTGACGCGGCCGCGGTCGCCACCCGGCTGCGCGCGACGGCGATCGCCTTCTCCCCCGAGCCGCCGCGGGATGACATCGCGATCCTGGCGCTGCGCAACGACTCGTAACAGGTAGTTTGGCGGGCGTGACTGCTCCCATCGCCAAGCGGGTACCCACCGAGCGGACCTTCCACGGTGACACGGTGATCGACGAGTATGCCTGGCTCGCGGCCAAGGACGACCCGGACACGATCGCCTACCTGAAGGCGGAGAACGCCTTCACCGAGGAGGTGACCGCGCCGCTGGCCGGGCTGCGGGAGACGGTGTTCACCGAGATCAGGAACCGGACCCAGGAGACCGACCTGTCGGTGCCGGTGCGCAAGGGCGGCTGGTGGTACTACAGCCGGATGGTCGAGGGGCAGCAGTACGGGATCCACTGCCGGGTCGCCGCCGATCCCGCGGTCACCGACCCACCGTCCACAGTGGACGGTACGGCGCCGCCGGGTGAGCAGATCCTGCTCGACGGCAACGAACTGGCGCGGGGGCACGAGTTCTTCGCCCTGGGTACGTTCGACATCTCGCCGGACGGGCGGTGGCTGGCGTACTCCACGGACTTCGCCGGGGACGAGCGGTTCACCCTGCGGATCAAGGACCTGGACACCGGCACGGTACTGCCCGACGAGATCCCCCATACCCACTACGGCAGCGCCTGGTCGCTGGACGCCTCGACGTTGTTCTACCTGACGGTGGACGACGCGTGGCGCCCGTACCGGGTCCACCGGCACGTCGTCGGGACCCCACCGGGCGCGGACGCCGTGGTGTACCAGGAGGACGACGAGCGGTTCTGGGTCGGCGTCGAGCTGACCCGCTCGGAGCGCTTCATCTTCATCGAGGCGGGCAGCAAGACCACCTCCGAGGTGCACTACCTGCCCGCCGACGCCCCACTCGCGGCACCGACCGTGATCGCCCCGCGCCGGCCCGGCGTCGAGTACGCCGTGGAGCACCACGGGCACCGGTTCCTGATCCTGCACAACGACGAGGCGCAGGACTTCGCGCTGGCGTACACGTCGGTGGACGCGCCGGGGTCGTGGACGCCGATCATCCCGCACGTGCCCGGTACCCGGCTGATGGCCGTCGACGCATTCAGCCGGTACCTCGTGGTGTCGCTGCGCCGGGACGGGCTGACCGGGCTGCGGGTCATCCCGCTGGACGGCGGGGCGGAGTACGACATCGCCTTCCCCGAACCGCTCTACACGGTCGGGCCGGACGCCAACCCGGAGTACCAGAGCGACTCGTACCGGCTGCACTACGTGTCGCTGGTGACCCCGGACTCGGTGTACGACTGCGACCTGGCGACCGGGGCGTTGACGCTGCGCAAGCGCCGGCCGGTGCTCGGCGGCTACGACCCCGGACAGTACGAGCAGCACCGCGAGTGGGCCCTGGCCGACGACGGTACCCGGGTGCCGATCTCGCTGGTCGCCCCGCGTGGACTGGTCCGGGACGGTTCCGCCCCGCTGGTCCTGTACGGGTACGGCTCGTACGAACACTCCGCCGATCCCTGGTTCTCCACCGCTCGACTGTCCCTTGTGGACAGAGGCGTGGTCTTCGCCGTCGCGCACGTGCGCGGCGGCGGTGAACTCGGCCGGGCCTGGTACGACAACGGCAAGCTGCTGGCCAAGAAGAACACCTTCACCGACTTCGTCGCCTGCGCCGCGCACCTGGCCAAGACCGGCTGGTCGGCGCCGGAGCGGATGGTCGCGCGCGGCGGCTCGGCCGGGGGCCTGCTCGTCGGGGCGGTCGCCAACCTGGCCCCGCACGCGTTCGGCGGCTTCGTCGCCGAGGTGCCGTTCGTCGACGCGCTGACCACGATCCTCGACCCGTCGATGCCGTTGACGGTCACCGAGTGGGAGGAGTGGGGCAACCCGATCGAGGACCCCCGGGTGTACGCGTACATGAAGTCGTACTCGCCGTACGAGAACGTCTCGTCCAGCCCGTACCCGCCGATCCTCGCGGTCAGCAGCCTCAACGACACCCGGGTGCTGTACCACGAGCCGGCCAAGTGGGTGGCCCGGCTGCGCGCGGTCTCGCCGGAGACGCCGGTCCTGCTCAAGACCGAGATGGGCGCCGGGCACAGCGGCCCGTCCGGCCGATACGACGTGTGGCGCGAGGAGGCCTTCGTGCTCGCCTGGATCCTGGACCGCGTCGGCCGCGCCTGATCCACCGGTAATCAACGGCCGGGTACCGACACAGGTAAGAGTGTGAACGAGCGCGGCGAAGACTGGTTCACCACCATCTACCACACCCACTACGGCCAGATCGTGAACTACGGCCGGCGCCGGCGACTCGACGGCGACGGTGCCGCCGAGCTTGCCCAGGAGGTGTTCATCGTCGCCTGGCGGCGGCGTACCGACGTGCCGGCGCACAGCCTGCCGTGGCTGTACGGGGTCGCCCGGCGGCTGCTGGCCAACAGCCGCCGGGCGGCTCCGCTGCCGGTACCCGTACCCGACCTCGGGCACCTGGTCGACCCGCCGTCCCTGGACGCCGGGGCCGACGTGGGGCTGGTCGAGGTACGGGCCGCCCTCGGTGGCCTGTCCGAGCCCGACCAGGAGATCCTGCGCCTGGTCGGCTGGGAGGAGTTGACGGTCAGCGAAGCCGCCGTGGTGCTCGGCTGTACCCGGGCCACCGCCGCGGTCCGGCTGCACCGGGCACGTCGCCGGCTCGTCGCGGCGCTCGCGCGTACCCGATCCTGAAGGGAGCCGAGAAATGCTTGGTACACACCAGATTCGGACCCTCATCGGCGCGGCCGACCCGATCGACCCGGCCGCGCCGCCGCCCCGGCTGTCGGCCGTCGACCTGATCGCGCGGGCCGAGGCCACCGAGCCGGCCGCGCCGATCCGCCGCGCGCCGCGCCGGTTGGTCCTGGTCGCCGGCGCCGCCGCGGTGGTGGCGGCGGGCGCGGTCACGGTGCTGCACCCGTTCACCGCCTCGACGGGGCACGGCCCCGGCGTGCTCGGCCCGCCCGGCGGCGGGCTGGTGCTGGTGCCGATCGCCTACCAGATCGACCAGGACCCGCCCGCGGCCGGCGAGCACCTGCGGGCCATGGCCGCGCACCTGGCCGACGCGCCATCCGACAAGCACACCGGCCGGTACGCCTACCACCACGTCAAGACCTGGGGCGACCCGTTGATGAGCGACGACGGCGGCCGGTACGTCCTGGGCTTCGCCGGTGAGGAGGAGCGCTGGCAGCTCGCCGACGGTTCCGGCCGGAGCCGGGTGACCACGCTGCCGCCGGAGTTCCCCGATGTCCAGTCGCGCGACCACTGGCTACGGCAGATACCGAGCTGGCCCAGCGCCGTGCCGCACGAGCAGGCCCTGCCGCCGTACGAGAGCTCGCCGCCGCTGCCGACCGACCGCGCCGGCCTCGCCGCGCTGCTGTCGGTACGGTACGGCGGCGGGGCGGTCGCCAAGCAGGTCACCACGGTGTACCAGGAGCACGTGGTGCCGACCCGGACCCGCGCGCTGATCCTGGACATCCTCGCCGACGTACCGGGCTTCCGGTGGCGGGGACAGGTGACCGACCGGGCCGGTCGGCCGGGGGTGGCCATCACGTACGAGGATCCCGCGCACGGGCAGCAGTCGCTGCTGGTCTTCGACGCGCGTACCGGGGTCCTGCTGGCCCACGAGATCGTCACCGTCAAGCCCCGGCGGGTGAGTACGTACCTGCTGCTGCTCGCCACCGACCGGACGGACAACTAGCTATAACCCCGGGGTTATCAAGTCACCGTGGCGGTACGCCCCACCGGTCGGTGTGGATGGCCGTGGCGACCGGGCGGCGCTGTCGCCACCCGTGGCGTTCCAGGTCCGGCACCTGTTCCAGATGGGTGACCGGCCCCAGACACAGCCACGCCACCGGGCGGATACCGGCCGGGATGCCCAGCAGTTCCTGCAGAAAAGGTTCGCGGTAGAACGACACCCAGCCCACACCGAGCCCTTCGGCGGTCGCCGCCAGCCACAGGTTTCCGATGGCCAGGCACACCGAGTACAGGCCGGCGTCGGCGATCGCGTGCCGGCCCAGCACGGCCGGGCTGCCGCGCTGCGGGTCGTAGGTGACCACGACCGACAGGGTGGACTCCAACACGCCGTCGATCTTGATGCGGTCGAAGCGGGCCGTCGCTTCGACGTCGAGGGTGGCGGCGAACACGTCCCGCTCATGGTGGACGTGGCGGTGGAACGCCTCCCGGGTGGCGCGGTCACGGACCACGATGAAGTCCCACGGCTGGGACAGGCCCACGCTGGGCGCGGCGTGGGCGGCGGTGAGGACCCGGTCGAGGACCTCGTCCGGGATGGGGGCGCCGGTGAACTGGCCCCGCACGTCGCGGCGGCGGTAGATGACGTCGTACAGATCTCTGGGCAGGTCGATGGGCATGCAGGCTCCCGCTGCGCTTGGCACCCCAGAGGCTGGGGTGTACTGGGCGCGAGGCCGGTCTTCGGACTCCAGATCCTCGCCGGACCGCCCGCCTTCCCAGCCCAACCGGGCCAGTGGCTAGTTCGTGCCGCCCCACCGTACCGGCCGTGGGGTCGCCTCCGCCCACCGGTAGGTGCGTCACCCGTCGTCTGCCATCCCGGGATGGTAGGCAGGTGCCCACCGGGAAAGCCATTTCCATTCGGATACCTCCAGAGTGGTACCTCCACGTGCCGCTAGCGGTACCCGGCGCACACGCCCACGCTCTCGACATCCATCGGCCAGGTTACCGGCGGGTTACGGGTTGACGGCAGGGAGCGTTGATGCTCGCAGTTCGCGATCTCCGAGTCCAGTACCGCGGATCCATCCTCGGGCTGCGCTCAGTCACGGTTGACGTACCGCAGGGCGCGGTCGTCGCCGTCCTCGGCAGCAACGGCGCCGGCAAGACGACGCTGCTGCGGGCGGCCTCGGGGGTCCTCGCCGAGCACGGCGGCCGGATCGCGAACGGCACCATCGAGTTCGAGGGCCGGAGTCTGGTCGGGCGTTCACCGGCCGCCATCGTCGCGGCCGGGGTGGTCCAGGCGCCCGAGGGCCGGCGCATCTTCGGCCGGCTGACGGTCGCCGAGAACCTGCGGATCGGTGGCTTCACCAACCGCCGCACGGCGGCCCGGGTACGCGCCCTGCGGCGGGTGTACGAGCTGTTTCCCGTCCTGTACGACCGGCGGCACCAGCGCGCCGGGCTGATGTCCGGCGGCGAGCAGCAGATGCTCGCCATCGGGCGGGCGCTGATGGCCGTGCCGAGGCTGCTGTTGCTGGACGAGCCGTCGCTGGGCCTGGCGCCCCGGATCGTCGGTCAGATCGGCCAGGTCGTCACCGAGATCAACCGCGACGGTACGACCGTGGTGCTGGTCGAGCAGAACGCGGCCATGGCGCTCGCGGTGGCCAGCCGGGCGTACGTCCTGACGACCGGGGAGGTGTCGCTGTCCGGCCCGGCGGCGGAGCTTTCGGCCGACGACTCGGTGCGCGACCGGTATCTCGGGCACGACGCGGAGCTGGCCGTCGACGAGGAGCTGCACACGTCCCGGCCGGGCCGGCCGGTACTGACCCGGTGGTCGCCATGAGCGAGCGTCAGCGAGCGAATCATGGGCTCAGTGCCTGCGTGTCTCATGACAGCGGCGAGCGCAGCGAGGTGCTGGCATGAGCGAGGGTCGGCGGGCGAATCATGGGCTCCGTGCCCGCGTGCCTCATCGGGCTGGCAAGCGCAGCGAGGCGGCGCGATGAGCGCGCTGGAGGTCGACGGGATAACGGTACGGTTCGCCGGGGTCACCGCACTCGACGGTGTCTCCTTCACCGTCGCGCCCCGGGCGATCCACGCGGTCATCGGTCCCAACGGAGCCGGCAAATCCACGTTGTTCAATGTGCTGTCCGGCGCGTACCGGCCGGCGCGCGGCTCGGTGCGCTTCCGCGACGTCGACCTCACCCACCGGGCGCCGTACGAGATCACCGGGCTGGGCGTCGCGCGTACCTTCCAGAACATCGCGCTCTCCGGTGCCGCGACGGTCGAGGAGAACCTGGTGCTCGGTCGGCACCACCTGACCCGGGCCGGGTTCACGGGTACGGCGCTGCGGCTGCCGCACGTGCGCCGGGAGGAGCGCCGGCACCGGGCCAGGGTACGGGAGATCGCGGATTTCCTTGGCCTGACCGAGGTTCTGCACGCCCCGGCCGGACGGCTGCCGTACGGCGACCAGAAGCGCGTCGAGGTCGCCCGCGCGCTGTGCGTCGAGCCGGAACTGCTCCTGCTCGACGAGCCGGCCGCCGGGATGAACGCCCACGAGAGCGCCCTCATGGCGCACCTGATCCGCGACATCCGCGACGCCCTCGGGATCCCGATCCTGTTGGTGGAGCACGACATGGGCCTGGTGATGGGGATAGCCGACCGGATCACGGTCCTGGACTTCGGGGTACGCATCGCCGACGGCATCCCCGACGAGATACGACGCGACCCCGCCGTCCAGCGCGCCTACCTCGGTACGGAAGGGGAGTCGTGACCCAGTTTCTCCAGCTGCTCGCCGGCGGCGTCTCGCTCGGCGCGGTGTACGCCCTGCTCGCCCTCGGCTTCGTCGTCGTCTTCAAAGCCAGCGACGTGGTGAACTTCGGGCACCCGGCACTGCTGATGATCGGGGCGTACACCATCGCCCGGCTCGGCCTGTCACAGGTCGCGTTCCCGTTGGCGGTCCTCGGCGGGGTACTCCTCGCCGCGCTCACCGGCCTTGTCGTGCAACGGTTTCTCGTCGCGCCGATCGCGAGTACCTCGGTCGTGACGGTCAGCATCATGACGATCGGCGTGGACATCCTGGCGCAGACCGAGATCACCCGGCGGATCGGCGTGGACATCCTGTCCATCGCGGATCCGTGGGGTGACCGGGTGGTCCGGCTCGGCGCCGTGGACGTACCGCAGGCCCGGGTCGCCGGACTGGTGTCCAGCGTCGTCCTCATCGGGCTGTTCCTGGCCTGGTTCAAGCTGTCCCGCTGGGGCATCGCGATGCGCGCCGTCGCCGACGACGCACCCACGGCCGCGTTGATGGGCGTACCGCGAAAGGTCATCTCGGCGCTCGCGTGGACGCTCGCCGGCGGGCTGGCCGCGGTGGCCGGGGTGTTCATCACCGCGTTCCCCACCCCCGGGCTGCAACCGGCGACGGCGTCGGTGGCACTGGCCGCCTTCCCCGCGGCCATCATCGGCGGACTCGACTCGATCGGCGGCGCCATCGTCGGCGGGCTCGTGGTGGGCCTCGCCGAGTCGCTCGCCGAGGGGTACGAGGAGCGGCTTTCCTTTCTGGGGCAAGGGTTCCACTCGGTCATGCCGTACGCGGTGATGGTGCTCGTCCTGCTGGTCCGGCCGACCGGTCTGTTCGGGACGAGGGAGCTGCACCGTGTCTAAGGTCGACGTCGCGGTCCCCGTGACAACTGTTCCCGTTTCCCCCCGGCGCACGCGCAGCCTTGCCCTACCGGCGGTCGCCACGGCCGTGGTGGTCCTCGCCGCGGTCCCCTTCTACCTGGACCGGTTCTGGCTGACCCTCGGGCTGTTCGCGTTCGCGGCCGCGGTCGCGGCGATCGGGCTGGGGCTGCTGCTCGGGCAGGCCGGCCAGCTCTCGCTGGGGCACGCGTTCTTCGTGGCGGTCGGCGCGTACGGCTACACGTACCTCGCCGGGACCAGCCGTACCGTCGGGGTGAGCCACCAGGGCGGGCTCGGGCTGCCACCGCTGATCGCGCTCGTGCTGGCCGTACTCCTCGCGGGGCTGGCCGGTCTGCTGTTCTCCCCCGTCGCCGCCCGGTTGCGCGGGATCTACCTCGGCATCGCGTCACTCGCACTCGTCTTCGCCGGACAGCACATCCTGGCCAACGCGCCGCTGGTGACCGGTGGGTACAACGGCCGGACCGTACCGCCGCTGACGATCGGCGGCTTCGGCTTCGACGACGGAGCACCCGGCACGCAACTGCTCGTGCTGGGCGTGCCGTTCCATCGCGAGGAACGGCTGTGGTACCTGGGCCTCGCGGTCACCGCGCTGGCCTACCTGTACCACCGCAATCTGGTCCGTGGCCGGCCCGGGATCGCGCTGCGCGCGGTGCGCGACAGCGAGCTGATGGCCGGCATGATGGGCGTACCGGTGACCCGCTACAAGGGTTACGCGTTCCTCGTCTCGTCCATGTACGCGGGGCTCGGCGGGGTACTGCTGGCGCTGGCCTTCGGGCGCATCGTGCCAGTGACGTTCGACTATGCGATGTCCATCGAGTTCCTCGTCATGGTCGTGCTCGGCGGGCTCGGCTCAGCGGCCGGCGCGATCGTCGGCGCGTTCTTCGTGGCCAGCCTGCCGCGCCTGCTCGACCGGTACGCCGACGTCCTGCCCGGACTCGCCGAACCCGGCGGGGACGGGGTGAGCCCCGCGGTCGCGGCCCGGTTCGGGTACGCCATCGCGCTCATCCTGCTGCTCCTGATCGAACCGGGCGGCGCGGCCGGCCTCGGCCGGCGCGTCGCCAACCGATTCCGTAGAAACCGATAGAGGAGATGCACTTGACCAAACGCCGAGCCGTTCTGGCGATCGCGCTCGTGGCCGTATTCGGGGCCGCGGGCTGTAGTACCAAAGTCGTTGACGCGTCATCGAGCCCGAGCGCGGGCAAGCTCGCGACCGGACCCGGAGTCACCGACACCACCATCACCCTGGGCGTGCTGACCGACCGGACCGGGCCGTACGCCGGGCTGGGCAAGGCGGTCGAGCAGGGCCGCACGCTGTTCTGGGACGACCGCAACGCCAAGGGCGGCGTGTGCGGTCGCAAGGTGCAGTTCGTGCTCAAGGACCACGGGTACAACCCGCAGAACGCGGTGACCGCGTACGCCTCCATCAAGGACAACGTCCTCGCGCTGCACGAGCTGCTCGGCTCGCCGGAGATCGCCGCGCTGCTCGACAGCATCCAGTCCGACCAGATGCTGACCGGCGCGTTGTCCTGGTCCTCCAGCCTGTTGAGCAACCCGTACGTCGTCATCAGCGGCACCACGTACGACGTCGAGATGATCAACGCCGTCGACTGGCTGGTGAAGAACAAGGGCCTGACCAAGGGCGACAAGATCGGCCACATCTTCCACGAGGGCGACTACGGCGAGAACGGGGACGCCGGAGTGGTGGCCGCGGCCAAGGAGTACGGGCTGGAACTGTTGCCGTACAAGATAAAGCCGACCACAGCCGACCTGACCGCCCAGGTGACCGCCCTGAAGTCGGCCGGTGCCAAGGCGATCCTGCTCACCGTCGCGCCGGCGCAGACCGCGTCCGCCGTGGGGGTCGCCGCCGCGAGCGGGTACGCCGTCCCGTTCGTGGCTAACGCCCCGTCGTTCAGCACCGCGCTGCTGGCCACCGCCGCGAAGCCGGCGCTGGAGAAGCAGCTGTACGTCGCCACGTCGATCGCGCCGTTCAGCGCGACCGCACCGGGCGCGGCCCAGGTACGGGACGCGTTCGTGTCCAAGTACTCCGACGCGATCAAAATCCAGTACGCCCTGTTCGGGTACGCCCAGGCGCAGATCATGGCGGGCATCCTCGACACCGCCTGCAAGAACAACGACCTGACCCGGGCCGGACTGCTCAAGGCCTTCCAGAGCCAGTCCCACGTCGATACCAACGGGCTGATCGCTCCGCTGGACTTCAGCAAGCCGGGCGGGATCCCGGCCCGCCAGACCTACATCCTCAAGCCCGACTCCGCCGCCGCCGGTGGCCTGACCCAGGTACAGGACCTGTTCGCGGCACCGCTCGCGCAGTCCTACACCCCAAGCAAGTGATGACCGGGGTCCGTCGCCCGACGGGGCGACGGACCCCCACCTTTTCCGGAGGAGATCCCGGGGGTTCCGGCACGCGCGCTACGACACATCCGGCTCGGCACAGACCAGGTGGCGTACCTCGCCCGGGCGAGGGGTCGGGTAGCCTGGCAGCGCGGGCCGCTAGCTCAACGGTAGAGCAGCAGACTCTTGATCCCGGGGCCTGTCGAGATCTCTCTCCAGCGCACCGTGCTTGACCACCTGAGGTCGATTGACAGCCGCCACCGCCTGCGCAACGATCTTGTGACACCGGCCCTTCGCCCCGGCCCAGGTGCTCCCCTTGATCGATCGCGAAGGCATCCGGAGGCATGGTGCGAAAGAGAACAGTCGTCGGCGCGGCGTTGACCGGCGCGGCCGTGGTCATCGCGGTAACCGGCGTGGTGACACACGTTGCGTACGCGGCGACGACCGGCAGCGCGTACGTCTGGGCCAGCTCGCCGGGCAACCCCAGCTACACCGCCGACGCCGGCTACTCGTACAACTCGACCGGTGGCGTGAACACCATCACCCACGACGGCACGGGCGCGGGCCAGTACACGGTGAACCTGCCAGGCCTCGGCGGCTTCTCTGGCACCGTGCTGGTCACCGCGTACGGCGGCAACTCCAACTCCTGCAAGGTCGCCAGGTGGGGTCCCAGCCCGTCGAACTCGACGATCCAACAGGTCCACGTCCAGTGCTTCACCATCAGCGGAGCCCCGGTCGACAGCCAGTACACGGTCAGCTTCACCAACCAGCTCGGACCGAAGCACGCCTGGTTGTGGGCGAACCAGGCGTCGGCACCGCTGGGCAGCCCGTACCAGCCGGCCGCCGGGTACCAGGCCAACTCGACCGGGCAGTCCAATACGGTCACCCACCGCACCACCGGCGTCTACCGGGTGTCCGTCCCGGTGAGCAACGTCGGCTCCAGCTTCGGTCACTGGGAGATCACCGCGTACGGCGCCGGAAACGAGCGGTGCGTCATCAACCAGTTCGGGCAGAGCGGCATACCGGTCACCAGCGAGCTCGCCGACGTCGTCTGCCTGACGCCCGCGGGGGCGGTGGTCGACGCCATGTTCGCGATGACGTGGGTGCTCGACGGAAACGTCCTGGGCCTGCCCGTGTGGCAGGGCAGTGGCAACGGCTACCCGAGCATGTACGTGGAGTCGAACGGCCAGGCGTCGCATACGGCGGCGAGCGACAGCTCTCCAGGCATCGTGTTCGCCGGCGGTGGCGGCAACCTCACCGTGACGCGTCTGAGCGCGGGCACCTACGTCGTCCACTCCCCGCTCGACCCTGACCTGTCCCACGGAGGCGTTCAGGTCTCGACCGGCGGAAACGCCGACGGCACGACCTGCAACGTCCAGTACTGGAACCCGACCGACGGGATCCACGTCAACTGCTACGGGACGGACGGCAAACCGCGCGACGCGGCGGTGTTCGTGGGCTTCATCGGCACGTACCTGATCGCCTGATACCCGGGTATGGGCC
>Ga0209027_1000308_pt1 | contig 16543 bp, 12 predicted proteins | sample GraSoi013_1_20cm_3_FD_185821 | JGI IMG/M metagenome (GOLD analysis project Ga0209027, IMG submission 185821) | Grasslands soil microbial communities from the Angelo Coastal Reserve, California, USA - Sample 09_27_2013_1_20cm (SPAdes) (version 2) | ecosystem: Environmental > Terrestrial > Soil >...
GCGGGTCGTAGCCGCACCGATACCCGCCCGCTACCGCAGGCGGTACTGACCTGCATGCCTTGATCAGAGTGGTCGCACCCAAGTGAGAACCGCTATAGATTGAATGAAGCAAGTGTGCAAAGTGAGCCGCGTTAGCGGCTAATTGAGTTTAGCCCGGCTTTTCAAAGCCGGGAACAACAACATTAACGCACGCGCCACGTCGCGCGAGCGACGATTGATAAAGATGATAATTCAATCGTCGCTCACGCGACGAGATCAAAAATTTGCACACACTCTCCCGGCTTTGAAAAGCCGGGCTAAACTCAACTAGCCGCTAACGCGGCTTACTTTTCGCGCAGGCTTCTTAAACTTGAAACTTATCTTATCTCTGCTACTTGCACGCTCCCACTTTCCAATGGCGTAAGCCGCTCGCTCTCAGTCTGCTTCTTCTCTCTCGTTGCAATTGAGAATCGCTTTTCGACAAGGACGAAGAGAAGGGTTGCGCTAACGAGCGTCAGGCCAAACGCTGGAGGCAGCCCGAACAGAAAAGCCATAATGCTCCCGTCCGTCGAAGGAACAAGCCTGTGCGCGAACATCGCTACGCCCTTCAGCGTAAGGCCGTGTATCAAGTAGTAAGAATAGCTCATGTTTCCTAACCACCTTAGCGGCGTCCAGGAGAATATCCTGCCCAGCAGCGCGTTCGACGAAAGGCTAGCTAGAACCAGAAGCCCGAAACTTCCGAAGAGCACAATCGTGCGATACATCTCTTTGAACTTGTCTGAGTCAGGCAGAAACGAAAGCCTCCCTTGCTGACCCGTAAGCACGTAGACCATAAGGAAGGTTAAAGCCAGAGCTATCAGCACAAGATAGTCTGTGCGCGGGTGAAGACGCGCGCCCAGATTGTAAGAGTGCATAGCCTCGTAGAGCAGTATGCCGGAGATGAACATGATTAGGCGTATGCGCTCGTCGCCGCTAGTGAAGCAGTGACTGGCGTACACGACCGCCAGAGTGAAAAAGAAGAGGACGCGCGCAATGGGCGACCAGCGTCTCATCATCAGAAGCGCAACGAGCGCGGGGATGAAAAGGTAGAAGAAGAATTCGTAGCTCAGCGACCAGGAGACAGTGATGATAGGCTGAACGCTCGTCATACCCGGCAGCAGCAGAAAGTTTTGTAGTATGTAAGAGCTTGCCGCTCCAGCGCCCGTCGGAATTCTGCTCTCTGCCGGTAACATCACGGACAACGCAATGTAGATTGCCAGCACACACAGGAACGCCGGATAGATTCTGACCACGCGCCGCTTTATGAACGAGCCGTAGTTGTTTCGTCTTTTGATTACGAGGCCGTAGATGAGATAGCCGCTCAGCACGAAGAAGAGGTCAACGCCTGTGTGGCCTATGCTCCACAGAAAATCCGATAGCGCGAAGGTGGGTGATCCTTCGCGCATCCAAGGCTGGAAGAGCGCATGGTAGTGTACGAAGAAGACCAGAAGGACGGCGAAACCGCGAACGCCTTCCATTTGCAGGCTGCGTTTCGCGCCCGTGCTATCCAATTCGTAAATGCCTGCCAGCCGCTCGCGCAGCGCGGCCTTAACTTCCATTCCCACTCCTTCTGGGCACCGATGAAATCATCCCTGAGAAGGCGTTTTGTCTACCCTGAGAAGCTTATAACGAGAATCTTCAGAATACCAGACGCAATTTCGAAAGCAGCCGTGCGCTAGAAAGAAGCGTGTGCGTAAAGTAAGCCGCGCTAGCGGCTCACTTTACGCATACTTCAGATTACTTACTCATTAACGCTGTCGTCTTAGACAGTCACGCTTTCGCTGTCGCTGTCGGGCACAAGCACGCGTACGCGCTCGCGCAGAGCCATCTCAAAGAGGCGCGCTTCTTCTATCTCGCTGAAAGAGAGCGAGCGCAGCGCCTGCTCTATGCGGCGGCGATAGTCCGAAACAAGCGAATCGGAAACGCCCAGAGTGGCTGCGACCTCTAACTGTGTGGCGTGAACAGGGCTTAAGTAGCAGTACCAGAGCACGCCTAGCATGCGATTGTACTGCTTGACCTTGCCGCGCACGGACGCGTGCAGATTTTTGAGAAAATGTTCAACGAAGCCAGCAGCTTCGCGCTCGGATTCGCGGCGCAGCAGACCCTCTTCAGGATTCTCGCATTCATCAACAGGCTCAAACTGCATGCGGCGCTCGTCGCCATCGTCATCACCACCGCCAAGCGGCACAAGGTATATGTCCATCACTGGCAGCCGCGACATCACAAGGCTGCGAAGCGTGCGCACGTCCACAGGCGAATCGCACGCCTCCAAAACGGAGATGATTAAATCTTCAAGGTCTGAGTTGCTGATTACGACCTGCGAGTCTCCCGTGCAGCCCACCATACGCGTGTCGCGCTGGCGCACAGGAATCATATGAACGCGCTGCTCAAGATCATGGCTCTCGCGTTTCTGTTTATGGTCAGGCCATTCGGCAAGGCCATACACTCGCTCGGCAAGGCGTCTGTGCGGCTCGTCGTTCATGCCCGAAGTATCAAGGCGGCGGAAGTTTGCGCTCGACTGAATTAATGTAGAGATGCGGCGAGCCAGACGATAGGACTCAGGATGTCGCTTGCGCAGTTCAGCCGTCAGCAGGTTCGTTAACTCTATCTGCCCTATCTCGCACTCTATCTCTGCGTCCTTCATCTCTGTGTCAAGGTAGTGCTGAAAGCGCTCCTTGCTTAGAAGCTGCACGAAGAGTTCCTGCGTCAGGTCTGTGTAAGCGTTCTGCCCGCCTTCTTCTACTAATAGACCTGCGCTGCGTGAAGCGCGCACGAGCGGATGATGGCTTACTATGCGGTGCAGTTCTGTCCAGAGACGATTCACGTCCGAGTTGCGCAGGCTCTCTACCCAGTTCCCCGCTCTAGCATGACGTTCAGCTTGAGCGCGTGACGGGCGCGATTCGCTTTCGACCGTTTTCGTCGTGGAATCTTTGAAATTGTTTCCGGTGGAGTTCACAGCTTTTATGAGTCAATTATTACGCAAGGCTGAAAGAAGCATCAAATGTTCTGTAGCAAAATAAATCGGGAAGTGCTTTCGGGTGTGAAGGTAGTAGCGACGCAGTGTGTCGCATGAGCTGACTACAAATTAATACTGACCTGCAAACCATCAAGAAATTTTCTCTCCTTGTTTCTAACAGCACCTCAACGATCACTTGCTCTTCTGGTCGAAATCTTCTCTCTCTCTGCGGCTTTCGCCATACGCGTTTGTCATGGAAGTAGTATCGGTCATGATGGACGGCCTTCTAAAGAGCGGGTCATCTCTTTTGCCGGGAAGTTTCGGGCTGCAGCGTGGGGAATCCGACTTCGAGCGCTTTGGCATCATTGGCGCGGGATGATTAGAATCACCTTTCACAGAGGAGACCGTGTAGAAGCAGCGCTTGATCTTTAATTGAGCCTTGCTGGATGTGACCGCGCCCGATGACCGCAAAGGGGAAGTGGCGCGATCATCCGTGAAGGGTTTTCAAGGAGCGCGGGACTCCCTGACCGACAAAAGGGATGTTATCAGTAAAATGAATTTTGAGCAACATCTTTTTACATCACCCTCAAAATATTGATACAAAATGGAAATAATCCGATTGCGACGTCTCAAAGTTATGGAAACTTCTGTGCATTCGCACTTTCCTCACCTTGACCAAAAGAAGCGTCCTTTGAAGGTTAATGGTAGGTGCAGGCTCGCCTCTTATATCTTGCTCCTTGTTCCTTACCTTGCTGTACTCAAGACGCTTTTCCGAAGTCAAGTAAGCCTGCCGGGTTGTGGATTTTTCGGCGGTGGCCGAACAGTAAGGTGAAACCAATGTACCTTTTAAGCTCAAGCGTCTTCTGCAAACAGATCACCTGTCCTCGCTCCGAACTGTTGGCGATTTACTCGGCGACGCGCATGGTTACGGAGATTGAAAGCTTGATAGAAGAGCATCTGGCCGCCTGCGATTTCTGCGGGGCCGAGACGCAACTGCTTACGAAGTATCCGCCGACCGAGGAAAAGTTTGCACCTCCAGAGATTCCAGAAAACCTACGCTGCTTGGCCGAAGCAATCCTGTGCCACCACGCTCCCGCTTCACAATTCTCTCAAAGCATCGCCTTTGAAAAACAGGGACTGACTTTAACAGACGCGTAAAAGCAGTTTTCAGTTTTCAGTTTTCAGTTTTCAGAAGAAGAGCCAGCAAGCTTTTTCTGAAAACCAAAAACTGTAAACTGAAAACTGCTTTATTCGTACAACTCTTCAATTAAATCGCCGTACTTTTCGTCTATGATGCGCCGTTTGACTTTGAGCGTGGGCGTGAGTTCGCCGCCGTCAATTGTGAACTCGTCGGGAACCAGCGCTATGCGACGCACGCGCTCGTAATCTGCCAGGGAGGAAGTGAGCGATGCGACTTCGCGCTGAACTATCTTGACCGCAAAGGGGTTTCGGCTGAGGCTAGCGCGCGAGCGCTCCTCAATCTGTTCGCCCTGCTCATCAATCGCGCCTTGCAGCGCCTCCCAGTCCGGGACTATGAGCGCAACGGGCTGCTTGCGCCCGGCGCCGAGCACGACGACCTGGCTTACAAGCCCGCTCTGTTTGATAAGGCTTTCGATCATCTGCGGCGCGACATATTTTCCATTAGAAAGCTTGAATAAATCTTTCTTGCGATCCGTGATGTACAGATGGCCGCGCTCGTCTATGTGCCCAACGTCGCCTGTGTAGAACCATCCGTCACGGATTACCAGTGCAGTCTCTTCAGGCTTCTTGTAGTAGCCCTGCATCACGTTCGCGCCGCGGATTAGAATCTCTCCATCATCTGCAATCTTAACTTCAATTCCGGGGAAAGGAATGCCGACCGAGCCTATCTTGTTTTCGTCTGGGCGGTTCGCAGAAACTATACAAGTTTCGGTCGCGCCGTAGCCTTGAAGAATAGGAATGTCGGCAGCAATGAAAGCGTAGGAGAGCGTGGGCGAAAGCGGCGCGCCGCCCGAAACGAAATATCGCAGGCGACCGCCCACGCCCGCGCGCCATTTCGAGAAAACAAGACGACTAGCAATCTTCTGCTGCGCGGCAAGAGACGCAGGGATAGGTTCGCCTTTATCTTTCAACTCGGCGTAGCGTTGGCCTACTTCCAGAGCGCGCATAAACATCCAGCGCTTCCAGCCCTTTTCGGAACTTCCTTTCTTGATGATGCGTTGATAAACCTTTTCGAAAAGCCTGGGCACAGCCGTCATCACGGTCGGTCGCACCTCGCGCAGATGTTCGCCCACCTGATCGAAAGAAGCCGCGTAGTAAACCGAAACGCCGCACCAGCAGAAGATGTAGAAGGCCGCACGCTCGAAGATGTGCGAGAGCGGGAGAACAGAGAGCGCCGTGTCGCTGTTTGAGATGGGAAGCGTGTTCGAGATGGAAAGAACATTCGAGATAAAATTTGAATGCGAGAGCATCACGCCCTTTGGCTCGCCTGTAGTTCCCGAAGTGTAAATGATCGTCGCAAGGTCGCCAGAACTTCCCTGCTTTACTAGACGCTCGAAAGCTTCCGTGTCGTTTTCGTCAATCTTCAGCCCGCGCTTCTCAAGCTCTTCGAGCGTTATAGCGCTCTCTATATCTTCTGCCGCCTCCGAATCGAAGAAGATAAGACGCTCCAACTTCTCAATGCCGTCAATGCCCTTACGCGCGTGCTTGAAGACTTTGCGCCCCGAAACGAAGAGCGCACGCGAGCCGGAGTCTTCCAGAATGTAGCGCACCTGTTCTACGGCCTGCGTAGTGTAGATGGGGACGTTGACCGCGCCCAAAGCTAAAATTGCAAGGTCTGCTATAGACCATTCAGGACGATTTTCCGAAAGCAGCGCCACGCGATCGCCGCGCTTGATGCCTAACTCCGCTAGGCCAAGCGTGACTGCGCGCACTCGCCCGACGAACTCTTGGGCTGAAAGATGAATCCACTGATTCTTGCTTTTATGATTGAGCGCATCCCGCTTCGCATATCGTAGCGCTGCCGAGATGCAAAGCTGCGGGAGCGTCTGCGCTTCTGGCGCGGCGGCGCTCCTCTCTTCGTCAATCTCGCGCGATGCTGCGGTAGCGGAAATCACGCGCTCCTTGCTTCTCCTTCGTCCGAAAGATTCCTGTGCGAGCTTACTTTGGGAGATACTGACTTAGGCGTCAAGCTTACAACTCCTCTACGCAAACTGACAACACCCGCCAACAATTAAACCGTCGGATATTCGTAGAATAAATTAGCTACAAATTAAGACAAGTGCGGCGTTCAGTTAGTTGATAGGTCATCAGCGAGAAGCCTTTGCAGCCAACTTCTCATCATCCGTCTCGGCTTCCATGCTTTCAGTTTGTCCCACGCGCCTGCCGGATGCGCGCCAGCCTGCGCCGCCCAGAATAACTACATCTTTTAGTCCGGCGCGCTCGAACCATGCTGCGACTTCCGCGCGCGAGTAGCGATTCTCAATGGGGGCGGAGAAGCGGTCGAACTGGTCTGTGTAGAGAACGCGGAAAGAGTATTTGCGATAATGTCCTAGAGGCACGCGGTCTGCCAGTTTGTTAGTAGCGGAAATTTTCTCTAGACCTTTCGCCGGAAGCACGAACGCGACTTGAAACCCTGCGGCGACGAGCCATGACAATTTTTTCAGCAGCGCGTGAGGCATACGCGTAGTGACGCGACGTACTCCGGTCACGGCCTTCAAAGCCGCGCGACGCCACGCCGCCTCGCCTTCAAGATTCCAGTAGAGATAGATGTTCAGAAAACCGTCCGCGCGTAGCAGCGGCAAGAGAGCGCGAAAACCTTTTTCGGGGTCGGGCAGATGATGCAGCACGCCTAGACTGTAGATGAAGTCGAATGAGTTTGGCGGAAACGGCGGATGATAGATGTCCGCCTGAATGAAATGTGTGTTCAGGTTCTCGCGGTTGTTGCGCGCGGCGACTTCTATGGCCTGACTGAAATCCATTGCGACGACGCACTTAGCGCCGCTACGTGCCATGTGAAAGGTGTGGCGTCCAGTTCCGCAGCCAGCATCCAACACACGCAGGCCAGCGAAATTTTCTGGTGAGAACCTCTCGAAGTACCAACGGAAATTCTCTTCGTAATCAGGCAGCATCTCGGAGAACGCCTGCCACTCGTAGCCGAAACTGCGCGCTGTCTGGCGCTTCGCAGCAAGCTCCGCCGTCTCATCATGTTTTGAATCACCCTTGTCGTGCGGCAAAAGCGCGGCGGGCAATCGCTCGCTGTAAGACGCGAAGAACTGCGGATGCATCTCCCACAACATGCTTTGCAGTTCCGGCGGGAGCAGGCGCGGGATTCCAACGATGACCGGATAGCTAGTCCCGCACGCGCACGCGATGAAGCCGCTCTCGACAGAGCCGCGCGCATCCTCCATAAAAATTTCACAGCGCAACGCGCCGCCGCATAATGGGCATACTATCAGTTGAAGCAGGCTCTTCTTCATACCAGAAACAGTCTGGAGTCTGGAGTCGTGAGTCTGGAGTCCGATTGATTTCGGATTCTCGATTTTAGATTTACGATTTCTCTTGCTTTCATCCTGCAACTTCGGACTTGATACCGGAGTCTTCTGACTCCAGACTCACGACTCCAGACTCCAGACTTTTAATATGGCTGCGTCTTCTGTGGCGACCGCGCGAGTGCTGCTCTATGCGACCGTTCATGGTCGCCAGCGCGGCGACTATCAGAAAGAGTAGTGCATTCGCTGTTGTGTGGAGCGTGAAGTCGAAGAAGCTGTGAACCAGCACCGCGAAGCATCCGGCCAGCGCGCCCGTAGCCACGCCGCGCCGGAACTTGTCATCGGTCTCGCGCCGCGCGAAGCCCGCGCGAAAAAGCGCTACCAGAAAAAACAGTCCCAGGATGACTCCGACCACGCCTGCGTCCGACAGCATTTGCAGGTAATCGTTGTGCGCCTGCTCGACTCGCATCAACCCGTTGCGCGTGTCGTAGCTGGTGTAAACCAGACTATATGCGCCAAGGCCTACGCCTGTCATAGGGTGGTGGCGTATGATGTCCAGCGTCACGCTCCAGAAATGCGCGCGCCCCGTCGTTGGGTCAGATGATGAGACAGAGCCTAGAAATCTGGTCAGAGCCGATTCGCCGCCGAGCATGACGACGCCCGTGAAGATTAGAAGCACGAATGCGAATGCGAGTCCGGCGCGAACCATCGCGGATCGAACGCGCGCTGTCTTCCCTTCCTTTCTTTCTTTCTCTTCCGAGCGATGTCTCCGTTTACGTCTCTTTATACCAGCAATGATGACAAGAAAGCCTACCTCTGCGACAAGGCTTATGATGCCGCCGCGCGACGCTGTCATGATAAGCGCGACTCCCATCATGAAGATGGCGAAAGCGTAAAGCGGACGTTTCTCTTTTTCGATTGAACCGGAAAAGAGCAGGCCGAGCGGCACAGCCATCGCAAGTTCCATGTAGCCTGCGAAGTGGTGGCGATTGATGAAAGGCCCGAAGGCTGTGCTCTGCGATAGCTCGCGTATCCAGAAGACTTTCGTAGGGCTTGTGAACGATTGCGTCAACCCGAAGATGGCTAGCACGAATCCGAAGATGATTATGGTGCGCACGAGTATGCGCAAGCGATGCGGACTGTCCGTGAACGCAAGCGTCGCCGCAAAATAGATTGCGAGCGCAGCAATCTGCACGAGCGCGAGCCGCGTAGAGTAAGGATCGAATGAGATGGTTCGGAGTTGCGCGCTGTTGCTGTCTGCCGATGCTGCGCCGCTGAAAGGAAGAAGTTGAACGAGTCCCAAGATGAACAGTCCCACGAGCGGCAACTGAAGCGGGTTGCGGCTAAAACGCAACACGCGGCTGCGCCATACGTCCATAGCCCAGAGTAGAACGATTGCTGCCGCGCTTATCTCGAAGATGGCTAGCGCCCAATAGTGCACTGTCCCGAAGGCTAGCGTCGTCATCACAATCGCCACGCAGATTGTGAGAAAGATGAAGCGGCTCGCCACCGTGCGCGCAAGCTTCACGGACGCCGCAAGCGCGCTACGGCTTTCAGTCTGAAGCGCGCCACTTTTAGAGGGCGCCTCAGCGGGCGCGTTGGAGATTGAAGTCGTCATACCAGACCATGCCGAATATAGGACAGGTTGCTTCCTCTGCGCACGATGCGCGACTCGTGCGCAAGATGATGGCCTCGCCGCCCGGTGGCATCTTGAAATCTATCTTCATCAACTGCCAGTTGTTGTTGCCCAAAGGAAGCGGCTCGCTCGTCGCAATCTGAGCGCCCGTGGCTGCATTCAGCACCTCAACGGTCGGCGTCGCAACACTCTTCAAGTTCTCTGTGCGAACGTAAAACTCCAGATGGTAATCAGCCGAAGGCTCTACGATTACTAACTGCTGCACGTTATCGAAGGCGAGTTGCGCGGGCGACGTGAAGACCACGCGAAGGCTTCGCTCGCCCGCGTGCGGAGCGCCCGCATCAAGCGCAATCTGAACTCCGTGCGCCTCTGCTATCTTCCAGCCGAATGGATTCGTATCAACGACATCCGCCTCGAACCCGCCGTTCTGAATCTGCCCTATCCTCTGCGTGCCATCTTCAACATAATCATTGTAGACCGAGAATGCGTCCGCGTAGCGTTTTGTTTCCAGCAGCTTCTTCGTCAAGCTCTCACCCGCCGCGCGCTGCTCTCTTCTATCGCCGGGCATGAGGCCGCTCCAGACTTTAATCGCGTCGTCAATTCTATCTACGCCCAGAAGAAAACCTACCAGTTCTGCGCGCGAAGCTGGAGAATCGCCTACGGCTAGAAGCACAGATTGCGCGTCCTGGCCGTAAACGTGCCACGCCAGGTTGAAAATCTGCGGGCGCAAGTTGCTGTCCCGACTTCCGGCCAATTGCAACTCCGCGAAAGCGTCATCAATGCGCCCCTCTCTGAGCAAGAGATTGCCAAGATACCAGCGCGGGTACGAGTAATAGGGCGCAAGCTCAACGGCACGACGCAAGGAGCGTTCACCTGCTGCGCTATCGCCCGAAGCCTCTTGCGCCTGCCCCAAATCCATCCATAAACGATAATCGTTCGGCGAAAGATTTACGGCCTCGCGGTAATGCTCAACGGCCAACGGCAACTCTTCCGGCGAAAACGTTGACTTCTCAAGAGCAGCAACAGTCCAGTGCGTGCGCGGATCGTCGGGCGCAAGCTTCATGGCCTTTTGCGCAACATCAATCCCACCCTCTTCCGCAGCGGGCACATACTCCGCCATAGTGTTGCCCACGTACCATCGCGTTGCATACCAAGAGCCTGCCAACACCAATGCGACCGGCACGACCAGCAGCACGCGCAGGTACAACGCACGCACATCAATGATTTTCAGTTGATCTGTATTCGCCACGACAAATTCAGTTTTCAGTTTTAAGTTTTCAGTTTTCAGAAAGATGCACGACGCTTTCACTGAAAACTGAAAACTTAAAACTGAAAACTGCTTTAATCACTAATCTTCTCTATCTCTATACGCATGCGCTTGAGTGTGACGTGGGCGGCTTCGCAGTCCTTAAGGATTTCCTGAACACGTTCTTCTGTGAAGCGCGAGCTTGAGATTACAACTTCGTCAACGCGCTGCTCTGTGCAGATGCGGCTGAGGCTTCCGTTGCCGCCGAAGACGCGCAGGCCGTGTATTACTTTGCCGCTCTTTTTGGGATCGTCGTCAACGAAGCCTACGGGCGCGTAACGCAACTCTCTGTTGTTCTGAATCTCGCGCAGCAGAAGCTCGCCACCGTCGCCCGCTCCGTAAATCAATACACGGCTCCCGCCTAGACCGTTTGCTACGGGCAGGACTTTGCGGAACAGTCGAAAGGCCATTCGGCTCGTAGTGACCAGCATCAGTAGCAGCAGCCCGTCAAGAATGAGGACGGAGCGCGAAACTCCCTCGAAGCGGAATGCGAAGAGGATGGCGAGCACGCTGGCTATTGAACCTAGCATGTTCGCCTTTGCGAAGACGATCAGGTCGTCAATGCTTGTGTAGCGCCAGATTCCTCTGTAAACGCCCATGACGAGAAACGTAGCCATCTTCACGAAGACCAGCACGGGCAGCGTGCGCAGGAAAATTCTGAGTGTGCCTATCTCAGCCAACGGGCCAAAGCGCAGAAGGTAAGAACCGTAGTACGCCAGAATGATGAGCACCACGTCGAGCAGCACTTCAAAGACGCGCCGCTTGTAAGAGAGATCAATCAGAAAGGCGAAGAGCGGCTTGTCACGGAGCGCGCGCGCTTCGTCCGCATCCTCGTAAACTTTCACGCCTGCCAGATAGACTCCCAGAAGCGTGAGCACAATTGTGAAGCCTAAGATCAATGCTATGCTCACATCGGATTTCAACTCGCGCACCACGAGCGCAAGCAATCCCGCGAATCCCGCGAACAGATAGAGCATCCAGACCGCGCGACGCTCCGACATTCCCAAAGCAACCAGACGGTGCGAAGTATGATCGCGTCCTCCCTGCGAGGCGGCGCGTCCAGACAGCTTTCGTATGACTGTGACGAACGTAGTGTCGAAGATGGGGATGAACAGAATCAGTATGGGCACGGCCAGCACTGGCAGGAATGAACGCGAGCGTCCCCCAGATGCGTGCTCGAGCGCTGCGCTCGCAAGAAAGAAGCCTATGAACATAGAGCCGCAGTCGCCCATGAAAATCGAAGCAGGATTCGAGTTATAGACCAGAAATCCTGCGAGCGCGGCAGTGAAGACGGCCACGCTGAGAGCCTCTACGGGCTGGCCGCTCACTGCGAAGCTCAGTGCAAGAAATGCCGAAGCGATTGCTGCTATTCCTGCTGCCAGCCCGTCCATGTTGTCCAGCAGGTTGACGGCGTTCGTTATGCCTATCAGCCAGAAAATGGTCACGGCCATGTTGAGCGTTGCGAAGCGCGTCCAAGGCAGCGCTAGACCATAGTAGATTATGAAGGCCGAACCCATTATCTGGCCTATCAGTTTCTGGTAAGGCTTCGCGTGAAGAAGATCGTCTGCCAGACCAACCAGAAAGAGGAAAGTGCTTGCGCCTATGACGTACCAGCCGTAGGTCGTGCGCGGGATAAGCAGAGCGTACGTCAACACAGTCGAGAGCCATATGGCAACGCCGCCCAGCATAGCCGTAGGCTTCTTATGCCAGCGATCTATCTTAGGCCTGGCAACAATGCCCCATCGCCGCGCCAGCGCACGCACTACGGGAGTGAAGATGAGCGCAAGCGCAAACGACAACGCAACGGGGATGATTTGAACGGGGCTGAAAGGCATAACGGTCGTGCCCGAAACCTTGAAGCAATAATCTTTCCGTGAAATTGAAACCCTAATCGAATAAGAGCTACAAATCAAGAAGGGAGGAGCATAAGAGAAAGGCAAAAGGTAAAAGTAAAAAGGCAAAAGGGATAAGGACGAAACCATTTTTAATTTATAATTCACGCCTTTAGGCGTGCCTGCACTTTTGCCTTTTTACTTTTTACTTAGCAGGCGGGTAGGAAGTCTAATCTCAACGACCAAACCGCCATCGGGCGCGTTGGCGGCTTTGATGGTTCCACTGTGAAGGCGCACGGCGCGAGCAGTAATGGCTAGACCGAGTCCAGTGCCTCCTGTCTGGCGATCACGCGCATCTTCTACACGGTAGAATGGTCTGAAAATCTCTTCAAGAGCCTCTTCCGGCACGCCCGCCCCGTGATCGCGCACGCTGATGAGAGCGTATCTCCTGCCGTCTGTCTCTTCACAACGAAGCGCAATCTCCACTTCAGTCCCCTGTGCAGTGTGACGCGCAGCATTGCGCACTACGTTTTCGACGCCGCTTCTTACGAGTTCAAACACGCCGGTCGCATTGCAAGCTTCGCACTTGATGACTCGCACGCTGCGTTCGCGGTTGCGAGCTTCAAAGTCAGCATCGTCTGCGACCTCCTGCACTAGGGCGCACAGGTCTATCTCAACTCTATTCAGTCCGTCCGTGCCGCTTTCAACACGGGAGAGCACCAGAAGTTGGCCTATCATTTCGTTGATGCGTTCGGCCTCGCGCTCTATGCGGTCAAGCGCAGTGTTTGCTTCAGGCCCAGCGCGACGGCGCGCAAGACCCAGAGCAACGCCCTGTCGCGCGAGCGGTGAACGCAACTCGTGCGAGATGTCGCCGAGCAGTCGTCGCTGCGCCTCTACAAGAGATTCGATACGACTAGCCATCAAGTTGAAATCTCGCCCGAGGTTGCCTATCTCGTCGCTACGCCTGAGCAGACTGCTATCCACGCGCGCCGTGAGATTGCCATCGGCAAGTTCCTGAGTCGTGTCGCGCAGCTTAACTATGGGAGTCGCAAGGTATCTGGCAAGAAAGTAGCAGAACAACACAGCGACTAGGAGTATTGGGAGCAAGTGTTGGCCCAGCAGGCGCAGGTGGAACATGAATGATTCCGGCTCTCCGAGTCTCGGCGGTGGTCTGGGAAACTCTGGTCTAGGCAGTTCTGCGGCCAGAGTGTAGAGCGAGCCACGGGGCGAGCGCACTAACTGAGCAGCGAGCGGCTGATGTTGCGTAGGGTAATCGAATACAAACGGCGCGTTTTCGGTAGCGCGCTTTGCCAGATCATTAGCCCCTGCGGGAACCTTTCGGCCCGAAACGTCCTCGCCGCGTTCATCCAAAAGCACAGCGTTAATGTGCGATACGCTTTCGACGCGCTCAAGGTATGAAGCGAGCGCTGGCTTTCCATCTCTTTCAAAAATCTCGACCGCCGTCTCGGCATAAACACCGAACATTGGAGCCATAGGGTTTTGACGCTGAGGCTGAGACCGTCGCTCCGTAACTATTCCCGTCACGAACGAGGCCACGTTGACCAGCACCATAGCCAGCCCGAACCACAGTAAGATTTTTAGAAAAAGACTCCTCATAAAAGTCTGGAGTCTGGAGTCAGACTGATTTTCGATTTTGGATTTTAGATTTTCGATTTAAAAGCTTTCCACTTCTTCCAATCGAAAATCGCAAATCTAAAATCGAAAATTCAGTAGGACTCCAGACTATTCGCATAAATGTATCCAATGCCGCGCACTGTCTTGATGCGTTCGACGCCTTGAACCTGATGTCCCAATTTCCTGCGCAGGTTGCTCACGTGCGTGTCTATGCTGCGGTCGAAGGGCGAGAGGTCTCTATGAAGCACTTCTTTCACCAGCTCTTCTCGTGTCAAGATGCGACCGGGCGCGCTCAACAGTTTTTCCAGAAGATCATATTCGACGACCGTTAGCTCGACCGTTTCTCCAGCACGACGAACAGTCCGTGTGCGATTGTCCATTTCCACATCGCCGACGACCAATGTGGCGCGCGCACGCTCTTCGTTTCGCTCGTCCGGGCGAGAGCGCCTGAGAACTGCGCTGATGCGTGCGACCAGTTCCAGAGGATTAAAAGGTTTCGGCAAATAGTCGTCAGCGCCTATTTGAAGCCCGACTATGCGATTCACGTCGTCGCCGCGCGCCGTCAACATCACGACGGGCAGGCGCGAGCTTGCGCGAATGCGACGCAAGACCTCGAAGCCGTTGATGCCGGGCAGCATAAAATCCAGAACGGCTAGCGCGTGCTCGCCGGAAAGCGCACGCTCGACGCCAGTTTCGCCGTTGTGAACCGCCTCGACCTTGTACCCTTCGGGTTCAAGATACTCCGCGACAAGTTCGCAGAGTTCTACATCATCATCAATCACAAGTATCTGCTGCATCATTTATCTCGTCATCTCATGCCAGAGCATGAAGACCTCTGAAGGCTCGAACAAAACATTCTACCTTAATCGCCCGTTTTCTTCCGTCAAGAAGTGTCAAGAGAAATGGGGCACTGCTTAACAAAACTTTACATTTCGTTGACCGACTCTTTACGTCTAAACAGTCGTGATATGCGTCAAAATACCGAAGCCGCTCGACGCGCAGAAGATTTAGATAACGCGCGTCCGGGTTAAGCGGAAGGCGACTCTTTCATTATCAGGGTATATCATCACGAGTCGCCTTCCGCTTCTTTGCGGCGCTCTTTAGTAGTTAACTTTGATGGGCTAAGAGGAGATAGAAAGATGAGATTAAATTGGAAGAAGATGGGCGTCATCGTTATCGCCGGCGCGCTACTGTTGATGGCGGCGATAGTCGGTTTCTCGCAAGGGCCGCATGGCGGGCACGGTGGCGGCCCTGGCGGCTTTCACGGTGGGCCTGGAGGCCCGCATGACGGTTTTGAGCATATGGCTCAAGCCTTGAATCTAACGGACGAGCAGAAGGCGCAGGCCAAGAAGATCATGGACAGCTTTGAAGAGAGCACGAAGTCCTTACGCGACCAGTTGCGTTCCCTTCACGAGAGCGAGCCTGATCCCATGAGCGGCGCAGCCTTTGACGAGGCTGCGGTTCGCAAGGCTGCGCAGGCACGCGCAAACGTGCAGGTCGAATTGGAAGTGGCGCACGCGCGCGTAGCGTCGCAGATTTACAGTCTGTTGACGGCGGAACAGAAGACAAAACTCGCAGAGCTACATCAGCAGATGGAGCAAAGGCATCAGGAGTGGGAATCGCAACACCCGCATCCCGGGAACGATCAACCCTAGCCCTTGAATCATCCGTTGCATTTCGTCGGATAAAGCGTCTCCCCGAAGAAGGTAAAAGGCAAAAGGTAAAAGGCAAAAGGAAGGCCGCAAACCACTTTTAATAAAAAGATTGGCTTCCCCTAACTTTTACCTTTTGCCTTTTTACTTTTGCCTTCCTCTTTGCCTTTTATCTTTTGCCTTCTTCATCTCCGTCTGTAATCGCGCGCGTAAGATGGCGGTTCTGTTCCGGGTTTCAGTCGCGGGTCGGCTACGGGTTCTCCGGCCTCCAATTTCAGGGGAACTACACCAGCCCAGACTTGAAGCTCGTAATCCTCTTCATCGTCTAGCGGCGGGCCTGTTCGGATTTTCGCCGAAGCCTCTTCAAGCGGCAAAGAGAGCACTAGAGTCTGATCCATCTCCTTTTTGTTAGGCTCTCGCACCTCATCCCAGCGCCCCTGTATGATGTGCTCTGAAAGAGCACGCAACGCCTCAATCTTCTTCTCAGGCTCTTCCAACGCGACAGCCTTGCCGAAAACCACAACAGACCTGTAGTTCATAGAATGATGAAATGCCGAGCGCGCCAGCACCAATCCGTCAAGCAACGTCACCGTCACACAAACGTCCACGCCACCTTGCAACACGCGCAGCATACGGCTCGCAGCAGAGCCGTGAATGAGAAGCGTGTCGCCCGCGCGCGCGTAGCCTGTGGGTATCACGTAGGGCTGGCCTTCGACCACGAAGCCCACGTGACAGATGAAGCCTTCATCAAGAATCGCGTAAACCACATCGCGTTCATAAGCTCCTCTTTTGGGAAGCCGCCTGACTCTCGTTCTCTCGGTCGAATCAAATTTTTCCATATTCGCTCTCTCTGAAACGATTATACTTTCGCGCCTATTATCCACGAGCGCACAGCTACTCATCAATCTGAGATGAGAGACAGACGCGCACCATGCACTAAAGGTCAGTACCGCCTGCGGTAGCTTCGCAAAGGCAAAAGTAAAAAGGTAAAAGGCAAAGGCAAAAGATAGGACAAACCATTTTTAATTTTTAATTGAAA
>Ga0209027_1000309_pt1 | contig 16530 bp, 15 predicted proteins | sample GraSoi013_1_20cm_3_FD_185821 | JGI IMG/M metagenome (GOLD analysis project Ga0209027, IMG submission 185821) | Grasslands soil microbial communities from the Angelo Coastal Reserve, California, USA - Sample 09_27_2013_1_20cm (SPAdes) (version 2) | ecosystem: Environmental > Terrestrial > Soil >...
CTGCCAGCGGCCTTCAAAAGGGGCGTCCACCGAGTCAGGGGCCAGGCTGGAGAAGGGACCTTCGAGTTCAAAGGCCAGTTCGACCAGGCGCTGGTTTAACTCGCTCCACTGTAATTTGAGCAGTGAACCTTCTGGTCCCGGAAGATGGCCCTGGCTAACGGTAGACATCTGGCTCATGGTATTGAGCTTGAAGGTCTTGACATCAGTGTAAAGCCGGGCAAGGCGCTGCCGCACCTGTGGGTCCTCGAGCACGGGCTTTCCATTCAAGGTACTGCTGCGGCTCAGTTCAATGAGAGCCTGCAAGCGCTGCTCGAAAGTCACGATAATGCTAAACGAGAGACCCCCCCGCTCGTGCATCAAGGTGGTAATGGCTACCATCCAGCCCTTATTCAGTTCGCCGACCAGGTTCGCCACCGGCACTTTGACATTTTCAAAAAATAGCTCGGCAAATTCGGCCTCACCCGTCATCTGGACCAGCGGCTTGGCGCTCACTCCAGGCGACTTCATATCGACGATCAGGTAGCTCAAACCCTTGTGCTTAGGTGCCTCAAAATCGGTACGCACCAGCAAAATACAGAAGTCGGCCACGTACCCGTAACTGGTCCAGACTTTCTGGCCGTTCACCACAAAATGGTCGCCTTCCCGTACCGCCCCGGTCTGGAGGGAGGCTACATCGGAACCTGCGTTCGGTTCGCTAAAACCCTGACACCAGATTTCCTCGGCGCTCAAGATCCTGGGCAGGTAACGCGCTTTCTGCTCAGCAGTGCCGACAGCCAGGATGGTAGGGCCGACCATATTCAGACCTATCACATTCGCTGTGCTAGGGGCCCGAGCGCGGGCCATCTCTTCATTATAAATCGTTTCCTGCAACAGGCTAGCGCCTCGCCCACCATACTCTCCAGGCCAGCCGATCCCGATCCACCCCGCCTCGAATAATTTTTTTTGCCAGGCCCGGCGTACGGCCACTTTCTCCTGGAAAGTCATGGTGCGTTTTTCGCGGAACTCGTCGGTGACATTTGCCGCCAGCCAGGCCCGCAACTCGGCCTGGAAAGACTCATCGCTCGTTGCCTGCTGTTCCTGCGAAATCGATGTCATCGGCTCTCCCTCCTGAAATCCCTCATGTGTTTTCGCTCATGTGATGAACTCTTAGCCTGTGTTGAATGGTCGAGAGACCAACATGTCCTTTTTCAGAAGGACGACGATGCACTGGGAGCGTCTACCTGCCATCCCGCGAACGGCTTGAGCGCATCCTGTAACACACGAAGCAAGAAAGCAGCTCTTGCCGCTGCGCCCGGGTCCAGCTTATACAGCCAGTATAGCTCAGTTCCATTGAAAAGTCAAAAAGTAACCCGATACACCGGTTATTCTTTCTTGACTTTCGATTATCGATAATCTATACTTGTCTCAGTAACGTTACGTATAATGTAGGCTGCTTCCAAATCCACTTATTATTTCAAGGAGGCAATAAACAGTGTTGACTTTTGTGGTAAAATGTAGTAACTAATATGCATGGAACATACATATTCACCACAGGAGTTTGGCAAACTCATAGGCCGAACCACCAATACCTTGCAGAAGTGGGATAGGAAAGGCATCTTAAAGGCCCATCGCTCTCCTACCAACCGGCGCTACTATACCCACGACCAATACTTGCAGTATCGCGGGTTAGTGGCACAAGAGCAAGGTCTAACAATTGTCTATGCCAGGGTATCAGGCGTAGCTCAAAAGCCTGAGCTGGCAAATCAAGTCAACGCACTTGAGACCTACTGTAAGCAGCACTCCATCACGGTCGATGAATGGATGTCTGATATTGGGAGTGGACTGAACTACAAGCGCAGGCGGTTTAACAGGCTGATGGAAATGATTGAACTCGGCCAGGTAAGACGCCTTATCATTGCCCACCGTGATCGGTTGGTACGCTTTGGCTACGAATACTTTGAAGCCTTCTGTGAGCGACACCATACTGAACTGGTGGTCATCAACGGTGAGGCCATGTCACCTGAGCAAGAGTTAGTTCGGGACTTGATAGCCATTGTGACCGTTTTCTCGGCTCGATTGCATGGTTTGCGCTCCTATCGGAACGTGCTCAAAGACGCTGCATTGCAAAAGGAATAGGCCATGAATCGCTCGCATGTGATCAGACTCAACGTCACACCAGAACAGGATACCTACTTCCGCAAAGCCTGTGGTGTCAGAAGACACGCTTTCAACTGGGCGTTGGCTCGATGGAAAGAAGCACGTTCCAAGGGCGAACGAGTCACCATGCGAGGACTACGTACGGAATACAACCAGATCAAGGGCGAGCAGTTTCCGTGGGTCTACGAAACCACGAAGTGTGCTCCTGAACAAGCGTTTGCCGATCTCGGGCAAGCCTTTGCTAACTATTGGCGCATGAAACGGGAAGGGGCACAGCCTAAGCTCAAGCATCCACACAAGGATGGCGAGGAAGCAGGTTTCCCTCGATTTAAGAGCAAGAAAAAGGATCGGCTGAGATTCTACCTCGCCAACGATAAGTTTTCGGTCGATGGGCATACGCTCCACGTTCCAAAGTTGGGCGATGTCAATATGACCGAAGAGTTACGTTTCCAGGGCAAGATCATGAGTGCCACTATTTCCTCTCGTGCGGGCTGGTGGTTCGTCTCCATTGCCGTCGAGGTGAAGCATGAGATACCAACTCACAAAGGTGGGTCTGTTGGGATAGACCTGGGCATTAAGACCTTAGCTACGCTAAGCAATGGCGAGAAGTTTGAGAACCAAAAACACTATCGTCGGAACTTAGCACGCATCCAGGGCTTAAGCAAAGGACTCTCCCGCAAAGTAGAGGGTAGCCAGAACTGGTGGAAGAATGCGAAGAAGCTTGCCAAAGCACACTATCGAGTAGCCTGCCAACGACAGGATCTCTTGCACAAGATGTCCACGAAGGTAGCACGAGCCTACGCTTTGATTGGTCTGGAAGACCTGAATGTTAAAGGGATGCTTGCTAACCATTGCTTAGCGCAAGCAGTAAGCGATGCCAGTTTCTTTGAGGTCAAGCGTCAGCTTCTCTACAAGTCTGAGCAGTACGGCGGCTCTGTGCAACTGGTAGACCGATGGTTTCCCTCGTCGAAGACCTGTCACGCCTGTGGCTGGGTCAAGGAAGATTTAACCCTTGCCGACCGTGTATGGGGGTGTGAACAGTGCGGTACCGTTCATGACCGCGATTGGAACGCCGCCATCATGGTCGAAATTGAAGCTCTCCGGAAGGTTCCGGACGTTCCGCCAGTGGCTTCGTCGGAACGTACAATCGCCTGTGGAGCGGAACGCTCTGGCCCAGCAATGGGTGAAACGGTCTGCTGTGAAGCAGGTACGAAGGTGTTGTAAACACGTTTTACTACATTTGAGAAAGCAGGAAGGCCCATGACTACGACCAACACTCAGGCTCTCGGTACTTTTTATGGCGATGAAGAGTTTCCCATTGAGTGGAAAGAGGGCGAACGCGAACTCTTCTGGATCTACGACGACCTACACATTCCAAACCCCGTCTCTCCAATGTTCTTCGATATCGGAGGCTGGTGGCTCACATGTGACCACATGTTCCGTCGTTTCGGTACTCCCTTCGCCTCTGACTGGATCGCTAAAAATATTAACGGCTACGTGTACACTGCCGCCGTTCCTGCCGATCCATCACTGCACGCTGAAGCAACAGAGTACCAGAGCCGTTACGTTCCGCGTGTCCCGCGTGACCCATCTTATCCGGGAAAAATTGGTGCCTATATGGGTGCAGTCTTGCCACACTACGCCGCAAACTTCCTGGATTGGTGGCGGGAGCGGCTACGCCCGGAGATGGAGCGCAACTTCGCGTATATCGACAACTACGGCAAAGAAAATGCCAGCCTTGTCGAGCTGGCTGTTTTGCTCGAGGATGCCATCGATGTGCACGACCGTCATTGGAAAATCCATTGGATGCTGAACTTTGCCCAGTTCTCATCCACACTCAATCTGAATGCTATGATTCAGGAAGTGAAGGGCGAGGTAGACCCCAACCTGATGGGCCGTCTACAAAGCTCTATCGAAGACCGCAACTGGGACTCAATCGAGGCTTTATGGCGCATCAAAGAAGAGATCAAGAACGATCCTGAACTTACCCGGGCTTTTAAAGGTGAGACGGCAAGTGAGGTACTAGGTAGCCTGCAGGGTTCTGAGCGAGGACGCCGCCTGATCTCTGAACGGATTGAACCGTACCAGCAGGAATTTGGATACAAGGCGATCTGGTCGCACGAGTTCGCCTACCCTACGTGGAAGGAGAATCCGGTGCCGCTCATCGAAGTGGTGCGTGGGTATTTAGAGACGGATTACGACTATCCCAGGACGATCAATGCGGTCAAAGAAGACCTCGGCAAAGCTATTCATGAGTTGATGGATGATGTGCCAGCGGGTGAAGGTCGGGACAAGTTGCAGAATGCACTCGACTTATCGCTGCGAATGAACCCCCTCACGCCCGATCATCATTTTTACATTGACCAGGGAACCAACGCACGGCTGCGCATCGTGCTTATTGCCATCGGCAAGAAACTTGTGCAGGCGGGCCTGCTCGATGATCCTGAAGATGTGATGTACCTGCACTATAACGACTTGCGCCTCCTGATGACAAATCCCGAAGCAATTGATGCTCGCACACTTGTCTCGGAGAGGCGGGATGAGCGCGAGGAGGCGTATCAAATTCGCCCGCGTGAGTGGGTCGGTACAGCCACGGAAACGGCATTAGCTTTCCCATACAACGCGCTCTGGGGTTTTCCAGAGAAGTTCTACCGCGAGCCTCCCAGGAAAACTGGAGAGATCAAGGGACTTGCAGCTTCACCTGGTGTGATCGAGGGACCAGCACGTCATGTTGACTCACTCGATGAGTTCAACCAGGTAAAAGAAGGCGAGATTCTTGTCTGCCGGATGACTAATCCTGCCTGGGTTGTCCTCTTCACGAAGATCGTGGGACTGGTTACCGACGCTGGCGGTGTCACCTCACATCCCGCCGTCGTCTCACGCGAGTTTAGTATACCGGCTGTCGTTGGCACATCCAATGCCACGGAGCGGATCAAAACTGGTGATCGTATCCGCGTGAATGGCTCCACTGGAGTCGTCGAGGTTCTATCGTGAGTTTAAACCGGGCGGTCTTAAGCGACCAGGTCAAAGAGATTTTACTCAAACGCATCCTTGATGGTGAATACAGTCCTGGAGACCGGCTCGTTGAAATGCACATAGCACAGGAGTTTGAGATCAGCCAGGCTCCTGTGCGCGAAGCCTTGCGTGAACTGGAAGCTCTGGGCTTCGTCGAGTCGGAGCCCTACCGGGGAACGCGTGTAAGGGCCGTTACGAAGTCCGAACTGACTGAAATTTACCCCGTGCGAGCCGCACTTGAGGAAGTAGCTGCGCGAGCGGCTGCAGTACACCTCGCCGGAAATGTCGAAGCTCTTGAGGCCGAACTTGAAGCAATGCATGCCGCTGCTGAAAAAGGCGATCTCTACGAGGAAGTGCAGCATGATGTCAAGTTTCACCGCCTCATTGTCGAAGCCTCGGGCAATCGGGTCTTGCAAGATATGTGGAGATCATTGCGCATCGAGGCACGTACGCTGATCAGTGTACTTAAAGCCCATATAGGTGGGTACGAACTTGCTGAGTTGCACCGGCCTGTGCTTGAGGCTCTCGCTGAGGGAGACGCAGAGAAGGCTGGTTCACTCTTACGCAACCATGTTGAATACTTCGGCGAGTTGATTATGAAAGGAGATTCTGCGTGACACGCCTTGTTGATCTATCCATGCCAGTGCATCGTGATATGCTGACCTTCCCACAGATACAGCCGCCGACAATGCTCATGTATGAGAGCTGGACTGAATTTGCCGAGCGTATCGGCGCAGCCGCATACGGCGCGAAGTGGCTCACGGCATCCTATCTTTACATCGCAGGCGACCATGTTGGAACGCATTGTGATGCCGTTAAACATATTCGAGGCCCTGAGGCTCCAGGCCCCGAAGGTATTCCCCTCGAGTACTGCTACTCTGATGGGGTCGTGCTTGACTTTCGCCACAAGCCATTCGGCTCGCGTCTATTTGTCGCCGATATCGAAGAGGCCCTCGAGAAAATAGGCTACACACTCAAGGAGCGCGATATCGTCCTCATTCAGACGGGAGCATCGGCCTACAATACCGAGAAACGCTATCTCACCGATCATTGTGGTATGACTGCCGAGGCCACACGCTACCTGATCTCGAAGGGTGTGCGCATGATGGGCACCGATGCCGTCACATTTGATCCGCCGGTCTGGGCCATGTTCGAGCAGAAGCATTTCTGGGAGGCGCACCTGGTCATGATGGACGAGGACTACTGGCACATCGAAAACCTGGCCAACCTGGATCAGCTTCCTCCTCATGGTTTCAAGTTGTCTGTTTTTCCTATTAAGTGGGTTGGTATGACGGCTGCACCTGTACGAGCGGTAGGAATCATCGATGAATAACAAAGCCCTTGTACTCTGGTTTTTAGAAGAAGCATGCAGGGATGTGCGCCTTGCCGGTGGCAAAGGCGCAAGCCTGGCAAACATGACAGCTCAGGGGTTACCTGTCCCTCCTGGCTTTGTGATCCCTGCCTACGTGCTTGAACAGGCGGTGGATGCCGGGCAACTGCGCGAACTGGCACTGGCCCAAAATGCTGAAGGCGCACAGGCATTCGTGCGCCAGTCTCACCCTCCACACCACATAATCAAATCCTGCTACGAACGTGTTGGTGGGAAGGTAGCGGTGCGCTCTTCTGCATGTGCCGAGGACTCGGAAACTGCCAGTTACGCGGGCCAGCAAGAGACCTACCTCAATGTGGCTGGGGGCGATGAGGTATGCCTTCGCGTTGTTGATTGCTGGGCTTCGTTCTTTAGCGAACGGGCACTCTTCTACCGTGCGCGTAAAGGCTCACTTGCCGATCTCGGTATGGCTGTGGTTGTGCAAAAGATGCTAGACCCGCTCAAATCTGGCGTCATCTTCACCGCTGACCCCGTCAGTCGCAGGCGCGACCGCATGATCATTGAAGCCGTCTTCGGTCTGGGTGAGCAGGTTGTTTCAGGAACAGTGACTCCTGACCACTATGTTGTCGACCGCGCAGGGAATATCAAACGTGAACATATTGTGGATAAGCGAGTGCTCGAACCCGAAGAGATCCGCCAGATTGTGGAGCTTGGCCGTAAGTTGGAGGAGCACTTCGGTAAGCCCCAGGATATCGAGTGGGGCATTGAAAATGGCAATGTGTACCTGTTGCAATCTCGACCTGTGACGACGTTATGACCCTGGAATGCTGAGAAGAACGCTATGAGTCGAAATATTCCGCAATGGTTGGCACCAACTTCTCTTCAAGAGGCTCTGGCCTTGCGTGCTCAATTGGGCGACGAGGCGACAGTTGTGGCTGGTGGCACCTTCATCGGTATTTTGATGAACCAGAAGATCATGCAGCCTCAGGCTCTCCTATCACTTCGCAATGTCTCTGAACTTGCTTTTATTGAGGCAAGCCAGGATGAAGGGTCATCGCTGCGCATTGGGGCCATGACTACCCATCGGGCAGTGGAACGCACTTCGCTTATTCACCAGGAGTGGCCTGTTCTTGCCTCTACCTTCTCACTTGTGGCAAGTCCCCGCGTGCGCAACCAAGCTACAGTTGGTGGCGTGCTGGCCGATGCCGACTACGCCTCAGACCCGCCGACGCTGTTGCAAGCCCTTAATGCTCGGGTGGTCGTCCGTAGCGAGAAGAGTGAGCGAGAGATTCCGGTAGAGGAACTCATTATCGGCTATTACGAGACCTCGCTGCGCCCGGATGAGCTGCTCGTCGAGGTACGTGTTCCACGCAATAGGGAGCGGGTGGTCTACCGTAAGTTCCGCTCGCGCTCAAGCGAAGATCGCCCGTGTGTCGCGGTTGCTGCTGCACAGGTTGACGGAAAACTGCGCGTCGTGGTTGGTGCTGTAGCCGAAAAGCCCCAGTATTTCCCCGAAATTTGTGCCCTTGCCGAAGGTGAGACGGGTGGCTACACTCGCGAACTGGTGACTGAGATTGGTCAGCGTTACGCGGAATCCATTGAGCCCATCTCCGACTCGCGTGGGTCAGCTGCGTATCGTCGACGTGTCATTGCAGTGGAGGTGCGTCGCGCTCTGGAGGAGATGGTGCCATGAGTAATCCGCGCGTGACCGGAGCTATTCGCTATGCTCAGGATGTCGAGTTTGAGGGGATGCTGCACGCAAGCATTCTTCGTTCGCCTTACCCACATGCCCGCATCCTGCGCGTCGATGCCTCAGCTGTCCCCGATTCTGTTGTCGTGCTTACACCAGACGATATCGGTGACTTCGGCAGCTATGGCTGCCAGATTCAGGATCAAACGGTGCTGCCCCGCGAGCGTGTGCGTTTTGTGGGCGATCCGGTGGTGGCTGTTGCTGCGCCTACAAAACGGGAAGCTGATGAGGCTCTCAACCTGATTGACGTAGAGTATGAGCGACTTCCAGGCGTGTTCGATGCTGTCGAGGCGGTAGCGGAAGGAGCGCCACTTGTGCATGAACATCATGCCATCTCGGAAAACGATGCTGCCTACTTCGGCATACGTCCACAGGAGGGCACCAATATTTGCCACCGCTTTCGCATCCGGCATGGCGATATGGAAGAGGGCTTCAAGCAGGCAGATGTGGTCGTTGAGGAAACATATCGAACGCCGGGCGCACAACACGCTGCTATGGAACCGCATGCGTCGGTTGCGCGGTGGCAGGATGGTCGCCTCGAGATCTGGACAGGCACGCAAACCCTTTTCAACCTGCGTATGGACCTGGCTGGCATCTTCAACATACCTGAGAGCCAGATTCGCATTATTTCTCCTCCCATGGGCGGTGCTTTTGGAGCAAAGACGTTTGTGCGCACCGAGGCGATTGCCGCCTGCCTTGCGCAGAAGGCGGGTCGACCTGTGAAAGTCGTGCTCAGCCGGTACGAGGAGTGGCTGACGCTCAACCGTCACCCGGCAACGCTGCAAGTGAAGCTCGGGGCTCGTGCTGATGGCACGTTGGTCGCAAAAAGGGTTGTCTGCTGGGTCGATACAGGCGCGTATGCCGATTGTGGGCCGGGCGTCGCTCAAAAGATGGGTTACGCTGCTGTTGGGCCATATCGTATCCCACAGGTTTGGGTCGACTCCCTCTGCGTCTACACAAACCTGCCTCCGAACGGGGCCTTCCGCGGATATGGAGCTATGCAGGCTGTTTGGGCCTCGGAACGCACCATGGATGTACTCGCTGCAAAGTTGGGTATGGACCCCCTGGAACTCCGGCTCAAGAATGTACTCGTGGATGGCGACCAATTCTGCACAGGAGAGATCATGCACGATGTACACTTCATCGAGTGTCTTCATGCCGCTGCAGGTACGATTGGTTGGGCAGACAATAAACAGGGGAAGGGACTCTGCGTACTCATGAAGGGCATGCAAACCCCGAGCCGCGCCTCTATCGTGGTCGAGGCAAATGATGATGGCGGCTACACGGTTCACTGCGCTACCGCTGAGATGGGGCAGGGAGCATGGTATTCCATCCGACTCATGGCTGCCGAACTTCTTGGCGTGGAGCTAGAGAAGGTACACTATGCCGAACCTGATACAGATCTCGCACCCTATGATACACGCACTACCTCGAGTCGCTCTACCTACATGATGGGTCGTGCCCTCGTAGAGGCCGTACGCGATCTCAAGAGGAAAGGCGAGCTTGGCTACGGTGAGTGTGTGAATAAAGGCGGTCTTGACCCCGATACCGGCCAGGGCATTGCCTCGACCCACTGGCACCAGGGTGCTGCTGCTGCCGAGGTGCGTGTTGACGAAGAGACAGGAAAATTTCAGGTGCTCAAGCTCTATACCTCGATCTATGCAGGACACGTCGTCAATCGTCCAGGTGCGGAACTGCAAAACGAAGGATCGATGATTATGGGCCTTGGCACAACGCTCTTCGAGGAGATCGCTTTTGAGGATGGTCAGCCGGCAAATGCTAACCTCTCCGACTACAACCTCCCCGCGGCAGGTGATCTTCCCGAGTCTTTTACCAGTGACCTGTTTGAGCGAGAGGGAGCCGAGGTGCATGGTCTGGGCGAGACCGCACTGCCACCGGTACCTCCCGCGATTGGCAATGCGCTGTACTCGCTCGGCATACATGTTACCGATCTACCCCTGTCGGCAGAGAAGGTGCTAAATGCAATCGATTCTCGACAGCAGGCGAAGGGAGGCCGCACATGAAAATTCACTTCAAGGTGAATGGAACTCCCACAGAGGTTGAAGCGCAGGCGGACGAAATGCTGCTTGAGGTACTCCGGCGCGAGCTAGACCTCAGGAGCGTGCGAGCAACCTGCGGCATTGGCATATGCGGAGCCTGTACCGCACTTGTCGATGGGGAACCGATCTCCACCTGCATTTTCCTGGCACCACTTGCAGAAGGATGCGAGATTACCACAGTAGAGGGATTGAGTGGCGATCATCCAGTCCAACGTGCATTTGAGGAAGAACACGCCTTCCAATGCGGCTACTGTACGCCCGGCATGATTTTGACCGCCAGGAGTTTTCTCGAGGAGAATCCGGCACCATCGGATGAGGAGATCAAGGTTGCACTGGGAGGAAACCTTTGCCGTTGTGGCTGCTATGTGAAGATCATTCGTGCAGTGAAGAAGGCTGCCAGAGGATGAAGCCTGGCTCCCACAAAGAAGGTCACTACATTTTGGCCCCGCCATTTGAGGTGGACCAGGTACTGAGAGATGTTTGGAGGAATAAAAGCGATGAAAGTTGTCACTTACGTCGTGGGTAACGGGAAACCTCGCGTAGGTATGCTTGAGAATAGCAGTGTCGTTGATATCGGCTTCGATGGCGATATGGTTGCCTTCATTGAAGCAGGAGCACCTATAGGGAAACAGACTCATGTTGAGAATGCGCGGCTACTTGCGCCACTGCGCCCGCGCTCATTGCGGGACTTCCTCACGTTTGAGGGACACATGCACAACGCTTTGACGCGCCTGGGTCGTCCGATTCCTCAGGAGTGGTACACGGTCCCTGCTTATTACAAAGGCATGCCAGACACTGTCATTGGTCCTGATGAAGAGATTCCCTGGCCTGCATACACGAATCGGCTTGACCACGAGCTTGAGCTTGCAGCTATCATCGGTCGCAAGGGCAAGGATATTTCAAAAGCAGATGCGCCTGGCTACGTCTTTGGCTATACCATCTGGAACGATATGTCGGCCCGCGATGTGCAGACTCGCGAGCTGCCGATTGGAATGGGACCTGCCAAGGCGAAGGATTGGGATGGTTCCAACGTCCTTGGTCCCTGTATCGTTACCGCTGACGCACTGGATGCATCCAATGCACGCATGATTGTGCGCGTCAACAGTGAAGTGTGGGGTGAGGATACTTCGGCTCACATGCACCATACGTTCGCCGACTTGATCTCGTATGCGTCGCAGGCGCAAACGCTCTATCCAGGCGATGTCTTTGGCTCGGGCACGGCCGCTGGCGGCTCTGGTCTGGAACTAGATCGCCCGTTGAAAGAGGGAGACATCGTAGAAATGGAGATCGAGGGCATCGGCATACTCCGTAATCGCATCGGAAAGAAAGGAGCATAACCATGGCATACGTTGTTGCTGCAATCTGGACCGCAAAAGAGGGCCAGGAAGAGAAAATCTTGGAAGTCATTAAGAAGATGACACCTCTCTCACGACAGGAACCGGGGTGCTTATACTATCAGGCTCAACGCTCACCTACCGATTCCCGCGTCTTTTTCCTGTACGAGCAATATGTAGATGCAGCAGGATACGAAGCCCATATGGCGACGCCACATTTTGAGCACTATGTCAAAGGCGAGGCTATTCCCAATCTGGAGAGCCGCGAGCGTGCCTTCTATGAAACAATTGATGTGTAAATGTATCAAGGGTCTCCGCTAAGGCCCAATGAAAAGAGGAGGAAAAAGGCATTGTCGAGGATAATAGATCTCAGTCCGCCTGTCCCACATGGCTTCAAAGGGCCTCCCTCAACAAATATCGGCGTACAGTTCGAAGTCAAAACGAAGCGTGATGGAGGTGCTTACTGGCAATCCGGGCAGGTGTTTATGAGCCTGCACACAGGCTGCCATGTCGAATCGGCTTTGCATTGTCTTGCCAATGGCGAATCCATCGATCAGGTTTCGTTAGATCGCGTCATCGGTACTGCTGTGCTTCTGGACCTTACACCTGTGGAGGAGAGAGCGATCATCGATGTTGAGGATCTGGAGCGCGGGCGCAAGCGTCTGGAAGCTCAGGGTGAAACGGTCAACGCGGGAGACATCATTCTACTGCGTACCGATTGGGCGCAGCGCGCTATAGGCACACCGACCTACTTCCCGCAGTCACCGGGATTAACCGAGGCGGCTGCAGGCTGGTTAGTGGATAAGCAGTCAAAATGTATTGGCTGCGACTTTTTTGAGGAGCCTGCTGCCCGACAACCTGGCTGGACAGCAGACCAGTTTGTCGTTCACAGAGCAATCCTGAGCGCGGGTATACCCCTGGTGGAAGGTCTGGTTAATCTAAAAGACTTGCCGCCGCGCTGCCAGTTCTTTGCGCCGTTCTACCACTTTGCTGGCATTGATAGTGCGCCTGCTCGCGCCTTTGCGCTCGTTGAAGGCTGAAAAATAATGAGCACAGATGCACCACTCAGGGTACATTTGGTTCGACATGGAAAGATCGAATCTCATCGTGGAGATATGCCCCTCATCGATGAGGGACTGAGACAAGCAGAGGCGTTCGGGCAACGACTCAATGAGGAACTTGTCATAGAAGAGGTTGTCTCTTTCCTCTACGCGCCCACACGTCGTGCTCGCGAGACGACTGAAACGATATATAACGCGCTGAGGATAACGTCCGGGTATGCAGATTCCAGGCAGACCCAACTGCTAGCGCCTGTTGAGCATTGCGCTTTGCGTAATCCGGATATTTATGTAGCCGGAAGCCGCATCGAACTGGTGAGTACTCCTGAGGCAGTTGCAGAGCAGCTTCCAGAAACCGGTCTTAGCCCGCAGGAGTTAGCAAGATTGCCCTTTTTGCATGGCTTCTGGGGCGACCCCGACCGTATTGGCTACTGGGTCAACCACCCCAACCCGCCAGGAGAGGATGCAGACACAGTTGCTCGTCGTCTACTAACATTTGCTGTCAGTCTCCTGGATCTGCCTCGTAGGCAACCCGGGCGATACATCTGCGTGACCCACTCTCCGGTGTTGCGGGCCTTCTTGCGTCGCTATCTCGTAGGCCACGACCCGGGCGAACCTGATTACCTGGAAGCTGTAGATTTGCACTTTGCTCCTGATGGAACACTCACGCTTCGTTTTCGTGAACATGTGAGAAGTGCTGTTTAGAGGTTAAAATTCTGCCTGAAGATGACTGAGCCAGCGGAGGGAAGGGGTGTCGATGTCTGCCAATTTCACCACCATCGAGACAACCAGATTGCGCTTGAGACACTTTAGAGATTCTGACCTTCCAGCATTCATAGCCTATCGTAATGACCCCGAGGTCGCCAAATACCAAAGCTGGGAGGAGATAAGTGAACCAGAGGCATATGCTTTTCTTCAAGAGCAGAAGGGGACCCAACTAGGCGTACCCGGTCAAGGGATGCAGATTGCCATCGAATTCAAGGAAACGGGGATGCTTATTGGAGACTGTTACTTCACCATCAATGACCACGACGAGCGGCAGGCCGAAATTGGATATACCCTCTCGCGTGCATGTCAGGGGCAGGGTTTTGCGACAGAGGCCATCTCGTGTTTGCTCACCTACGCCTTTGTGACGTTTCATCTCCATCGTATCATCGCGATTACCGATTGTGAGAATGCAGCCTCGGTGGCCTTGCTTGAGCGTCTTGGGATGCGCTGCGAAGGTCATTTTCTCCAGAACGTTTGGTTGAAGGGAAAGTGGGGCGATGAATATCTGTACGCCATCCTCAAGGAGGAATGGCTGAACAAGCACGGTCCAACCGTGCAAGAGTGAGAGGATGAGCGTATCGCACTACAGCCGCGGAAGTCACCTACTTGTAGATGCGTTAGAAAAGAAAGTGGCGTGACACCCTGTTGGTCTGGTGAATGGCTTCATGAGGCGAAAGAGCGAGAAAGCAACACGCGGCGAGGGAGCGACTTTGCACTCCCTCGCCGCGTGTTGCTTCAACAATTTCTACCGCTACAAACGGGCCTGTACATTGTAACTTCTCGATCTTTTTTGACAGCAAAACCGGCGGACAACAGCATATTTCGGTGGATACCCATGGACATTCGAGTGGACAGCAGACTTCCCCAGCACACGAACGCGCTTTGTCCAGTCTCCATCAGCCTAGTGAACAGTGATCTGTACCCCCGTCTAAACATTTCACCTGCTGTGCAAGAACAGTGCCTCCTCACTTTCTCAGCTTTATCTCAGCCTGTTCCAAGATTCAACTCAGAGAGCCAAGCTACACTTTGGGGAGTGAGGCAAAACAGCGGCGTTGGAAACGCGTCCTCACATGCACAGCGTGACTGAGAGCAGGACTCTCCCTTGCAGCGGGAGTACCAGTGCTCGTTTCATGCCTGGTATGTCTAGGAACGAGAGCAGATGGAGAGCGCTCCTGCGAGACGAAGGGGCAGCCGAAACTCCATGGGTCAAAGAATATGTGAGAGCACCTATTGCCGAGGCCGACCTGGAGGGCAAATTTCGCACCCACGAAGGGGTTGTGACGCGGGACTTTGGCAAGGAAATGGAGGTCGTAAACCCACTACCGACCTGGGCAGGATTGGGCAAAGCTCCTTGGACGAAATATGTCACGAAACGATGTCATAAGGAAAGTGCAACCGAGGTCCCTATCCTACTGACGAAAGCGAAGGGTCGAGGAGATCAGAGGGAGGCTGGATACACGTGTATGAAGTGCTTCGGAACAGAAAAATGGGGAAAGACCAATTCCAGGGTCATTGGCAACTTGCAATACTGCTCATCAAGGCTGGGACAGCAGATGCCATTGGTTGCACGCAGCAGGTAATCATCGTCCCAGTTTCCATCAGCATCGGTCAGAAGACGCATCTGCTCGATCTCCTGGCCCAGTTGCCGCCATCGACCAGTGAGCAGATCGCTGGGGCAGCGGGCTTGCACGAGCGCTACGTGCGAGAGTGGCTAGCTGCGATGGTGACGGGTCGCATCATTGAGTCTGATGCAGCCAGTGGAACCTATCGCTTGCCAGCCGAACACGCCGCCTGGCTCACGCGTGCCGCTGGGCCCGATAACCTGGCCTTCCAGACCCAGTACCTCGTCCTGCTCGCCAGCGTGCAAGACGAGGTTGTCGCATGCTTCTCCAAGGGCGGTGGCGTGCCGTACTCGTCGTTTCCCCACTTCCAACGCCTCATGGCAGAGGAGAGCGCTCACGTCGTGGATGCCAGCCTGCTCCAGGTGTCCCTGCCTCTCATCCCGCGCCTGGTGGAGCGCTTGCAGAGGGGCATTGATGTCGCTGATATCGGCTGTGGCTGCGGGCACGCGATCAATGTCATGGCCCAGGCCTTCCCCAAGAGCCGCTTTGTCGGCTATGACATCTCGCAAGAGGGCATTGCTGCTGCGCAGGCCGAAGCCAGGTGGTTGGGAGTGACCAATACGCGCTTTGAAGTGCAGGAGGTGTCAGGCTTAGATACCCCGGGTCGCTTGGCTGCGCGCGCCGTGTAAATGGAAGAATTGATGCGGCAAGAGGGCCTGGAGCCTTAACCGAGCGCGAACTCTACATCTTGTGCTTGTCATGACGCGTTTAGGATAAGCTGTCACAACTAAGCTGGGACAACACCGTGAACTGGGATTGCGGGCATCGCACAGCATCTTTTCACGCTTACATGCAACGAACGGTGAGTCCGTACATATACTGAATACAGCCTATTCCCCTTGCCGCAGTGCTTCTCACCATGTAAACTAGAGATTGGATAACTGGAGTACAGGAACACACAAGTGGGGAACATTACCCCTGGAAATGCACACGAGAGGATGCAGATGCCACAACACGCTGCCTACATCCTACAATGGTATGAGGAAAACCAGGCCTACGATGTGTTTACAGAACAGGGCAACGAAGCAGTGGAGGTGCTGCCTGAAAGCTCGGCCTGGCAGGCTTGGTTACATTCGATCTCCTCGTTTGCCTTCCATGGCAAAACGGGATCCTACACAGCTTGCAAGGGATGCAAGGTGCCTGGAGAAGACGACTGGTACGCGTACGTGCGCATCAAGGGGAAAGTCACCAAGCGGTACCTGGGTCCAAGCACCAGCTTGACACTTGCTCGGCTGGAGCAGGTGGCACAGGAACTGGCTACTTCTCAGCGGGCCGGAAGGTGGCAGGAGGAGACAGTGCTTGGATCAGGAACACCGATCTCCCTATCAGACAAAGGAACACCGAGAGCCGATTCCAGGAAGGGGCCATCCCAGGCAACTGCCCAGTCGCCTCCAGTGCCACTTATCATGACGAAAGTGCAGGCACCACGCCTGCGCTCGGCACTCGTCTACCGCTCC
>Ga0209027_1000312_pt1 | contig 16497 bp, 8 predicted proteins | sample GraSoi013_1_20cm_3_FD_185821 | JGI IMG/M metagenome (GOLD analysis project Ga0209027, IMG submission 185821) | Grasslands soil microbial communities from the Angelo Coastal Reserve, California, USA - Sample 09_27_2013_1_20cm (SPAdes) (version 2) | ecosystem: Environmental > Terrestrial > Soil >...
CACCGTTCTCGCCATGGAAAAGAAGCTTGACGAGTCCACATCCTACTTTCAGCGCGCGCTGAAAATCGATCCGCGGAACTCGATGGCTCGCCGGTACCTCGCGGCTAATCTTTGGCAGTTGCACCGTTACGCGGAGGCTCGTCAAAACCTTCGAATGCTTCTCAATGCGAATCCGGGTGATCCTCAGGCATTGCTGCTCCTTGGCATGGTCTCGGAGAACACCAGAGACTATGCCAGGGCCGCCAAGACACTCGCATCCGTACCCGCATTGGTGCGCGCGCAACCGGAATCGATCGCCGCGCTTGCGAGGTCCTACTATCACATTGGTGAAACCGAGAAAGCGCGAGCGTGGCTCAACGAACTACAGAACCACGCGGCTGGAGTTCGGGCCGCGTTTCTTGGAGTGCAGATCGCGGACGAAATGCAGGATTACAAAGCAGCCGAGGCGCTCTTGTCTTCCGTGGGGCTGCATTATTCTGATCAGACCGAACTGCGCTACCGCCTTGCTCTGGTGAAATTCCATGCGCAACAGTTCGAGGAGAGCAGGCAAATTCTTCAGCAGCTCCTAGATGATGGCCACAAGACGAGTGAAGTAAATCGTTTGCTCGCATCGTGCTTTCGGGCACAGAACCGCTATGAGGAAGCGATTCAGGCGCTTCAAGAAGCCATCCAGCTCGATCCAGGCAACGAGGCAGGCTATTTGGGCTTAGCCGACATCCTTCTCGCTCAAAAACGAATTTCTCCAGCTATGGAGCTTGCACAGCGGATGGCCAAAGCGTTTCCGAATTCTTCCCGCGTGTTCGCTTCAAAAGGATCGATTGAACTTGGCGCCGGTGACTTCACGGACGCTGTCGGCTCTTTCACTCGCGCCGCTCAACTCGAACCCGCCAACTCGGACGCCGCGATTGGGCTTGCAAGGGCACAGGCAAATGCAGGGATGACGCAGCAAGCGAAAGCAACTCTTGATAGTGCCATCAGGCGGTTTCCTCAAAAAGCACGTTTCGAACTTGAATTGGGCCAGGCGTTGCTGAAAGAAGCCGAAACTGGTAACAAAACTGCCGAAATCAGAGCTGAACAACTCCTCAATTCTGTCGTGGCGCACGATAACAAGGTAGCTGAGGCGTATTACGAACTTGGAGATCTCGCTCTGCGGCGCGGCCAAGCCGCCAAAGCACTGATACACTTGGAAAAGGCTGCAAAGCTGGCTCCATCAAGTGCCAAGACTCACTTTGCGTTGTCACGTGCCTATCGACAGCTGGGCCGAAAGCAGGAGGCAGAGAAGCAACTAGCTCTTTTCGAGAAATTGAAAGAATAGGAATGGAGGCATGGACCCGTCGCTTCGCCGATTGCACGATCCAACCAATAAGAAGTGCCATCGCGCTCCAAGTCACGTGGTTTTTCTTTCTCTGGCGGGACTTATTTCATTTACTTCTTTGGCTCTTTTCCAGTATTCGCCGTCCTCGCCTGACAAGGAGATATTCACTGACGTCACAGAACAAGCTCGTATTGCGTGGCGCCACTTCAGCGGGGAATCGCCAGACCGCTTTTTGATTGAAACCATGGGCGGTGGTGTGGCGTTCCTGGATTTCGACAGTGACGGTTTCGAAGACCTCTTTTTCGTGAACGGCGGGGAAACTCCTCACGGCAAGAGCCCAGTTCCGGTTCGCAACGCGCTCTACCATAATCTCGGCAATGGGAAATTTGAGGACGTCGCCGCAAAAGCTGGAGTGGATCGCCTGACTTTCTACGGAATGGGAGTTGCTGCCGGAGATTTTGACAACGACGGCTTCCCTGACCTGTACGTAACGGGATTTCCTTCAAGCGCGCTCTTCCATAACAATGGCGACGGAACCTTCACTGACGTTACAGACCTTGCAGGAGTGAAGAATGCTGGGAGGTGGGCGGCAAGTGCGGCTTGGTTTGATTTTGACCGGGACGGCTATTCGGATCTCGTCGTAACCAACTATGCCCGCTTCTCGTTCGATGAGATCAAGAAGTGCGAACTCAACGGCCTGCGCACTTACTGTGAACAGAAAGCTTATCCGGGTATGCCGCTCACTCTCTATCACAACAATGGTGACGGCACATTCACCGATGTGAGCGAGAAAAGCGGATTCGCAAAACTGATCGGGCGCGCCCTCGGCCTTGTAACCGTCGACGTGAATGATGATGGCTGGCCCGATCTCTTCGTGGCCCGTGATGCGTCGCCGAATCTGCTTCTCCTCAACAAGCAGAATGGCACGTTTGAGGATTTTGCAGTCGACGCCGAGGTCGCCTATGATCCTCGCGGTCATGCGAAGGCGGGCATGGGAGTTGACGCTGGAGATGTCAACGGAGACGGTAAGCCAGACTTTGTAGTCACTAATTTCAACGACGAATACCATTCTCTGTTCTTCAGCACCCCTTCTGTCTTGTACACCGACCAGACGGCAACCTCGCGATTGGCGGCATACACAAAGTCTTATGTCGGTTGGGGCACGCACTTCATCGATTACGACAACGACGGTAGTCTGGACTTGCTGATCGTGAACGGGCACATCAACCAGGTGATTGAGACGACGCGCGTGGATGTGAAGTACCAAGAGCCTCCGCTCCTTCTCGGCAACAACGGGAAGGGCGTTTTCCGAGACATGCGCGAACAAGCCGGCTCTGCATTTCGCTCCGGTTACCGCGCCCGCGGCCTCGCCGTCGGCGACTTCGATAACGACGGTGGTGTCGACGCCGTCTTTACATGCCTCGATGGGAAACCCGCGCTTCTGCGGAATAGCGTCGGACAGAACCACGGCTGGGTGGGCTTTGAGCTTCAGGGAACCAAAAGCAATCGGGATGCGATCGGAGCAAAAATCACGGTCGAGGTCGGAAAGCGAAAATTAGTCCGTTGGATTACGGGCGGTGCGAGTTATCTCTCCTCACACGACAGGCGCGTGGTTGTGGGTATAGGCGAAGATTCGTCGACGGACGTCAACGCCGAAATCCACTGGCCCAGCGGAACGATACAGCGGCTCTCAAGGGTTGAATTGAAGCGATATCACAAGATCGTCGAGCCCATCACGAACGAACCGTCCGGAAAAGAGCGCAAATAGCCTAAAAGTTTCTCAATCAGAAGCGGGAAAGATCAAATGGTGGGGTGAGGTAACGACCCATGAAGACAGCTAGTGGGGACCGTCGCCTCCGAACAACATCTGCCTTATCGCTGCAGTGTCCTCTTCCAATTGGGGATTTTGCTCCCGGATGCGGCGGAAAATGTCCGATTCCGCGGCCGCGTCGTTCGCCCGGCCTAGTTTTCGGTAGGCGATCATCAGTGAATAATGAGCTTCAGCCAAGTCGGGCCTCAATCGGATAGCTTCTTTCAGTTGCTCGACGGCTTTGGCCGGCCCTTCCTCTTCAAGGGCAATCTTTCCTGCCAAAGCATGAGACGAAGCATCGTTGGGATCGAGTCGAAGAGATTCCGAAATGGCTTGCCGCGCCCCTTCGTTGTCTTCTGGCCTCGCCATGCGGGTTACGTCAGCCAGAAAGTAATACGCGCTCGCCGTTTTTTCCCCCAGTGCGATCGCAGTCCGAAGAGATTGTAACGCTGCTTCAGGCTTGCGGTGGGTGGCCTCGATAATGCCTTGAATCAGGTAGCATCGCCCAGATTCAGGCCATCGAAGCTGGATCTTTTTTAGCAGATCGTTTGCTTCTTCGGTCTTTCTGACCAGCTCTAGAACTACCGCTTTGGTCAGCAGAAGATCTGCATCGTCGGGGAGGATCTTTGTGGCCTGCTCGAGCAACACCAACGCCTGCTGATCCTTCTTGTGCTTGAGCAAGAAGAGCGATGCCCAGAAGTACAAGTCAGCTCGCTTTGGCTCCAAGCGAAAACCGGCGTTCAGGGATTCCGCGGAGTCCGCGAATCGGCCTAACGCATCAAGGATCTGAGCCCTGAGGAGGTAGACGTCGCCGTTGCGGTTTGCGACAGGAAACTTGTCGACCTCGGCCAAGCCGGCTTCCGGGCCGAGGGTATGGAACGTGGCCACGGCGAGCTCGAGACGGTTGTCAAGGGAAGGACCTGCGGAGACAAGGCGCGTCAGAAATTCCCGCGCCAGGCCGTACTGCTGATGCTCCACGAGCGCCGTGGCGGCAAGATTCAGTACGGGCGTTCCGGGCGACAGCTTGAGAACGTTCGTGAATACTGTGAGGGCCTCCTCTGTCTTACCGTCGTTGAGGAGCAGCGCCCCCATCTGGACTTGCAATTCCGGATCAGCCGGACTGGCGGCGAGGGCATTTGTTAGGTTTCGACGAAAACGCTCGCGTTGTTCGGCCGGGTCCAGTCCGAGGTAGTCGAAGATTTGCGCCGAGGCCTTCAAAGCCTCACGGTCAGGAGCAGCGGTTTTGAATTTATCGAGGACGTTCGCCGCTTCTTGGTTCTGCCCCAATTTCCGCAGGGCGCGATTGAGCTGCATAAGGACGCCCCTGTGCTCGGGGGCCAGCTCTTGCGCGCGCCGGAGATATCCGACCGCCTCGGCTGGTCTGTCCAATTCCAAATAGGTCCGCCCTAGTTGCAGTAGCGCCATCGAGTTTTTGGGCTCGCGCTCAACCACAGATTTCAGCTCGGGCAGCGCCTCGTTCCACTTTCCTTCTCGCCCCAGTAGCCATCCACGCGCCTGCCTCGCGCTTGTGAAGTCCGGATTCACACGCAAAGCCTCATCAAGCTGCTGGAACGCCTGAGCCGTGTCGCCCAGTGTTTCACACAGCCCTAGCTCAAAATGTCCAACTGGGTCGCGCGGGTACTGTTTGACATACCAGTCCAAATCCGGAAGCCCGGTTTTCATTCTGCCAAGCCGGCAGAATGTAAATCCCCGTTCACGGCGCGCAGTATGGTCGTCGGGTTGCAGCTTCAAGTACTCGTTGTACGCATCCGCTGCGCCGCTGAAAAACCCCGCGTCCTCGTACATCTTGGCCATGTAGACGAGAAGGTCCGATCGATTGGGAGCCAGCCGCCGAGCCCGGGCCAACAGAACCAGCGCGGTTTCCGTGTCGCCCTTTGCCGCGTGTACTCGCGCAAGGTTGAAGATCGACTCCACATCATCTGGACTTTGCTGGACGGCGATTTCGAAGACGTTTTGCGCCCGGTCCAAGTGGCCCGCACGAAGCGCCGCAAGGCCCACATTGTGAAGGATGTCGATGTTGGCAGGATCTGTCTCGAGGGCGCGTGAAAATGCGGCCTCGGCCCTATCGTATCTGCCCCACTCTGCTAGCACCCCACCCAATGAGAAGGCCAAGCGCGCATCGCCACCCGCGTCTTTCTCTAGTCGGTCAACGATGGCCATGGCCGGGGCAGGTTGCCCAACGGAATGCAGGCAGCGCGCGCGAAGCAGCTGGACCGCGGTGTCAGCTCGGTCCGACGGCTTTAGGTTGTCCAAGTAACGCAATCCCTCGGCGCCCTGATTGTGCGACAGGGCGATTCGGGCGAGTTGCAGGTTCGCGTTTGTGTGCCCGGGCTCGATAGGCAAAACCTGAAGAAATGCGCTTTGCGCCTGATCCTCATTGCCTTGAGCGAGATAATGATTGCCGAAATTGTTCCACAAGCCCGCGGAATGCGGCGCGAGACTGAGCGCGCGCTGGTGGAATGGCTCTGCATGCTCGTATTCCTTCTTCGCGTCCAGAACCAGGCCCAGGAGCCCCAGCAGGTTGGGCCTATTCGGCTCGACAGCGATGGCGCTGCGCAAATTCTGCTCGGCCTCGTCGAGTCGTCCCTGCTGGAATGCGGACGCGGCCTCGGCATAAAGGTCGCGAGATTCGGTTTGGGCCAACGCAGCAGGGCCGGCCGCGCATGAGTACAGGCAGAGTACAAAGGCGACAGACCTTATAGATAATGGTTTCACAGCCAAAAGACGCAAACCCCGGCGCTCCCGGAAAACGGTCTAGTTGTCTCCCCTGACTGGCACCGGATTCTATGTTACCAGTAAAGCTTTAGCGCCAGTTGCACCTGCCTCGGCGAGTTTGCCTTGGTGATTTTGCCGAAATTGTCTGTATTCACAGTTGCGTTCGGGCCGGAGAACTGCGGGTGGTTCAAGGCGTTATATGCCTCGGCGCGAAATTCCAGTCGCGCACCTTCCCGCATTGCTGCAAGATTGAATTCCTTGAAAAGAGACAGCGCTCCCGTCCTCGTGCCGGGCATGCGCAAATTCGGCAGGACTTTGGGCGCGTTGCCAAAGGTGTAAGGATCGGGCATAGTCGCCACCTCGGGGTTGGCAAAGTACTGGTCCAGGTTGAGGCCGCTCGCTCTCTTCAGCGTGCCGGTCAGGTTTGGTCGCTGCGGCCCGTAGGTCGGTATACTCTGCCCGCCGGAAAGGTCGAGAATGACCGGCTGACCAGTGTCAAAACGCCAGATGCCATTCGTCTGCCAGCCGCCGATGAAGGCATTCACTACGGGATTCATGTTGCGGCCGAAACGCTTGCCTCGCCCGACTGGGAGCTGGTAGACGTAGCTGAATTGAAGGATTTGCGAGATGTCGAACTGAGATAATGATCGATCCAGTTTGCGATTATTGGGATCCTGAAGGACGTTGCTGACGGAACCGCCCAGCCAGGTCAGGCCGCCACCTCCCACCGAAGAGTCGTCGATCGACTTCTGGTTGGTGTAGCTGAACAGGAACTGCAAGCCGTTGGAGAGTCTCTTCTCCGCTCGCAACTGGAATGCATGATAGATGGAGTTGGCCCACGGCGGATCCGTTGCGGTCACACCGCTGAACTGCGGGAATGGCAAGATTAACTGCCAACGCTGCACAGTCGGAGGAGAAAGGGAACTGTTCGGATCGGTGATGATCCCGGCGAAGGGGTTTGCTACGTACTCGTTGTAATATCCGGGATCATTTACGAAAGCCGCGGCTTGCGCCGAGGTTAGATGGTTCATGCTGCCGGCGTTTCCAAAATAGAGGTGAGTTCCTTTCTTGCCCACGTAGGTGGTATCCAATACGACATCGCCCGGCAAAAGATGCTGAATTCCGAAACTCCACGTCTGCTCATAGGGCCGGGCGTTCCGGCTCGGAATGGGTCCGGCGATACCGAAGCCGACATCCGTCAGGAGTCCGAGGCTAGCGCCCGTTGGAGGCCTGGGTCCGCCGTGGAACGGATCGCTCAAGAAACTCCAGGGCGTGGCGCCGTCGTTCTGATAAGTGTTGAGCCAGTTCGTCTGCTCGACGAAGCCCTGATCGCTGATACCTGTCCCAGCGGCAGATCCTTTGTTTTGGCTATAGTAAATTCCATAGCCGCCGCGAAGGACAGTATGTGGTTTCACCTGGTAGGCGAACCCAAACCTGGGGCCCCAGCCGTTATAGTTGTTGTTATACGGAGCTCGGTGGTCTTTATCCGCATACTGTAAGCCTCCCTTCAAGTTTGGCATTCCGGGCACTTGCAGGGGGGACGGGGCGTTCGGATCAAGCCAGCTAATGCGGTTGGCGCGTTCGGTTCTGGGCAGATCGAGGTCGTATCGCAGGCCGATGTTCAACGTCAGCTTATTTGTGACCCGCCAGTTGTCCTGGACAAAACTTCCTATGTTCCAGTTCTGAGTGGCGGCCGCATAGTCAATTTCGTAAGCTCCCCAATTGCCCGGCCCACCAGCGCCGATCATGAGTCCTGCCATCGCATCGCCACCACCCGACCAAGGTTCCTGCGAAGTAGTGTTGTAGTCGAACGAATAGGTGCCAGCAGGGATCCCGGGAAAGAAGATGTTGACGCGCCGCAATCGAGCCTCAGCGCCAAACTTGAGTTCGTGAGGGCCCTTTGTACGGCTCAGCGTACCAATGAGGTGGTGGGTTTCCTGAGCGTACTTCAGGTAGGTCCAGGCCTGTGTGCCTATCGAATTGTTACCGCCTTCGGCGGAATAACCGCCGTACACGCTAATGGAAGGTGTGGCGCGGATACCGGCGTCCAGGATGTAACTGGGCAGTCCGAGGTCTTTGACTGGGTCGAAATTCGGGAAATCAGCCGCTGAGCCGCCGTGATCGAATGAAAACGCGCGCGTCAATCCCAACGAGACGGTCAGTATTGTACTGGGGCTAAATGTGTGTGTGACATTGATTGCCAGCAACTTGGGCCCGCCGTCAGAAAGACCCGAGGAGTATGCGTCACCCACATTTTTGAAGAGGTTGGCAGGCTTGTTGTAGCCAGATCCATACGAGAATTTGGCGCTAAGCATGGTGGCGTCGGTGAACCGGTGATCGATTTTCACATCGATTTGATCGTTGCGGTTCTTGTCCGCGCCGGTGCCGATCCAATTGTTCAGCCGGTCGTACGAACTTGTGCCAACGTTCAGATTAGGCAGGGGAAACAACTGCATCATCTTAAAGGTCACAGGGTCGATGATGTTGCCGGGCCCGGATGGAATGGGATGAACGCTGGCAATGTTTGGATTGCCGGGGCTGGTATACGTAGCTAGGTTATTAAAAGGGATAAAGTTCTGGCGTACCGGACCACCCTGGTTGGGGTCGTAAACACCGGTGTATGGATCCCAGATCTGGCCATCCGAGGACGTGCATTGGCCATTGGCGTCGAAGGTGCCACCCTGATAACCGCACAGTTCGCCGAAGTCCCCTGTGCGCTCCAAAACACTGGGCACCCCGGCATTTTTCGTCACTGATGTGCTGGCGCGGCTACCCTCATAGTCAAAGAAGAAGAAGGTACGGTTCTTCCGGATCGGTCCACCGACGGTGACACCGAACTCGTTCCAGCGCACCGGCGCAATCTTTATGCCGGCTGCGTTATTGAAAAAATTGTTTGCGTTGAGCTTGTCGTTACGTAGGAATTCATAGACGCTCCCGTGAAAATCATTGCTTCCGGAGCGCGTCACAACATTCACGACGGTGGCTCCGCTGAAGCCGACTTCCGCGCTGAAATTCGACTGCTGCACTTTGAATTCCTGCACTGCATCGACCGAAGGCGTATAGAGAGGGTTCACGATGGCTGTGTTCTGCTCCACTCCCACCGTGCTCACCCCGTCGATCAGGATGTCCGCTTGCGCATTGCGGCTGCCGTCGGAGATCCAGTTATTGGCCATCGTGTTGGCCCCGAACGTGTTCCCGGCAGGTTGGTTGATCCCGGGGGTCAATAGCGCCAAATCGAACACCGACCGGCCTACCAGTGGAAGATCATTGATGAAGGTCCTGTTCAGATTCTGCCCGGTGACGGCATCTTCCGTGGCCAGAGGCGGTGGTTGCGCGGAGACTTCGACGGTCTCGCGCGTTGCGCCCACTTGCAGCGACACGTTCAGGGTGAGATTCTGATTAACCTCAAGGACGATGCTGCTCTGAACGTCTGAGCGAAACCCAGAGGCCTCCACGCGGATGCTATATGCGCTCGGCGGCAGACTGCGCAGCACATAACGACCCGATGAGTCTGTCGTGGCGGAATACTTCAGACCCTTAGTGGTATCGGTCAGGACCACAGACGCATTGGGAACGACGGCGCCCGAGGGATCTTGGATTAAACCCGTTATAGAACCTGTGTACACCTGGGCTTGAGCTGGGCTCGCGAGAAGTAGCAACAAGGGAACACAAGCGAAGAGAAGACAAGTTAAGGGCCGCATTCCGGCCCGTGAGATAACCTCGTTCCGGAAATACATCATTGGTGCACCCCCTAGCGACAACTAGTGGCACATCCTTATCCCAGAATCTCGGATTTATCAAGCTAAATTGCTTTCGAAGATTGCTGCTTTCCTGCACTTCACGTTTCGTCGCATTGCGGGAGGGAAGAAGTCGCATTTTCGTGCGGAGGACATTTAGAGATGAACGTGCAACAAAGGCGCAAGAGCGCCTAACGCGTGGGTGTCGGCAGGTGAATGCGGAACAGGAGCCTCATTTTTCGGAGGGCGTTTGCCAATACGCCTGATGACCGAGGTAGTCGTCATCAGACAGGTTCGAGATGATTAGCCGCTTCACTTCCAGTGGGTTGATCGTGCCCTGCCGTTTAAAGACGACCTCTCCGCCAGGCCGAATCAATGCTGTATACGGTACCGCAGCATTCCAATCCGCGTCGAACGCCGCCATCAACGAATAAATGTCGGTCGAACCGAGAAGCAGGTTGCGGCTTGTAGCGTGCAGTTTATTCAGGACAGAGAGCACACCTGGCTTTTCATCGGGATAGTTGATACTGACGGTGACAACCTCAAAAGCGCGGTGGCCGTACATGCGATAGATCGTCTGGAAATCCGGCATTTCGTTCTGACATGGCCCGCACCATGTCGCCCAGAAGTTCACCAGCATTAATTTCCCGCTTCGATTCTTTCGCAAGCTCTTCAGGTCTTGCGCATCTGCAAGCAGGAGCTGCACGGGTTTACTTTCAATTTCCTCAAGCTCTTCCTTGCGCCCTTCCTCCTTGTACAACCACTTGGTGGAGCAACCCACGGAGGGCGTTTTCGCTACAGGGACCGAACGATCCGCGAGAATTGCATCAATGGCATTTCGCGCATCCCGGCTGGTGACTAAAGGCTGGCGCGGATTGTTATCGACGCGTCCTTGATAGCGGAGCTTCCGCTCGGCATCAAAGATGAAAAGATGCGGAGTCGCAAACGGGCCGTAAGCCTGGGATACCTTCTGGGTCTCGCCGTCGTAGAGGTAAGGAAAATTGAAGTGACGATAAGCAGCTCGCAGCTTCATCTCTTCGAATGAATCGCCAACATCGGTGTATCCCATCTCGTCCAACCTGACCGCATTGGGGTTATTTGGTTGGATTGCAACTAGCGCCACACCGCGGTCCCGATAATCAGCGGCCAACTGCTTGATGCGGCTCTCATAGAGCTGGGCTGTCGGGCAATGATTACACGTAAACGCTATTACCAGGACTTTGCTTGCCGCATAGTCTTTGAGGCAGTGCGTCTCGCCATCGATGCCGGGGAGACAGAAATCCGGGGCGGAAGCGCCGATGGGCAATGTCGGAGGTCCAGGTTCATCCGCGATCGCTGACACACTCGATGTGGCAAGAGCCAGCAAACACAGCACACTAAACAGAAATGCTTTGATTCCACCGCGACCCCAATCTGATGCTCGCCCCGATTCGCGGGGAATCCTCCGAGGAATAGCCGCTTGAGCGAGGATTTGCATTTTGAAACTTCGGAGCAGTCATTATACAACAAGCGCCAACTAAGGCCCCAAGGCCCTAATGTGCTGGCAATGCTCCACTAGGTCCGAACAGAAAGAGTATCCGCTTGACAAATCTATTAAATCAATTCAAAAGGGTCCATATCCTGGGCCAGTGCGAAAATAGAATGAAACGCGTACGCGTTCTCACATTGATTCTCTTCGGGTGCGTGCCAGGCGCGTGGGCACAAACCGTTCGCGTCGATATCACCCCAAGCCACGTCGCGAATACATTCCGCCCGACCGAGACGCTTGGCGCCGGGGTTGATCGCATTCCTCTCGCCGCCACCGACAAAATCTTCACCGAGCCAATGATCAAGCGGATTCTCTCTGCTGGCTGGCAGACAGTCAGTTACCGGCAGAACACGGAACTGTACGTTGAGGCTTGGCATTGGAACCCGAAAGGAAAATGGAGCGAGTCCGGCGACAAGGGCTACTTCGTGGGCGACTCGACTCCCACTGAGTTCATCCGCCATTCTTTTGGCTATCCTCTGCCGCACGCAGGGTTCTCTCGCCCCGATGGAACAAGCTATTCGCGGCTTACCGACGGCGATACAAACACCTACTGGAAAAGCAACCCGTACTTAAGCAGAACCTTCACTGGTGAGGACGACAGTTTGCATCCGCAATGGGTCGTTGTCGACCTGGCGACCCTTCAGGACATCAATGCTGTTCGCATCTATTGGACAGACCCGTACGCGCGGCGCTACCTCGTTCAGTATTGGGCGGGCCTCGACGCCATGCGCGAACCAACCAGAGGTTCTTGGGTCACCTTTCCTGGCGGCTTTGTAACCAATGGCACTGGCGGTCCGACCACTCTCCAGCTTTCGCGTGCTCCCATTCCCGCACGCTTTATCCGCATCTGGATGACGGAATCGTCCAACACTTGTGATACGCACGGGTCCGGCGATCGGCGCAACTGCCTGGGTTACGCCATTCGCGAGCTCTACATCGGCACGCTTACAGCGGACGGGTCGTTTCATGACGTTGTCCGCCACACCGCCGACCGCGCCCAGAGCAACACGGTCTGTTCTTCGGTGGATCCATGGCATGACGGCTCCGTAATCAACGATCGTCGCGATCAGGTGGGTTTCGACCTTTTCTACACCAGTGGGATTACGCGCGGACTTCCCGCCATGGTTCCTGTCGCCATGATGTATGACAATCCTGAGAATGCCTTTGCCCAAATTGCTTACCTCGAAAAACGCGGCTATCCCATCTCCTACATAGAAATGGGCGAAGAGCCTGACGGAAAACACACACTCCCCGAAGATTACGGCGCGTTCTACGTGCAATGGGCCGCCGCGCTCCATAAACTTGATCCCAAGCTCAAACTAGGAGGCCCGATCTTCGAGGGCGTAAACAAAGACATTGAAGTCTGGCCGGATGCGGAAGGGAGAACTTCCTGGATGGGCCGCTTTTTCGATTACCTGAAATCGCATGGCCGCATCGGTGATCTCTCGTTCGTTTCCTTCGAGCATTATCCTTTCGAGCCCTGTTTGCTCCAGTGGAGCGAACTTTACGACGAAGCCAACCTCGTTCGCCACACTCTCGACGTTTGGCGCGATGACGGATTGCCCAAGGGTGTTCCCATGTTCATCACGGAAACGAACATCGCTGCTGGTTCGGATGAATCTTTCGTCGATATTTTTGCCGCGCTTTGGTGGGCCGATTTCGTGGGTGCATTCCTCGAAGCAGGTGGGAACGCAGTCTACTACTTCCATTACATTCCCCTCGGAGAGTCCCTTGGTTGTCATGGAACTTCCCCTGGCACCTTCAGTCTATTCACGATGAACAAGGAATACGAAATCCAGCAGCCCACGTCGCAGTTTTTTGCGAGTCAGATGATCAATCTCGAGTGGGTTCAGCCTGGGAGCGGTGAGCACCGCATTTTCCCGAGCGCGAGTGACATCTGCGACGCCGCCGGACATGTTCTCGTTACATCTTACGCGGTGCTCCGCCCCGATGGCCAATGGTCCTTGATGCTGGTGAACAAAGACCAGGAGAGTCCCCATCAAGTGCATATCGCCTTCAGCGATGGCCGCGGCGGCGACAGTCACTTTGCCGGCTCAGCAGACGTGGTGACATTTGGTAGCGAGCAGTACAAGTGGCATACAGACCTGAAGATCATTCCCGTAGGCGGCTCGGCCGACCCGGACGGGCCAGCCGTAAGGTCTACGATTTCGGCAGGAGTTGACACAATTTATGTGCTGCCAAAGGCTTCCGTGACGGTGATTCGAGGAAAACTGGCGGCCACACCCAGCCCGGCGAAGCCGATGTGAACCAGGAGAAAAACGACAAAGCGCTAGTCGTTCGCAATTCGAAGTTGGATTGCAGCTTCAATACTACGCGGTTTGCCGAAGCCGCGCAGCTATTCCCTGGTGACCGTTCCTCCGCAGGCATGAAGTCCGATGCGCAAGGCCAGTGCCAGAATAAGCGACGACGCTCCGATAGCCTCGTCCGCCTTCAAGTAGAGCTCGGCCAATTGCCGTGCTCGACTGAGTGCCTTGCCGTTCGGCACAACTTCGGCAACCACTCCCCATTCATATGCGGTACGCGCTGTTAGCGGCTGTGGATTCAGCAGGAATGCCTCCGCTCGTCCTGCTCCGGCGCGATAACTCCAGGTGGTGAAGATTCCGTCACCTGGCACATGCCGCCAGGGAAATGCGGCAGATCATGGAAGGTCGCACCCTCGGCAGCCACAATCACGCTGGCAAGTAGCGCATATTCTGAGTGCACATGAGGGCGTCCCTCGATAGCCGCGATGACCGGCACGCGTATGTTGGCTATGTTTTCTAGAAGCTGAACGCCTTCGTCGTGAACCTGGCCCCAAACGCCCGGGTCGGCGACGTTGCCGAAGGATGAAAAATCGATTTCGGGAATGAACTCCCCGCCTGCTCCCGTCAGAATCACAATCTTGTTCGCCCGGTCCTGCGCCATCCGGTAAAAAGCGTCGACAAACTCCGTATGATCTGGTGCCGTGAAAGTGAAAGGTCCGCCCTTGCTGTGAAATTCGACAACTAGCACACCGCTGGCGTCTCGCGTCAGCTTCAGGCTGCGATAGGCAGCCAAGTAGTCAGCTTGAAGTTGCATAGAATTCTCCTTTCTGTTTTGCCCTGACTGCGTTCACTCGAGCGTGTTCTCGCGAAGTCAGACATCGCCCTCAGGTGGCCACAACGAGACCGCCTGCGGCACGAATGACCTCCCCGGTGATCCAGGCTGATTCGTCTGACGCTAGGAACACCGCCAGCGGGGCGATATCCGTGACGCGACCGAGCCGGCCGAGCGGCGTCTTCCCAGCCAGAACGGCGCCGGCACCACCCTCAAAGGTCCCCGCGGCTACATTGCCTTCGGTTTCTGTATGACCGGGAGCGATCGCGTTGACGCGTATCTTGCGTGGCGCCAGTTCGAGCGCCAATCCCCTGGTCAGCGTTTCGATGGCGCCTTTCGTGGAAGCGTACAGCAGGGCTCCCGCCACCGGATGCGAGCCCACAATAGAGCTCAGGTTGATGATGCTACCGCCGTCGGCGCCAAACCGCTTGATCGCCTCTTGCACGGTGAGGATCGTCCCGAGAACGTTGATGTTGTAGTGAAGGTGAAAGCTCTCTTCCGTGATCTCCGCGAAGGCGCCGAAGCGGAATACTCCGGCGTTGTTGACCAAAACGTCCAGCCTTCCGAACTCGGAATCCACTTCTTTGAATAACCGCGCGACATCTGCGGCCTTGGACACGTCGGCCCCGACCGCGATCGCCTCGCCGCCGTTGTCGGTGATCGCCTGAGCGACGCGTTCGGCGCCTTCCCGGTCCGCGGAATAGTTCACGGCCACACGCGCCCCTGCGGCTCCCAAGGCGGTTGCAATCCCAGCGCCGATGCCTTTGGAGGCGCCCGTCACGATTGCCACTTTCTCAGACAGTCTACTCATAGTTCAGCATTCTTCTTGATCCGACTCCCCGTACCCCGAACGTCCATCGCTGTGAATTGTGTCTAGGAAATCTCGATTTATGCTCCTTATGCTAAACAGCGGATTATGGAAGGGTTGCCCGTTGATCCGCCCGAAACCGGTGGTGACTGCCTCGGTTCGGCGATTACATGGTAAGGACGGCACGGAACCGAGTCTTGCCTTCCGCAACGCGCTGATATGCCTTCGTAGCCTCCGCCAACGGATACGTCTCGACTATCGATTTGACTTTCCCTTGCGCCACGAAATCAAGAGCTTCGTAGAGGTACTCAGGTCCGTTTTGCTGGCTGCCGATAACTCGAATGCGCTTCGCGATAAGATCGATCAGAGAAATCGAAAGCGGCTCCGCGTCGGCGCCCATGGTGACGAGCCGGCCGTCGGGGCGCAGTCCTTGAATACTGTCGTTCATCGCCTTAGTCGAATTCGAAGTACTGAGGATCACGTCGGCGCCACCTGCCGCAGCAAGGCTCTTGCCGTCGCGGACAATCTTGTCCGCGCCAAGCTCGCGGATCGTCTTGTCTTTATCGGGAGAATGCGAAATGGCTATCGTCTCAAAGCCCGTGGCCTTTGCGTATTGCACGGCCAAATGCCCAAGCCCGCCGATCCCGAGCACCGCTACGCGCTCATGCGGCTTTGGATCGGCCCAGCGCAGCCCACTATAAACCGTGTAACCGGCGCAGAAGATCGGGGCTGCTTGTTCGTAAGGAACCTTCTCCGGAATCAGATAGGTGGCGTCGGCGTTCATCGGCATGTACTCGGCGTGACCGCCTTGCGCCTCGCCCCCCGTACCCTTCATGTAAGGACAGAACATCCTGCGGCCGCGCTGGCACCATTCGCAGCGTCCGCACGTGGATTGAACCCACGCGGAGCCCACGCGGTCGCCTACCTTTCGCGTGGTGACGTTGGGAGCCACGGCGACGATCTCGCCGACCGGCTCGTGGCCGAGGACCCGGGGAAATGGTCCGGGTAGGTGTCCGAGCGTTTGGTGCACATCGGTATAGCAGATGCCGCTGGCGTGCATTTTCACCAGGACTTGACCAGGGCTAGGCTGAGGCTGGGGGACATCTTTGATCTGCCACGCACTGCTCACGGCGGGAACGACTGCAGCTTTCATAACACTTCCTCCTAGCGCGATTCGATGCGAGTGCGTTTCTGTTTGGTGCATGGTTTTGGACAAAGCTGCTAAGCACGAGCACGAGCAAGTGCACTTTCGAAATAGTGCGTTTGGTCAAGGTCAGCAATTAGCCCGGATTATCGGAGGCTGTCTCCGGTTACATGATTGTTTATGGCGAGGAGACGTTCAAAACCTAAGGGACGAAAGCCGCGCAGCGACGCGCAGCGGAATCGCGAGCGCATTCTGGAAGTGTCCAAGGAAGCGTTCACCCGGTCGGGCGCAAATGCCAGTCTGGACGACATCGCCAAACAAGC
>Ga0209027_1000313_pt1 | contig 16493 bp, 15 predicted proteins | sample GraSoi013_1_20cm_3_FD_185821 | JGI IMG/M metagenome (GOLD analysis project Ga0209027, IMG submission 185821) | Grasslands soil microbial communities from the Angelo Coastal Reserve, California, USA - Sample 09_27_2013_1_20cm (SPAdes) (version 2) | ecosystem: Environmental > Terrestrial > Soil >...
CTCACCTTCTGAAATCATCAACTGAAAGGAACGGACGTATGAGCGAACAGGATAATGTTAGAGTTGTGCAGCAGGCTTATCAGAATTTCAAGACCGGGAACATAGAAGCTTTACTTGGTCAGATGTCGGATAATGTCGAGTGGCAACTGCCTGAGATTGAGAACGTATCTTTCTCAGGGCTGAAACACGGACGCGAGGGGGTCAGTGAATTCTTCTCACAACTGGCCGAGCAGCAGGACGTTCTCGCATTCGAGCCGCGCGAGTTCATAGCACAGGACGAAAAGGTCGTTGCGCTGGGCCAATACAGATGGCGAGTGAAAGCGAACGGGCGTGAATACGGCGGCGACTGGGCGCATGTGTTCACCATACGCGACGGCAAAATCACAGGCTTCCAAGAATACATGGACACGGCTGCGGCGGCAGAAGCGTACAAGTAAGTAAAAAGGTAAAAGGTAAAAGGCAAAAGTTAGGACAAAAGCATTTTAATTAAAGATGGTTTCAGCCTGACTTTTGACTTTTGCCTTTTTACTTTTGACTTTTCCTTCTTGGAAGCATCAAGCTATAATCTCATTTCTCTTTCGTTCCCGCACTTTTTGGAGGTTCAGCCCTTTACTGTGTCCACATCCGAAACGGCTTTTCGCCTCGCAGCGCGCCTTGATCGCGTAGGCTTTTCTGACATCGTAAATATTCGCAACCGCGTCATGGAGCTTCGCGCGCGTGGGCAGACGGTCTATCAATTCGAGGGCGGCGAGCCTTTCACGAATACGCCTGAGCACATCAAAGAAGCAATGATGCGCGCTCTTCGAGAAGACAGGACGCGCTACGCGCCTTCTTCCGGGATACAGGAGCTTCGCGCCGCGATAGCAGAAAAGGTGCGCGAGCAGAACCATATTAATGCCAGCGAACAGGACGTGATTGTGATGTCGGGCGGAATGCAGGGCTTGTTCGCAGCATTTCAATCCGTAGTCAACGCTGAAGATGAAGTGCTGGTCTTCTCGCCCTACTGGACTCCGGTTAAAGACCTTGTGGCTCATTGTCGCGCCACGCCCATTTTAGTTTCTACTGAAACGGCGCGCTCGGAAGGTTTTATGGAAACGCTCTCGCGCTCCACGACCGAAGCAACGCGCGCAATCTATTACAACACGCCGCAGAATCCAACGGGCACAGTCTTCACTCGCAAAGAGGCCGAGGCGGTGGCGCGGTTCGCGCGAGACAACGACCTGATTGTAATCGCGGACGAAGCTTACGAAGATATAGTTTTCGACGGCGAGCATGTTTCCATCGCGTCGCTCGAAGGCATGTTCGAGCGCACCATCACCTGCTACACCTTCTCGAAAAGTTATTCTATGACGGGCTGGCGTCTTGGCTACGCAATAGCGCCGGAACCCTGGATGACAGGGTTGAAGAAGATGACGCTCTATTCCACAAACGGAGTCTCTACGCCCGGACAATGGGCAGCGCTCGCTGCGATGGCAACGCCCGCCGATTTTTTCGAAAAACTTCGCGCGGAATATTTGCAAAGGCGAGACCTTATGCTGTCAGGTCTAAACGAGATTGGTCTGAAGTGCGAAAGCCCCGCAGGCGCTTTTTATGCTTTCCCCGATGCAACATCAATCAGCACGGACAGCCGCACGGCCTCCGAAATTCTTCTGGAACGCGCGCAAGTCGCAACAGTCCCCGGCATAGTCTTTGGCATTCACGGCGAAGGCCATCTGCGCTTCTCATTCTCCACCTCAATCGAAACTATAGAAGCAGGATTGGACTCACTGCGCAGAAAGCTCTGAAGGGATGAGGGATGATTGAAGGGATGAGGGCGGAGGGATGAGGGATGAAGAGGAGGAGTTGAGACGCGAAGACGCGGAATCAACGGGACGCGGAGACGCGGAGACGCGGGGACGCGGCGAAATAGATGAATACACTTTAACCTCTGATAGCGAATCTTTCATCCATCACTCTTCATCTTCTAACAACTCTTCGCGCAGCGAATTAGACTTCATACGAAAAATCCGCCGCCGCGCTCTCAAACAAATCGAAGCGCAGTTGCCCGCGTCCCCGCGTCCCCGCGTCTCCGCGTCTTCGCGTCCCGCAACCCCTTCATCCCTCATCCCTCATCCCTCATCCCTTCGCACAGGCATTGGCGATGACGCAGCCGTCATCAGGCAGACTTCTGGGCGCGACACAGTCATCACGGCTGACCTGCTTATCGAAGAGATTGATTTCAGGCTCGCTTACATGCCCGCACAGCTTCTAGGGCATAAGGCGCTCGCCGTTTCGCTCTCGGACATTGCGGCGATGGGAGCGCGCCCGCGTTGGGCGCTTGTTTCGCTGGGCGTCCCGCCCGACATCTGGCGCTCGTCCTTTGTTGACGATTTTTATGAAGGCTTCTTTGCCTTGGCGGAAGAGTTCGACGTTACTTTAGTAGGCGGCGATGTATCGCGCACGCCTGAGCGAATAGTCGTTGATTCAATCGTGATGGGAGAGACGGCGAGCGGTGGCGCTGTGCTTCGTTCAGGCGCGCGACCCGGCGATCACATCTTCGTGACGGGAACGCTGGGCGGCGCTGCTGCTGGACTGAAACTGCTTGAGCAGGGAGCCGAGAAGGTCAAGCGAGCGAGCGTGCGTGAAGTGCGTATGATAGAAAATCTAATTCGCAGACATACAGAACCTGTGCCACGCACAGGCTGGGGCATATTTCTGGGAGAAGACCGGCTGGCAACTTCCATGATTGATTTGAGTGACGGACTTTCGTCCGACCTCGCGCACATTTGCGAAGAGAGCGGCGTCGGCGCAAGGCTCGAAGCCGCGCGAATCCCAATCAATCCCAATTCGATGAAATTGTGCGGGCGACGCGCGCTTGATCCTCTGATGCTGGCGCTTCACGGCGGCGAAGACTTCGAGCTTCTTTTCACTGTGCGACCGCAGGACATTCGTCGCCTTCCCAAAAGGATTGACGGCGCGTCCGTAGCCTACATAGGCGACATCACTGATAAGGCCGGACAGATTCTCATCTCTGAAGGCTCGCATGTTTGGGATTTGGAGAGAGGCGGGTTCGAGCATTTTAGTGATTGAAGAAGAAGTCTCACGCAAAGGCGCTAAGAAGAGCGCAAAGGCTTGAATGCCACTTTGTCTTACGCCTTTCCTTTGCGTCTCCAGCGTGAGACTTCCTCTTCAATCTCAACTCCACGTTTGACTCACAAATCTTACTTCCCTACACTCAGAAAAGTCTGGAGCCAGATTAATTTTCGATTTTAGATTTGCGATTTTCGATTGAAAGAAGCGGAGAGCTTTTAAAACGAAAATCCAAAATCTAAAATCCAAAATCTAAAATGCCTAGACTCCAGACTGTTTTATGCTTCGATTCTTCAATACACTTACCGGACAGACGGAAGAGTTTCGCCCTATGCGAGAGGGCGAGGCGAAGATGTACTACTGCGGGCCGACTGTCTGGGATTACGGCCACGTAGGAAATTTTCGTTCCGTCATCTGCACGGACATTCTCAGGCGCTACCTGAAGTTCAAAGGCTTCCGGGTCACGCACGTGATGAACATAACGGACGTTGACGACCGCATCATCGCGCAGTCTTTGAAAGCCAAGCTCCCGATTGACGAGTACACCGAAAAATATATTGCTGCATTCTGGGAAGACTTTGAAGCTCTGGGTTGCGAGCGTCCAGAAGTAGTGCCGCGCGCGACGCGCCACATCCCTGAAATGGTCTCGCTCATAGAGAAGCTTGAAGATCGCGGGCACGCCTATCGCTCGGATGATTCAATCTACTATCGCATCAGTTCGTTCAAGGAGTACGGCAAGCTCTCGAAGATAAATTTTGCGGGGAACATAGCAGGCGCTAGCGAGCGCATTGATACAGACAAGTATGAGAAAGAGGACGCGCGCGACTTTGCGTTATGGAAGGGCGCAGAGTCTCCAGATGAGCCTGCGTGGGACACAGGGATTGGTCGCGGTCGTCCGGGCTGGCACATAGAATGCTCTGCTATGTCAATGAAGTATCTTGGCGAGACGTTCGACATACACGCTGGCGGAGTTGACCTTATCTTCCCGCACCACGAGAACGAGATTGCGCAAAGCGAGGGCGCGACCGGCAAGCAGTTCGTGAAATACTGGATTCACTACGAGCACCTGAAGGTGAACGGCGAATCCATGTCGAAGTCCAAAGGCAACTACTACACTTTCCGCGATCTGCAAGAGCAGGGTTTCAGCGCGACAGCCGTGCGCTACTACCTGCTGAGCGTTCCCTATCGAAAGCAGATCAACTTAACGCTGGAAGGCTTGCGCGCGGCTGAGAAGACCGTAGGAAGCTTGAGGGATTTTCATGCGCGATTGAAAGAAGCGAAAGTCGAACCGGGCGCAAACGAGCATTTGCGCGATGCAGAGCGCCGCGCTCTTGAAGAGTTCGAGGCTGGCATGGATGACGATCTGAACACTTCGGTCGCGCTCGCTGCGATTCACAACCTGACGCGCGAGGTGAACACGGCCATCGCAGACCACGCTCTATATGAAGAGAACAAGCGAGAGCTTCTGGCTCTAATCGAGCGATTCAACTCCGTCTTCAACATTTTCGTTGAAGAGCAACCGCTGCTGCTCGACGAAGAGATACAGAAACTGATTGACGAGCGACAGGAAGCGCGCCGCCGCCGCGACTTCGCACGCGCCGACGAGATACGCTACGAACTGAATTCCAGGGGCATCACCCTAGAAGACACCAAAGACGGCGTTCGCTGGAAACGACGTTGACAACTTTAAGGCTAAGTGATAAGTGATAAGAAACAGTTTACAGTTTTTAGTTTTCGGTTTTCAGTTAAAAGCTTTCTAGTTTTCTTCTGAAAACTGAAAACTAAAAACTTAAAACTGCTCTTATCACTTATCGCCTTCTTTTTTATGCTTTTCTTCCGCAACACGCATTTTCGACCCCTTGAATCGCGCGCGAATCTTTTCGCAGACTAGCTTCCTTACGTTCAGCACGAACTTCATCTACCTTATTTTCGATCTACTTCCCTCGCCTTTCATCAAAGGAGAAAGTGTCATGTCCACAATTGCACCGCCCCGAAAGCCTCAGATTAAAACAGAGTTGCCCGGCCCCATAGGGAGGAAGATTGTAGAAGAGGACGCGCAGTGGGTGAACCCTTCTTACCCGCGCCCATCGTTCAAGCTCGTTGCAGAGCGGGGCGAGGGCGTCTGGGTCACAGACGTTGACGGCAACGTCTTTCTGGATTGCAACGCTGGCGTTGCCGTCTGCTCTACGGGTCATTGCCACCCGGAGGTTGTTAAAGCGATTCAGGATCAGGCCGCGCGCCTTATTCATATGTGCGGAACAGATTTTTATTACAGGCACATGCCTCAGTTAGCCCAAAAACTTGATGAGATAGTTCCTGTCGAGAGTCCTACGCGAACGCATTTTGCGAACAGCGGGACTGAGGCAGTCGAGACCGCGTTGAAGCTTGCGATGCACGCGACAGGCAGAGAGAAGTTCATAGCCTTCTTCAACAGCTTTCACGGTCGCACGCTCGGCTCGCTCTCTTTGACATCATCAAAGATCGCGCAACGAACGGGTTTCAAGCGACAGGTGCTGGACGTTGTTCATGTGCCCTATCCAAATGTTTTTCGTCATCCGTTCACAGGTGAACAGTCTGACGCAGCTACTGTTAGCCGAGCATGTCTGGACTGGATTGAGAATCGTCTTTTCAAAACAACGACGCCGCCTGAAGAGGTCGCAGGCATAGTGGTCGAATGCGTGCAGGGCGAAGGCGGATATGTACCAGCGCCGCGTGAGTTCCTGCAAGGACTCAGGCGAATCTGCGATGAGCACGGGATTCTTCTGATTGTTGACGAAGTTCAATCGGGCATGGGACGCACCGGCAAGATGTTTGCTTCAGAGCATTACGATTTGAAGCCAGACATCATAACCATTGCAAAAGGAATTGGCTCAGGACTTCCCATAGGCGTGACCGTTGCGCGTGCAGACTTGATGGACTGGAAGCCGGGCGCGCACGCTTCAACTTTCGGTGGGAACCCCGTGGCAATCGCAGCCGCGCTTAAGACAATTGAATTATTGGAGCGCGAACTGGTAGCCAACAGCGCGGAGGTCGGAGCTTACTTGCAAGAAGGTTTGAAGAAACTTCTGGGCAAGCACGACTGCATAGGCGACGTGCGCGGGCTTGGGATGATGATCGGCGTAGAGTTCGTTACTGACAAAGCTTCCATGAAAGCAGACGCCGACTTGCGCGATCGCGTAGAGACGGCCTGCTTCGAGCGCGGCCTTATTCTGCTAGGCTGCGGCTTCAACACCATACGCTGGTCTCCGCCGCTCATACTCAAGCGCGAGCACGTTGATGTCGCGCTTGAGATTTTCGATGATGCGATTACAGCATCATGCTCGTAATACCGAAGTGCAGAATAAAGAAAAGACAATCCACGAAGTCACACTAAGCGACACGAAAATAGAAACTCTTTCGTGCGGTTTCGTGTGGCTTCGTGGATCATCTTTAATTCAGTTCACCAGTCAAATCTTTAAGGACGGCAGGATGTACGTGGCCTATGCCCCGGAGCTTGATGTATCGTCGTGTGCAACAACTAAAGCCAAGGCACAGAAAAATCTTTTAGAGGCTGTCCGGCTGTTTTTAGAGGAAGCTGAAAAGAAAGGTGACTTGGAACAAATCTTAGAAGAGGCAGGCTTTGTCCGGCGTAAGGAAAAACTAGAAGGCCCCAAGTTCATAACCACACAACATATCACCTAAAGCCTTCTACACACGCGCCGGGTGTTTGTGATGGACTTGAGCTTTTCATCTTCAAACAGGAAGGCACGCTCCCGACACTCTTCACTCCCTTGACTCAATTTAACGTGATATTGCGCGACCAGCATTCTGCTGTTGGGGCGACTGAAAAGCTCTGTCATATACTCATGGCCGTCTCGCGTCTTCGGAAGCGGCTCAACGGTGTCAAAATCCCTCAACACATCAAGATCGCGACCAGAGGATAGATCAGTTAGCGTGTAGTACCTGCAACCCGTTCCGCAGCTATGCACAGCTAAGAAATACTTCCCAGCGAAATTGATCTCCGGTGGCTCAACAAGTTTGCCGAGGTCGTCTCTCCATTCGTCGCTGGCAACACGACGAATCCATTTGGGCGGATGGATAGCTCCGAGATAGACAGAGACTTCGTAATCTTCAAATCGCGGAAGGGCATCTGCTAATAAAGGCGTAGATAACATGCATAAAATAAGAAATGATGTACTTAACCTAATGGCTCCAAGTCTAGTGAGTTGAAATTTGTCTTTCGTCAACACAGTGCTCACCTTTCCCCAAAATTTCAGAGCCTGAATTCTGCCTTCAATATCTTTGCGGCGCGCCGAGCACACAGCGAACAGTGTCGCGCGCTATCAGTAATTCTTCATCGGTTGGAATAACGTAGGCTGCCAGACGCGAGCCGTCGCGCGTTATCAAACCTTCGCGCCCGTTGGTGTGCTCTCGGTTGCGCTCTTCATCTATCTCCAATCCGAACCACTCAAGTTCCTTGCAAACAAGAGCGCGCACTTCGGCAGAATTCTCTCCGATGCCTCCTGTGAAAACGATTGCATCCGCGCCGCCCATCGCTGCCAGATATGAGCCTATATATTTTCTTGCTCGATAGCAGAAGATTTCTATTGCCAGACGAGCGCGGCGGTCATCATTCTCCTCTGCTTCGGCCAGAAGCTCGCGCATGTCGTTGGTCAGACCGGAAATCCCCAAAAGCCCGGATTGCTTGTTCAGCATAGTCTCGACCGCCTGCGCCGAAAGACCTTCTTTCGCCGCGACGAAATCAATTATCGCAGGATCAATGTCGCCTGAGCGCGTGCCCATCACCAATCCTTCGAGCGGCGTCAATCCCATAGAAGTGTCAACAGAATCGCCGCCGCGTATGGCAGCCGCAGAACATCCGTTGCCCATGTGAAGAGTAATGATGTTGGTCTGCTCTCTAGGAATCCCGCGCAGTTGGCGGTAGCGATAGGCTACGTAACGATGCGACGTGCCGTGAAATCCGTAACGCCGCACACGGTAACGACGATAAAGCTGGTAAGGCAGCGCGTATAGATAAGCGTAATCGGGCAATGTTTGATGAAAGGCCGTGTCGAATACTGCGACCTGTGGCAAGCCTGCGCCGAAGACTTCGCGCGCCGCCTGAATGCCTTTGATGTTCGTAGGATTGTGAAGCGGCGCAAGCTCTATGCAATCCTCAATCCCACGAAGAACTTCATCTGTGATTAAGACCGAATGTGTGAAGCGCTCGCCGCCATGCACTACGCGGTGGCCTACTGCGTTAACGTCCGCGACCGTTTTCACACCGTCAACTTGAGCTTCTTCCGAACAAGCCCACCGGACAATGAATTCAACAGCCGCGCGCGTATCGCGCACTTGCGCCGAAGTCCTCTGCTTCGCGCGCCCTTCCGTTTCGAGCGTGATAATAGCCTCGCCGCCAATTCGCTCTATATGTCCACGCGCGAGCCTGCGATCCGTGTTGCCGGAAATCTTCTCAAGGTCTGTAGAGATTATCTGAAACCTCACGCTTGAGCTTCCACAATTGAGTACAAGAATGTTCATAAAAGAATAAGTCTGGAGTCTAGAGTCTGGAGTCAAAGACAAAAGCAAAGAACTGTTTTTGACCTCGGACTCCAGACTCTAGACTCCAGACTCCAGACTTCCTTTCACTTTCTTCCCTATCTCCTTGATGCGTGCGCGCAATTGCTCTTCGTCAACGGACAGGATGCGCCCGTCTTTGAAAATCTCTTGTCCGGCGACGACTGTCAGTAAACAGTCGCGCCCAGAAGATGAGTGAATGAGCGCGGAGACGGGGTCGTGTACGGGAAGCTGGTGCGCGCGGTCTAAAGATACTATGGCGAAATCAGCCTGCATGCCTTCGGCGAGCATGCCAATCTCATTTTCAAGTCCGAGCGCGCGAGCGCCGCCAACCGTTGCAGTCATAAGCGCCTGTTCCGCCTTCACCATTTCGTCTTCACCAATCTTATCGCCGCGCGCGCGAGAGATCATGAGTGCTGCGCGCGCTTCGTCAAGAATGTCGCATGTATTGTTGCTCGCAACGGAATCCGAGCCGAAACCTGTTCTGATTTCATGCCTGAGAAATGATGTGTACGAAGCCGAGCCGTGACCGAGCTTCGCATTCGATTTCGGACAATGTGCGACGCGCGCGTCCACATCTTTGAGCGTCTCCAAATCCCGCTCGCTCATGCGTACACAGTGCGCCAGCAGTGGGCGCGAGCGCAGTACGCCGTGTCGCTCCAGGTATTGAATCGTTGAAATTCCCGGAGCTTTCCATTCAATGCCGCGCCATTCGAGCGCTTCAGCAAAAGGCCCTCTGCCCTCGAACATGAAAAGCTCTTCCGCTTCAGATTCCGCCGCGTGCATCGTTAGAGGAAGCTTTTCATCTAGCGCGTAATCGGTCACGAGTTCCAGTTGACGCGCGCTCACTGTGTACGGCGCGTGAGGCGAAACCCCTACGCGAACAAGTTTCGTCTCAAGCTCGCGCAGCCTACTCACCTTCTCTTTCAATTTCTCAAGCTGCTCTTCGGCAAGAGCAGGGTCTGGCCCAAACGATTCCTGATGAACTATTCCTCTCAAGCCTACGTCACGCAACGCTCTCACGGTTGTTAGCGCCGCGTCGCCAGCGTCCGCCAGGCAGGTCACGCCCGCGCGCGCAGCTTCCAGAGCGCCCCACGCTGCCGAAACGTAAAGATCATCCTGCGTCATGTGATAATGTCGAGCCAGCGTCAACTTCATCAACCATCCAAGAAAATTTCCCTCCTCGCTTTCAAGAAATCCGCGCAATGCGGTCAACTCAATATGCGAGTGCGTGTTGACTAGACCGGGGATGATTGCAGCTTCTACGAAATCCTGAGTCCGTGCATCTGGAAAACTTTCCGCAAGCGAAGAACGGCTGCCTACTGCGACGATTTGCGAGCCGTCAACCGCGATTGCTCCGTCGGCAATCGGCGTGGACGACATTGGGATAATCCACTTTGCGGAATAGATTTTTATTACTGGATTATTTGTCACTGTTGAATTATGAGTGAGGAGTATTCATGTTAACGATATGCCTGATGCAGCACCAAGCTGAACAAGCAAACGCTGGCGAGCATCTATGCTTTCAGTAATAAAAGATGTGAATTGAGCATATAAATTGTTCAGCCAATCTTCTAGTTTAAAACTTTGAATTTCTCGTGTTGGAATAGCTTCAAATCCTTTAACAGAGAAGGAATCTGAAGCCCACTGTTCTTTCATCTCTTTTACAAGATTAGTTGATGCAAAATAGCAGAAAGCATAAAGGCCAAAGGTGCATGGGATAATTGATATACTCATACAGCAATAGGGAAAAACTCGCTCTTCAGGTCTAAATTTTATGATTATCGTGGACTCGGCATATCCTCCTGACTCCTTAATCCCAGCAACAACTCCGTCTTCATACTCTTCTTTAACATATCTTGTAACCTCTCTACCAATGCCGTAACCATAACTCTCTCTAACCGGAACTTGTCTGATTTTAGTTACAGTTTCGTACTTATACTCAAACTCCAAAATATTTCTAGCTTTCGAGTTGTTCAGATATTCTGCCGTGCGTCTATTTAATGGGCTTTGCTCAATACTTATTCGCTCTGTCGAGAAAAGATTATTAGACAGACTATGATTATCTTTTTCCGTTTTATTCTTTGCCCAACTAAACATTTGTTCAGTCAAGGATGCTGCAAGTTCTAATTTCTTTTCCTGACTAGGCACTACAAATATAAACGTATCACTTCTAGTTACTAATTTTGCCTTCAAACTGCTTAACAGTGCTCCTGAATCATCAGCAGCAGGCTCTAGTTGAGTGGGTTCTGTCTTTTCGATTTTTAATAGAGTTTCAGGAAGGTGCTCTTCTTTCCGTTCAATTCCGGCTAATACCAGGCTGCCAGCTTGTTCACCTGAAAAGACTGGAGTTTGCTCCAATCCTAATTTTTTAGATAAGTCAATAGTGTTATCCATCACATAAACTTTGAGATTATCCAAAGTGATACGTGAACCATCAATAGAGGCGTCACCGGACAATCCCCTGACAATAAAATAAGAGAAAATCCCTTGTTTGATGTCATTGTTTTCATGAGCAAATTGATCTTCTCTGCATGAAGCTAAGGTCGCCCATCCTTCCGCAGTAATGGCGAGATGTTCATCCACATTAGGGTTAGACATGCCCCTCAATCCCAATCGCCCTGAATGACACGCATCAAAAAATCTCAGCTTAAATTTCGCCTTAGATTGTTGGAAATAATTATTCACCTTCGACATAGCTATGGATGAATCAGCAAGCACATTCTTTCGGTATTCCTTAGTAAGGAGATAGCTATCACGCTCATCCCTTGTTCCATGCCCAGCGAAGAAAAGTAATATAGAATCTTCTTCATTTGCCTTCTCACAGATTTCATTGACGGCTGATAATATATCGCTGTAAGTGGGTACATGGGCCGCAGGGTGATTGCCATCAGAGAAAAGAAAAATGTTGCTTGAATTGTATTGAGCATAATGAAGTAAAGCTTCATAGAAAGCTTCGGCATCATTAGAACAAAAATTCAGGCTCGACATAGGAGAGCCACTATAGTTATTAATACCAGCAACAACTGCATATCTAATTGGGAGTCGCTCATTATTGACCATTGCTTTTCTCCGTATCATTCATTACTTGACTTTGATTAGCACAAATTATAACTCAAGAAGAGAATCACTCTGTGTTTCTCTTTTAATCTTCATATTACGATGTTGCAATAAAAACCAGAGCAGCCCGGAAAGAGCAATGACCGCGCCGCCCGCGCCCGCAACAGGTCTTATGCCGAACCTGTCGGCAGCAGCGCCGGAAACCAGCATTGAGCTTACCATCGCAAGCGTCGTCAGTGTTTCGTATGAAGCGAAGACGCGCCCTGCGAAGCGGTCTTCTGTGCGGCTCATCACGATTGTCTGTTGAGCAGTCCACCAGATTGCGAAGTTAATCTCGCGCGCTATGAGCACAACGGCAGCGCCCCAGAGGTTTGGCATAAAGCTGAAGAGCAGCAAGCCAATCCCATCAAATATCATAGAGCGTCCCATGCGCGAGCCTAACGTCTCACTCGAACCCGCATTGAACCTGCGCGCTATCGGCGCACCCAACACCCCGCCCAATCCCATCGCAACGAAGAGCACAGAGATGCCGAAGTCCGTAGGGCGCGCGACCATTCCTTGCGCAGCAGCAACGCCCAGCCTAGCGCCGAAGATACTGTAGAGCGCTCGCGCAACACCGTTGCCCAATCCCCAGCCGCAAGCCACTACGAAGACAGCAGAGAGAATATGCACGCGACGAACGTAACTCAACCCCTCTCTGAAATCCGCAATGATTCGCTGAAGCGACGCGGAGACGCTTTGAAGAGACGCGGCGACGCGGGGACGCGGAGACGCGGCGAGAGAAATAGAATGCGCCGTTGCCATTGATTCCTTTTCCCCGCGTCTCCGCGTCCCCGCGTCGCCGCGTCTTGTTTGTTCCAGCGTCTCCGCGTCTCGTTGTAGCCGTGCGCGTATGCGACGAATCATCTCAGCCGACGCGAGGAATGTTAGCGCGTTGATGACGAAGACGGTGTTGCGCCCCATGAAGGTGGCGACCATGCCGCCGAGCGCAGAGCCTACGGCAATGGTAGCGGCTGTCGTAGAAGCCGAGAGCGAATTGGCGCTCAATAACTCTTCTGTGCCGCGTGTCAGGTTCGGAATCGAAGCGCGCTTCGCTGCGTTGAAGAATGAAGAGACTGAGAAGAGCAGGGAGCCTACGACGTAGATGATTGAAAGCGATAAAAATCTGTTCGCCAGTATAAAACCGAGCGCTAGAAACGCGCGGGCGAAGTCGGACGCTATCATTATTCGTCGGCGGTCGAAGCGATCCGCCACGACACCAGCCATTGGCCCAAACAGAAATAGCGGCAGGTGACGCGCGATTGCGTATATAGCAATAGCAAGCCCTTCGTGACCAGCGCCAGCCACTTGAATCGTGAGCGCGAGCACTGCGATGTTGTTGAGCCAGTCGCCAATTTCGGAGATGACCTGCCCCGTCCACAGGCGGCGAAAATCCGCATTCGCCTTTAATAGCTCGCGGAAGGTCAATGCGCGCCCTCCGCAACGTTAGCGTTCTGGTTCATCTGCTGCACACGCTCTCGCTCGGCTTTCAGTTTTTTGTAACGGTTGAGTATGGAAGTGACGTAGGCGCGCGTTGATGGAATGTCAATGCGCGCTATGAATTCATCTGAGGTAAGCTGGCGGTTGTCCGTAGTGTGATTCCATTCTTCCACGCGGCTTGGGCCTGCATTGTATCCGGCGACCATGCGCGCTTCTGCGCCCGGCGTGTCGCGGAACTGCTCGTAGAATTTCTCAAGATACCAGCAACCGATTTGAATGTTGCGCTCAGGGTCGCTTAAAAATTTTTTAGGGTCTTGAGCCATCTGCCGCTCGAAATCGCGCATGCCTGTCTCGGCAGCCCACATGCGCCCGACCGCAGGAGTAATCTGCATCAACCCTATCTCGCCGTCGTTGCCCACCTTCCAGGGACGAAAGTATGTCTCCTCGTAAACGACGCACCACACCAGATCAGGGTCAACGCGATAGATGCCGGCTTGGCGCGCAATCAGCGGGTCGAAGCGATGAATCCAATATTGATTGAAGAAGTAGAGGCCAGCGCCCACCAGCGCAAGAAGGATGAGAATGACGAGCAGGCGTTTCATAAAAAAGAAGGAGTCAGAATTCAGGAGTCAGAGTCCAGAAGATATTGCGGGACGAAAACTTTTCTTCTGGCTCCTGGCTTCCGAATTCTGACTCCTGATTAATTTCTCCTTCTCAGCCCTTGCCAGAATGCGACTATGGCGTAAGCGGGGTCAACGCCCTCGTAACGAGAGCGAAGCGCGCGCTCGTCCAACACGTGACCTTGCAGCCAGACTTCAGCGGAGATGGTCGCGCCTATCTGAAGTTCACCGCCGCGCAATGAACGCCCGTTCACTAACACTTCGAGCTTGAGCCTTTCAAGATCAACATAGACCCAGTAAAGGTTGCTGCCGGAAAGCGGATTGCGCAGAGGCTTGAAAGCAATAACGCGACCCGTAAGTCCCCAGTCGTTTTCATGAGCGGCGCGCGATGGCGCAGTCTGCTCCAATGGCTGCCAGCGAGCTTTCACAGGGCGCGAGCAGACGCGAGCGCGATAGGCCAGGCCGCACAATCCAACGTGAAGTTCCTGCGCGCGGAATCCTTGCGCGCCGACTTCCGTTAAATTCTGAAGCTCGAACAGAACTTCCGTGTCCGTGCCGTCGCAGTAGCCGTGAATGACCGCCTCGCCTTCTTCGTCATACTCTGTCAAAGCCCAGGGGCTAATGCGCTGCGCGTAGCGAGCGCGAAAACCGGGACGACAATCCGCATAAAAAATTTCGCCCGTGCCCGATTCGTAAAGCACTGTCCAGACTTCAAGCCCCTCACCCAGCTTCCAGCAGCGACCGTGCAGCACACCGCCGCGACGCATCAGTTGGGTTGCTTCGCCCTGATTGCCCGCTCGCTCCGCGAGGTAGTTGAACGCCTTCTCGCTCGGAACCTCAAGCCCGATTGTCTCAAACGTCACGTCCATGATAAGAGCAGTTTTAAGTTTTTAGTTTTCAGTTTTAAGTTAAAAGCTTCCCACTCTTCTTTCTGAAAACTGAAAACTAAAAACTTAAAACTGTTTCACCTCACTGTCTTTCTCAGTCTAACCCATTCTCCAATATCTATCATCAAGAATACAACCTATTATCTCGCAGAACGTTTGCGCCGCTTTTGATGTGAGGGTGATTCCGAAGTTGGTTCACCTGCCGGTTCAATTTCGCGCAGCGCGCGGCTCTTGAATCCGCGTATGTTTCGCTCGGCTCCATGTCTGGGTCTAACACCGGAACGAACCATCTCGGCAAACAGATCAACATCATAATCCGCCTCGCGCGACATCTCCTCGCGTATGGCGTGCAGCACTTCCAGAAATCTTGGCTTGCGATACATAAAAGCAGTTTTCAGTTTTTAGTTTTCAGTTTTCAGTAAAAAGCTTTCTGGTTTTCTTCTGAAAACTGAAAACTTAAAACTGAAAACTGTTCTTCACTGTTTTTCCGTTGCTTCTGAAACCAGGAACTCCGGCGTAACGATCATGGGGACGAAGAAGCCCGCCGCCGTGTTGAAGAGTCGTATGCGTGCCTGACGGCGCACGTTCGCAAGATGACCGAAGTTCCATGTTACTAAGTAATCAATTTTGTGAAACGAAGCAAGAGCTACGTGCAATGCGTCGGCAATGTACTTGCGATGAAAGATGCCGCGCGCAATGTAGCCTTCGGCCAAGATGGCTGCCTCGTCCGTTAGCTCTACCTGTTCGAGCTTGCGCACGAGTTTCAGGTAGCCCGTGCGATGCGGCTCCGTCACACGCTCAAGCTCGCGCTCGACCAATGGCGAAACCACAGCGCGATACTCAGGCAGTTCGTGCTCCCACCAACGAATCGTCAAATCGCGCCGAAACGGCTCGCCGTTATCAAGATAAGCGCCGACGACAGAAGTTTCCAGATAAAGACTCTGCTTCATGGCTCAGAAGGAACGGTGCCCGTGCCGTTAGATGTATCAGCAGGCGGCGCGTTCGCGCCCAACGGTTCTAGCCGCATCAAAGCGCGCTGGAAGTCTATGGTGACTCGATAGAAGCGCAGGAAATTCCCGCCGACTATTCCGCTCTGATCAAACCCCGCCGTCTCGTTTACAGGATCAAGATCAAGCACGGCTGCCGGAAGATGCTCGCGCACCAGAGTTCCCAAGGTGAAGCGCGGCAGCATCAACAGCTTCACATCGTCTTCAATTCCCGCCGCGCCGTAAACGCGCATCCTTGTGCCGTGCGCGAAGCGTTCTAGATCGGAGCGTGCGACGAGCGCTTTTGAAACTACAGAGACTGTAGCGCCCGTGTCAATTATGAAGTTCAGAGGCTTTGTCAATCCTTCTATCTGAACATCGCTGCTCAAGAACCCGCTCGCCGTAGTGCGAAGTGGAATCTCAATGACGTTAGGGCCTGGAGCAGCGGGCTGCTGGTTGGACGAGCGCTGCCGCGCGAGCGAGAAAGTGCGTGCGCCGTAATCAACCGTCGCTACGAATTTCGTCAACGCTGCGATGCCTATGTAACCGTCTGTCGGATTGCCGTCATCAAAGAAGTGGCGAATGTAAACGGGAACGTTGTCCACCTCTACATCGCCTATGTCCAACTGTGAAAGAAAGCCGTAAACTATCTCGAACTTTCCGCCGCCTCCGACTGCGCGCGCAAGCCCGCCACGTGCTACGGCGCGAATGTTCATGCGCCTGGCCGTCTCCTCTGAGACAACGGACATACCCGAACCCGTGTCAATCACGAAGCGCAAAGGCCTGCGGTCGCCATTGATTCTGACCTGAATGATGGGGCGGTTGTTAATTATCTC
>Ga0209027_1000320_pt1 | contig 16348 bp, 12 predicted proteins | sample GraSoi013_1_20cm_3_FD_185821 | JGI IMG/M metagenome (GOLD analysis project Ga0209027, IMG submission 185821) | Grasslands soil microbial communities from the Angelo Coastal Reserve, California, USA - Sample 09_27_2013_1_20cm (SPAdes) (version 2) | ecosystem: Environmental > Terrestrial > Soil >...
GCCGATCACACCGAGTATTGCGCCGAGCAAGAGTCCTGTCGGTAGCTCCCGCACGGCAATTCGCCACCAGTCACGCAGCTTGAGCTCTTGCAGCGCCAGCGCGCGAATCACCAGCGACGTCGCCTGCGATCCGCTGTTGCCGCCCGAGCTCATTACCAGTGGAATGAACATCGCCAGCACGGCTGCACGCTCGATTTCGCTCTGAAAGCGCTGCATCGCGGTAGCGGTGAGCATCTCACTGAGGAACAGCGCGCATAGCCATCCAGCCCGCTTGCGCACCATCTCTACGAAACCGATCTCCATGTATGGCGCATCGAGCGCTTCCATACCGCCGAAGCGCTGCACGTCTTCAGTTGATTCTTCGACCAGCGCGTCGATCACATCGTCGACGGTGACAATGCCAAGCATGTGTTGCTCCGCGTCGACAACCGGTATCGCCAACAGGTTGTACTTCGAGATCAATCTGGCGGCCTCTTCGCGGTCGGTTTCGGGCTTCACGGTAAGCGGAGGTCGACGACGACCCACTTCCAGGACGTTGTCTTCCCTATCCGAGGTCATCAGCTCGCGCAACGACACGACGTGTACCAGCGACTCGTCCTCGGAATCGACGACGTAGATCGCGTAAACCGTTTCTTTTCTGCCACCGACCTCGCGAATCAGCGACAGTGCCTGATGAACCGTCCAATCTGACGAGACGCTGACGAACTCCGTCGTCATGATCCCGCCCGCGGTCTCCGGTGGGTACTTGAGCAGTTTTCTCAGCGTGACGCGGGTTGGCTCTCTGACTCGCGCCAGCAGTGCGTTGCGCTCGTCCGTTGGGAGCTCGCGGAAAAGATCGGCTTGCTGATCGGCAGACATCGCCTCGATCAGCAACCCGACCTTGCCTGCGTCGATGTTCTGGATTATCGCGCAGCGATGCCGAGTCAGCTCCGGCTCGTCGAACACCTGGACAGCGAGATCGAAGGGCAACGCCGCCATGACTTTGGCGGCTGCCTCGGCCGGCAGCTCTTTCAGGGCCTCGGCGATGTCGGGCGCGCGCAGCTCGCCGAGCGCCTCCTGCAGCTCCTCGGGATCGCTGTGCACCAGATAGAGAAGCTGGGCGATTGTGTGCGGAGAGATTTCGATCACGGACGATGTACGTTGGTTACTTTCTTTTTTTGACCGCTGCTGCCTCAGGAAACACGAATTAGTCCGATGAGCGTTTCGCGATTTTACCAATCGCTCCTGATTTGCGATGCATTGTCAGCCGCGACCACGGTCGAGGCACTGGCCTGCGATTGGAAAGCGATGGCTGACGCGACGGAGCTCACCAACATGGGAGGCCCCGCTCCCGTTACCTCTGACGCCCGGCGTTAATCCCGCCAACAATCGCCAGGAACAGGCCGGAAGCAACCACGATTGCCGCACCCGTAGGCAGATCCATCTTGTACGAGGCCCACAGTCCGACGACACTGGCGAGCGCGGCGATCACCCAACCGATGATGAGTCGGTTCCTCCATTCACCCGAGAGAATCGTGGCGCACACCGCCGGTACGATCAGGTAAGCAAAGGTGAGCAGTACGCCGCCCAGTCGGACGAAACTGACCACCACGAGCGCGAACGCGGCATAGAACAAGAAGTCCCATAGACGAACGCTCACCCCTTCGGCGAATGCCCGCTCGGGTTCCGAAGAAATGAGCACGAAACGCTTATGAAACGCGGCGTAGAAGGCGCCGAGTGCAGCGAACACCAACACTCGCTGCCCGACATCACCTTTGGTGACGTTGAGGATGTCGCCAGTAAGCAGGTGCTCGAGCTCCTCTTTACCTCCGGCGACGCGACTGAGCAGGAGAATCACCGCCGCTGCAGCGACGACGAAGGTGATGCCGATGATCGCTTCCTGTGGTACAGCTTCTTTTTTTCTGCTGCGTGTCCAGCTGAAAAATGCCGCCCCGAGGAACGTGACTCCGAGCGAAATCCAAAACGTGATTCTATCCTCGAAGTGATATCCCATTAGCAGCGCGACGCAGGTACCGAGCGTTGCAACCTGTGCCAGCGCGAGATCGACGAAAATGACCTCGCGCCTGACGACGTGCAGTCCGAGGTAGACGAGCAGCGGCGGGAACAACAGGGAGGCCACGAAGGGCCACTTCATGACCTCCCATGCCAGCCCCAGGTCGCCACTCATTTCGCGCCTCCGAATGCGCCGGCAATTGAGCGCACGAGGTTGTCCATATTGTCGAAGTAGCTCGACGTGTTCCTCGCTGCACCCGGCTGCTGCGGAGCATCGATCACCGTTGCTCCCGTCTGGCGGGCGACAGTCTCGGCCGTTTTGCGGTTCTGGAATGGCTGAACCAGAATCACCTTGACGTTGTTCCGTTTCATTTCGCCGATTACTTGCGCGAGATGCGCCGGAGACGGTGAAATGCCCGGCTTTGGCTCGAGCTCGTCGACAATCGAGAGTCCAAAACGCTGCGCGAAGTAGATGAAGTCGCGGTGATACGTGACGATCTTCGCGCCGCGATATGGAGCGAGCTGCTTCTCCCAGTCGGCGAGCCTGGTGTCAATCCGCGAATTGAACCTCGCGAGATTTGCGTTGTAACTCGCCGCGTTTCTTGGATCCAGAGCCGAGAAGTGAGTCGCGATGTTTCGGGCGACGACTTTTGCGGCTGCCGGGTCGATCATGTAATGCGGATTACCCAGCGAGTGGATATCGCCCTTTGACCGGTCGAAGCTCGTGGGAACCTCGAGCAGTCTGATCCCTTCCGACGAGACAACGCGTCCCGGCGCGCCGGCTGCGATCTTCGAGTTGCGCGAATTCTCGAGCAGCGGCGGAAGCCAGCCCAGCTCAAGCTCAGCACCGCCTTCAATCAAGGCGTCCGCGCGGTTGAGAGTGACGATGAAGCTTGGCTTCGCATCGACGAAGTGTGGATCCTCGGTGGGCTTCGCCAGTGCCACGACGTTGACCTTGTCACCGCCAATTTCTCGCGCTACCGACGCGAGATCGGGAGTAGTTGCGACGACTCTGAGTTGCGCGGTCGCCTGTGCGCTGATGAAGGAAATCGCGCCCAGGCCTAGCGCTGCCATTCTATTGATCATTTTCATTTTCATTTTGATGTTGGTTGATGGATTAGAACTTGTGTGCGGCGTGAGCGCCGATCAGGAACTGGAGCTGCACCCACAATGAATGATCGGTGCCAATTGCCCTGCGATTGTCATAGTTGTACTGAACGCCAATTCTGGAAAACTCGGTCGGGTACCAGGTCAGGTTCGGAGACCACCGCGTTTGATGCCCGCGCAGATCCGTCGCAAATGCGCCGGGGTCGCCATGCTCGAATTCGCCACGCAGTCCGGCAACGATACGCGGTTTGATACCCCACAACACCTGCGCATAGGCGCCGCGATCCTTCAACACTTCACTCGGCAATGTCACCAGTAGCTCGTCTTGCTCAAGGCGCTGCGCCGCGTCGTAGTTCCGCCACATCGCCTCGGTTTGTAGCGACAGGAATGGGAATCCCGCCTGCGCGGTGGCCGCCTTCCACTTCCAGTAGAGATCCGCTCCATAGATCTGGGTTTTCGCGGAAGGTCCGGAATTATTGGGCCCAAACGCTCCGGATACTCCGAGCACAACGGTTTGCGTTTCGGTCAAATCGAACGAGGTGTTGATTCTCGGAACGACCAATAAATCCGAAAAGCCGTTGCTGACCGGGCGATCATCCAGCACGCCGCCATGGATCTCTGACGATTCCGGCGATCGAAAACTCGAGGCGGTCCCGCCCGTGGCATTCATCACAGCTACGAGCGCTTCGGTATAAAACGGCGTCGGAAGCAACCAGGACAAGCGAACGCCCTGACTGCGCAATCCGTCGGGGCCGAACATTCGTGTCAGAACCAGCGGTGCGTCGATGAATGCCCACGAGTGTGGATGCTGCGGGTTCTGCCGGCCGAACTCGGCGAAGAACTGCCCGAACTTGAGCTGAAGGTTCCACGGCAACGATGTCGTCAGACCGTAGGCTTCCTCGAGCTCGATACCGCTGTCACCGGCCGAATCGATCTTGAGAACTATGTTGCTGAATCCTTTGAAGTACGGATCCACGTTGCCATCAAGCGAAATCTCGGCGTTGGGAATCGTGAAACCGTTCACCTTCGGATCGTGATCGCCCCGTTCAATTTTCCCGATGTCCCTGGAAGTCGACCAGCCGGCATCGGTCAGCGCTACGAAGCCAATGTTCATGTAGCTGCCGGTCGCGACCGGACCTGGCGCGGGCGCAACGGCCGCCGATGTATCGGCGTTTTGCGCCCCTAGCTCCTTTTCGAGCTGCTTGACGAGCGCAATCGAGTCGGCGCGCGCGATGCTATCCGCGCGAGCAATGGAATCCTGCTTTGATTTTGGCACCGGGACCTGCGCGCCGCTCAACGCCGGCATTGCACTGCAGACCAGAAGCGCGAGCGCGCTGAACGTCTGCTTGATGTACATGTTCCTCCCTTGGAAGTGTGAGACTGACTACAGCCAGTTGATCAGACTTCTTGGGAGGGAGGCGCCCGGCAGGAGTTTGGTAGGAGTTGTGGAGCGGATAGACGCTGAAGCGCTAAACGCGCGAAACCGATATGCTGAACGGCGAGAATGCCCAGCGGCGGGGGCGCGTGGTTGACCGCTTTCTGCATCGAGAGCAGCGCACACGAAGGACAAGTCGCCTCGTTGTGCCCGTGATGGAGATTGGTCCCGCTTTCCTCAGTGTGCGAGATGGCACTCGATTCATCGCGCGCCAAAGTCAGGGCCGCGCCAACGATTCCGAGCTGGCCAATCACGACCAGTAGAACCGCGAGCGGACGCCAGGGGCGCTCCGACCGTTTATTCAGCAGGTAACCGCGCATCATTTCTGTACTTAAAGTACCCGCGACTGGCCAAAAGGGTAGCACTTGGATTGTGCCTATGGCATTTTTCCACGTTCCATGAAGCGAGAAGACGCCCTCGATTACCACGCCAGCGGTCGGCCTGGTAAGATCGCCGTAGTCCCCACCAAGCCGCTCAATAACCAGCGCGATCTCGCCCTCGCTTACTCTCCCGGAGTAGCCCTGCCCTGCCTCGAGATCAAGGCAAACCCGGAAGACGCCTACCGATATACGGCCAAGGGTAATCTCGTTGCTGTTGTAACCAACGGCACTGCGGTGCTGGGTCTCGGAAACATCGGTGCGCTTGCCGGAAAGCCCGTCATGGAGGGAAAGGGTAACCTCTTCAAACAATTCGCCGATCTCGATGTCTTCGATCTAGAGGTTGGTTCAGAGAATCCGGAGGACGTTATCCGGTTTTGCCAGCTGCTCGAACCGACGGTCGGTGGAATAAATCTCGAGGACATCCGCGCACCCGACTGCTTCTACATCGAGGAGACGCTGCGGAAGACGATGAAGATCCCTGTCTTCCACGACGATCAGCATGGCACCGCTATCATTTCCGGCGCTGCGTTGCTCAACGCCCTGGAGATTGTTGGCAAGAGAATCGAGAAGATCAAAGTCGTCTTCTCCGGCGCCGGGGCCGCTGCGATTTCAACCGCCGAGCACTACGTCCGGCTGGGAGTGCCACGCCAGAACATTCTCCTCACCGACCGGCAGGGCGTCGTCTACGCGGGCCGGCCCGGCGAGATGGATCCGTACAAGGCGCGGTTCGCGCACGAGACCAAGGCGCGTAGCATCGCCGACGCAATGGTCGGCGCCGACGTATTCGTCGGACTATCGGTCGCCGGCGCAATCACGGGTGAAATGGTCGCGAAGATGACGAAAAAGCCGATCGTCTTCGCACTTGCGAATCCGGAACCTGAGATCCTACCCGATCAGGTGAGAGCAGTACGCAGCGACGCAATCATTGCCACCGGTCGCAGCGATTACCCGAATCAGGTCAACAACGTTCTTGGTTTCCCGTTCATCTTCCGGGGCGCCGTGGATGCGCGCGCAACGCAGGTGAACGAAGAGATGAAGATGGCGGCGACACGGGCACTGGCAGCCCTGGCAAAAGAAGACGTCCCGGAAAGTGTATCGCGACTATATGGGCTGCGCTCGGTGAAATTCGGTCCTGATTATCTCATCCCCTTCCCGTTCGATCCGCGTGTGCTGCTCTGGGTTGCGCCCGCTGTCGCGTGGGCGGCAGTCGCCAGTGGTGTCGCCAAGGAAATGATCGACCTGGAAAACTATCGCGAGCAGCTGGAGGCCCGACTCGGTCGCGCGCGCGGAATCATGCGCGGGATCATCAATCGTGCGTGCGGCGATCCCAAGCGCATCGTCTTCCCAGAGGGCGAAGAGCCCAAAATCATGCGCGCTGCACGGCAGCTCCTCGACGAAGGCATCGCGTCACCAGTTCTGCTCGGTCAACGGCCCGTGATCGAACGCGTCGCGGCCGATAACCACATCTCGTTGCGCGATATCGCAGTCGTCGACCCCGCAACGTCCGACAAGCGCGAAAGCTACGCCGACTATCTGTGGCAGCGCCGCCAGAGAAAGGGCCTCAGCCACGGTGAAGCTCACCAATTGCTGTTCAACACGAATTATTTCGGATCGGTGATGATCGCCTGTCACGATGCTGACGCGCTGCTTTCGGGCGTCGGCATGCACTACCCCGAGACGATTCGGCCGGCGTTGCAGGTCATTGGGCCTCATCCGAAAGCAGAGATCGTCAGCGGGCTCTACATGCTCGTTTTCGAGAAGCACGTTATCTTCTGTGGAGACACGACGGTCAACATCGATCCGACGGCGGAGCAGTTGGCGCAGATTGCATACTCCGCAGGCCGGATCGTTCGCACTTTCGGCATCGATCCAAAGATCGCGATGCTGTCATTCTCGAATTTCGGATCCGTTCGACATCCGGAGGCCGAGAAAGTGGCGAAGGCAGTCGCGATTCTGAGAAAACGGGATCCCGCGCTGATAGTGGATGGCGAGATGCAAGCGGATACTGCAATGGACGAGCAGATCCTCCGTTCCGGGTACTCGTTCAGCGTGCTGAAAGAACGGGCAAACGTGTTGATTTTCCCGAACCTCAGTGCGGGGAACATTGCCTACAAGTTGTTGCACCACCTCGGCGGTGCGACAAAAATCGGCCCGATCCTGCTGGGTATGAATCTTCCCGTTCACGTACTGGAACAAGGCGCGGACGTCCAGGACATCGTGAACATGGCTGCTGTCGCCGTCATCGACGCGCAGCAGCGGATGACCGAGAGGAAAGCGTAGTAAATGGCAACTGAGATAAGGCCACAACGAAAGACTTTCGCGAACGAGTGCCGCATTGACCTGAGCCGACAGGGACTCAGGCCCAGCGGTCTCGTCCACTGGAATTTGATTGCGCCCGAGCTTTTTCAGGCGGCGGCGCGGCGTAACGAGGGCGAATTTGCCGATATGGGCCCGTTCGTCGCCATTACCGCACCCCATACGGGCCGATCGCCGAACGACAAGTTCGTCGTCAAGGAACCGACCTCGGAAAAAGATGTCGACTGGGGCAAAGTCAACCAGCCGCTTTCAGTAGCTCAGTACGACACGCTGCGCTGCGACGTCAGCGACTACCTCGATAGTCAGTCCGAATTGTTCGTGCAGGATTTGTATTGTGGCGCAGACCCAGCATATCGGTTGTCGGTTCGCTACATCTCGCCCAACGCCTGGCACATGGCGTTTGTACGCAACATGTTCATCCGTCCCGAGCTCAGCGACCTGCCGACGTTCGATGCGAACTTCACGGTTTTACACGCACCCGAGTTCCAGGCAGATCCCAGAAGGCACGGCACGAGCAGCAGCACCTTCATTGTGCTCAACATCGTTGAACGCACGATCCTCATCGGCGGAACTCGCTACGCCGGCGAGCTGAAGAAAGCGATGTTCACCGTGATGAATTATTTGTTGCCGAAACAAGGCGTGTTCCCGATGCATTGCTCGGCGAACGTCGGGAGCAACGGTGAGACTGCCCTTTTCTTTGGCTTGTCCGGCACCGGTAAGACCACGCTGTCGGCAGATCCCGACCGCGGACTCATTGGCGACGACGAGCACGGCTGGTCCGCTGAAGGGATCTTCAATTTCGAAGGCGGGTGTTACGCCAAGGTTATCAACCTCTCACCAGAGAGTGAGCCCGACATCTATCGCACCACGCAGATGTTCGGGACGGTTCTCGAGAACGTGGTACTGGATCCGGCAACGAAGAAAGTGCAGTTCGCCGATTCATCCATTACCGAGAACACGCGCGCGTCGTATCCGCTACACTACATCCGCAACTACGTCGAGGGCGGCCGCGGTGGGCATCCTAGCAACATCATCTTTCTCACCGCTGATGCATTTGGGGTTCTGCCACCGATCGCCAAACTCACGCCTAACCAGGCGATGTACTATTTCCTTTCCGGCTACACAGCGAAAGTCGCCGGCACCGAGCGCGACGTGAAAGAGCCGCAACCAACTTTCAGCACATGTTTTGGCGCTGCGTTCCTCGTCTGGCCTGCGATAAAGTACGCCAAGCTGCTCGGCCAACTTTTGGGCAAGCATCGGTCGAATGTCTGGCTGATAAACACGGGGTGGACAGGCGGCCCATACGGGAAAGGGAAACGGATCAAACTCGGCTATACGCGCGCAATGGTTAATGCAGCGCTCGCCGGAAAGCTCCAAAACGTGGGGACGCAGCACGACGAAGTATTCGGTCTGGCGGTGCCGACCGAGATTCCCGGCGTGCCCACCGAATTGCTGAACCCGTGCGGCACATGGTCCGATCCCGCGGCTTACGATGCGCAGGCGAAGCGACTCGCGGAGATGTTCCGTGACAACTTCGCCAAGTTTGGAACCGTCGACGCGGCGATCAGAAACGCCGGCCCGAAAGTCTGATCCGCATCTGACGAAGAGACGGTCGGTCCGCTTCGAGATTCTGCGCGACCCCGTCTGGAATAACATTCGTGTCGACGAGCTGACCCTTAAGCTCGTCGACACAGAAGTCTTCCAGCGTCTTCGCTACGTCCGGCAACTTGGTTGGACGTATCTCGTCTATCCTGGCGCGACGCACTCGCGTTTCGAGCACGCGCTCGGCACCCACCATCTGGCGCGGCGCACGCTTGCATTGCTTTGCGAGTCAGATGAGTCTATTGCGATCAGCGAGAAAGATCAGGCGACCGTTCGCTCGGCGGCGTTGTTACACGATGTCGGACACTATCCGTTCTCCCACGCGCTGGAAGAGATTGGCGCACTGCACCACGAGGACGTCGCACGCGCTCTTGTCACGGAGGGTAACGTCGCCTCCCTGCTTGAAACGCACATCGGTAGTGAGGCGCCGTCTGCTGTCTTCGATCTGATTCGCGGCAAAAGCGCCAGCCCATTGCAGGGATTGATCTCGAGCTCGCTCGATCTCGACAAAATCGAATACCTCAAGCGAGACGCGTTCATGTGCGGAGTGCCGTACGGTGAGATCGACGTCGATCGTCTGACAAACTCTATGGTTATCGTGGATGACCCCGAAACCGGCCGGGCCACGCTTGGAGTCAGGGAAAAAGCTTTGTCTGCACTCGAGTCGCTCCTGTTTGCGAAGTATCAGATGTACCGCAACGTGTACTGGCACCACGCTGTCAGAAGCGCGACGGCCATGTACAAGCGACTGGTCGAGGATGCAGTGAAGGCCGGCATCGTCGACGTTCAATCGCTCGCCACGCACACCGACGAAGGTCTCATGCACCTTCTGGAGAGTTCGCGCCCAACGAAGCTCCTGGCGGCACTCAAGGAACGGCGCCTGTACAAGCGCGCGGCTGAGTGGCCGGCCGCCGAGCTCGATGGCGAGAAACTGGAGTGGATTGCGACAGATCGGGCGCGCGTCGCGATGGCCGAGTCAGAGTTGGCGAAGCACTTCGGGCTCGACGATGGGGAACTGCTCCTGGACTACCCGCAGAAAACTCAGATGCTGGGGTTGGATATTCCGGTGCTACGGAGAAGCGGTGAGGTAGAACGTCTAACGGGCGAAGGCTGGATCGGCACCATCAACCTTCCGACGCTATCTGAGGAGCTCTATGAGAGCGCCCGCTGGCTGCGCGTCTTGACTGCGCGGCGAGCGTCGCTGGATCCGAGTCTGGTGAGGAGCGCCCTGGAACGAACTCTGTGACCGGGCGATATAAGCTGCATGCGGATTCTCCCAACTCTCATTGCTGGTTGCTCGCTCCTCGAGCTCGCTTGCGCCTACCCGGTCACATCGGCGGGATCCTCGGGAGCCGACGCTCGCGCCAGGCCGTCCGCCGCTGAAGTCCGAGCCACCGGAACTGCATACGGCGCAACTGAGGCTCGCATCTTCGATCTGATCAACGCCGAGCGCAGGCATCAGGGTCTGCGGCCGTTGGTGTTCAGCGCGCAACTGAATCAGATGGCGAGAATCCAGGCCCAGAACATGGCTTACTACCAGAAAATGGCGCACGTTCTTCCCAATGCGACACTGCCGACGTTGGGCGATCGCGCGCAGTACGTCCGCTACACTTTTGGGCGCATCGCAGAAAACGTTGCTCTCGGTTATCCCAACGCCGAGACAGTCGTCGAGGGCTGGATGAATTCGCGCGGGCACCGGCAAAACATTCTCGACGCCGGCGTTGTTGAGACGGGAATTGCGGTTGCTCGGTCGGCGACCGGCGGTCTTTATTACTGTCAGGTATTCGGCAGGCAGTTGTAGGCTGATCGCGGGCATTAACGGTAGAAAACGGCTGTTTTTGAGCGGCTTGTTCACACCCTAAGCGTCGATATCACAAAGATTTAAAGCCCGGCAGCAAACGGGTCTAAGGAATGTGACGTCCTCGTGCCTACTACCGTCCTATTGGCATGAGCCGACTCATATTTCCAACCGCTCTGCTGCTTGCCGCTTCAACGTCGGCACTCGGACAGCAGGCCGGTTTCGCATCTGCAGACAGCGGCCCAGTCAGCGTTGCGATCTTCGAGACGAAGGACGCCGCTGTGGTCACCGCCGGACTGCAACCACTCGCTAAAACCGATCTGCGGAAAGGCGAGCGCGAAGTACGCATCTGGTATTCCGGCTTCGGAAACCCCCAATACCTGGTCATCATCCGGCAGAATGGCGCGAATGTCTCCGGGAAGTTGATGCTGTTTTGGGATCAGTACTATGAATCGTCGCCGGCAGCAGCCGACAAGCGCGTCGATAACTTCGTGCGCAACAGCTATGACTGCGGGCCGATCTCGAAGCGAGATTCACATTTTGGTGAAGATCGCTGGATCAGCTCGATCTGCCAGGCAAACCTGAAGGGCTCACCGGACTGGAAGGCGTTCCTCGCCGAAGTCGAAGCCCACGCGTTGCCTCAATCCACTGCTGCGGACGCAGACGCCGCTGCGGGCGAGAGCTGGGGAATTACTGTCGAGCGCAGATCAGGCACCATCTATGGCGCTTCGCACTACAGGACCGCGCTCTCCTTCGGCACGCCGGAACCAGGCCGTGGACCGAAGCTCCAGGACATGATCCAGGCCTTGGCTGTTTCAGCGCGTAAAGAACCAGCAGTCGCGCAACACTAAGCTCCTCGTCAAAAGAGCCGCGCTATCGCGCGGCTCTTTTTTATTCTCGAACCTGCTTGCTGGCCGCCGGCGCATTTGCAGTTAATCCCTCAGCTGTGGTAACCGCGCGAACAGTTCCAGAGATTGCGGATTCGCCAGCGCCTCGGTGTTCTTCACCGGCCGCCCATGAATCACCTCGCGCACCGCCAACTCGCTGATCTTCCCCGAAATAGTGCGCGGAATGTCTTCGACCTGAATGATCTTTTTCGGCACGTGCAGCGGCGTCGTGTTCTCACGCACCTGATTGGCGATTCGCTCGCGCAGCTCCGCATCCATCGTCAAGCCGGGTCTCAGCTTCACGAACAGTACGATCCGTACGTCTCCCGGCATACCTCCGTCGATCTCCTGCCCAACCGCTACGCTCTCCAGAACCTCGGGTAGCTGCTCGACTTGCCGATAAATTTCGGCGGTGCCGATGCGCACGCCGCCCGGATTCAACGTCGCGTCACTGCGTCCATAGATGATGTAACCACGGTGGCGTGTGATCTCGGCCCAGTCGCCGTGGCGCCACACCCCGGGGAAGTGATCGAAATACGCGGCGCGGTACTTCGCCCCGCCCGGATCATCCCAGAACTCGACCGGCATGCTCGGAAATGGCTTCGTGCAGACCAGCTCGCCCGGAATCAACCGCACCGGTCGGCCGCGGTCGTCGAACACGTCGACTGACATTCCCAATCCTGGCGTCTGGATCTCGCCCCGATACACCGGAAGTATCGGATTGCCGAGCACGAAGCAGGAGATGATGTCGCTGCCGCCGCTGATGCTGGCAAGATGGACATCGGCTTTGATCTTCTTGTACACGTAATCGAAGCTCGCGTCTGCGAGCGGACTGCCCGTCGACAGAATCGCTTTCAGTCTTGACAGCTTGTGGGTCTTCCTCGGCTCTCCGCCGGTTTTCTCGAGTAGAGAGAGATACTTGGCACTGGTGCCGAAGACGGTGATGCCCTCCTCATCGACCATGTCCCACAACGTGCTCGCCGTCGGCGCCAGTGGGGCTCCGTCGTACAACACTACTTTTACGCCCACCGCCAGCGACGTGACAAGCCAATTCCACATCATCCAGCCGCACGTCGTGTAGTAGAAGATGACGTCGTCGCGTTTGAGATCGGTGTGGAGAATCAGCTCCTTGAGATGCTGCAGCAGCGTACCGCCCGCGCTGTGCACCATGCATTTCGGCAGTCCGGTTGTCCCCGACGAATACATGATGTAGAGCGGATGGTCAAACGGGAAACGCTCGAACGATTGCGATTTCAGATCCGGCGCTGGTATCGGCGATGGTATCGCGCGCATTGCCTGCATTGGGGTACGCGCTGCCATGTCGGGGATCGGCGTTCCCCGCGGCGGAGTTCTGCGATACGCATCGATCGGCGTTGCGCGATAGCCTTCAGTCGGCGTGTTCTGACTCACCGCCACGGCGTATTGCGCGGCGATAAATCGTGACCAGAGAATTCCTTTGCGCACGCCGTCCAGATCGGGCATCTGCTTTCTGTAAGGCGTGACGACGACGTGCTCGAGTGTAGGAATGCGGAAGGCGATCTGGCGCAGCCGCGGCAACAGATCGATCTCTTTCCCGTTGTAGAGATATCCGTCGGCCGCGAATAAAACCTTCGGCTCGATCTGACCGAAGCGATCCATCACTCCTTGCGCGCCAAAGTCGGGCGAGCAGGATGACCAGATGGCGCCCAGCGAAGACGCAGCGAGCATCGCGATGACCGCTTCTGGAATGTTGGGAAGCCAGCCAGCTACTCTGTCGCCAGGCCTGACGCCGGCCGCCTCCAACGCCAGAGCGAGCGTTCCCACCGCTTCACGCAGCGCACGATAGCTAATTGTTCGTTGGCGGCCCTCCTCGTTCCACGAGGAAAGCGCCGGCTCCTCGTCGGTAAATCGCAGCAGATTCTCGGCGAAATTGAGGCTCGCGTCCGGGAACCACTTGGGACCTTTCTCAGGATCCGGCGGGCCCAGGTGATCAAGTCCGACACCAACGCGCTCCGCCCCACCTCCGGTTCCGCGATGGCCAATGATTCCGCAGAAACGCCAGGTGAGGGACCAGAAGCGCTCCGGGTTATCGACCGACCACTTGTGTAGCTCCCAGTAAGAATCGGGAGAGTAGTCGGGCACGGGCGGCCCACCGCGCTCCTCCACATAGCGGAGAAACTCGGTCATGTTCGCCCTGATGATGCGCTCTTGTGAAGGAGTCCAGAGCGCGTCGCTCATCTTTGCAGCTTTGCCTCGCCCTTAGCTAGTTGGCGGATTGAACTGGGCGTGCTGCCCCTGCAGCCACGACTTGTGGTAGTTCGGATCTTCGATCTCGAGTGCCGGCTTGGCGACTTTCAACGGACGGAAGCTGTCCATCATCACGGCCAGCTCGTCGGTGTACTTGGCTCCGATACTTGCTTCGGCGCGCCCCGGATGCGGACCATGCGGAATTCCATCCGGATGGTGCGTAATGCTACCGAACTCGATTCCCTTGCGGCTCATGAACTCGCTTGACGCATAGTACAGAACTTCGTCTGAGTCGACGTTGCTGTGATTGTATGGCGCCGGTACTGCTTCCGGGTGGAAATCATACGGCCGCGGGCAGAACGAGCAAACGACGAATCCATCGCCCTCGAAGGTCTGATGCACCGGTGGCGGCTGGTGCACACGTCCGACGATTGGCTCGAAATCGTTGATGTTGAACGCCCACGGATAGAAGTAGCCGTCCCAGCCGACAACATCGAGCGGATGATGATCGAGCACGATTTCGTTGATGCCGTCATACTGTTTGACGAGAATCGGGAAATCGCCCATTTGATCGATCGGCTCGGCGAAAGTCGGGAGCCGAATGTCGCGCTCCGAGTACGGCGCGCCTTCCTTGAGCTGACCGAACTCGTTGCGATAGCGCTTCGGCCAACGCACGTGTCCGCGACTCTCGAAGATCAACACCTTCGGCTGTTCAGCACCGACATCGAAACGATAGCGGTGCAGGATACCGCGGTGGATGATGAGGTAGTCGCCCTCGTGGAAAGGCAGCGTTCCGTAAGAGGTCTCGAGAAGTCCCTTCCCTTTACTGATGTAAACGAGCTCGTCGGCCTGCGCGTTCCGATAGAAGTGCGCGTCGTTCTCATCCGGCTCAACGTAAAGCATCGCGATGTCGGCATTGAACAAAAGTGCGATGCGATCGAGGGTAACGCTGCCGCCTTTCTTGACGCGCGACGTCAGGAAATGGCGATGTCGCAACGTCTGGTCAGGATCCGCCTCGAATCTGGTTTCACGGATCCGCCGCGCCGATTTGACCGTCGTCGGCGGATGAATGTGGTACAGTAGCGACGCGGTTCCGGTAAATCCCTCGTGACCTACCAGCTCCTCGGCGTAAATACCACCGTCGGGTTTGCGAAAGGCGATATGGCGTTTCCGCGGAATCCTGCCCAGAGTGTGATAGATCGGCATCGCTCAGAGATTCCCGCGCAGCTCTTGCTCGCGCTCGAGCGCCTCGAATAGCGCCTTGAAGTTTCCGGCGCCGAAGCTCTTGGCGCCTTTTCGCTGGATGATCTCGTAAAAAAGCGTCGGACGATCTTCCATCGGCTTCGAGAAGATCTGCAGCAGATAACCTTCTTCGTCGCGGTCTACCAGAATGCCGAGCTCGGCCAGCTTCCGCACATCCTCGTCGATGTGGCCAACCCGTTCCTCGACCGTATCGTAGTACGTGCCAGGAACGCGCAGGAACTCAACGCCATTGTCGCGCAGCTTGGTCACCGTGTCGACGATGTTGTCAGTGGCGATCGCAATGTGTTGGCAGCCTGGTCCCTGATAGAACTCGAGATACTCGTCGATCTGCGATTTCTTTTTCCCCTTGGCCGGCTCGTTGAGCGGGAACTTGATGCGACCGTTACCGTTGGCGACAACCTTCGACATCAGCGCTGAGTACTCGGTCGAGATGGTCTTGTCGTCGAAAGAAATGAGCTGCTTGAATCCCAGAATGTCTGCGTAGTACTTCACCCACTTGTTCATCGCGCCGAGCTCGACGTTGCCGACACAATGATCGACGTATTTAAGTCCGACACCGTCGGAGTCGCCGCGACCGGCGAAAGGAACGAACCCGGGCATGAAAACGCCCTTGTAGTTCTTGCGCTCGACCAGACTGTGAATGGTCTCGCCGTAGGTGCGAATTCCCGCTATCACGACTTCGCCGTTCTCGTCGCTGAGCGCCTTCGGCTCGTACGCAGCTTGAGCACCGCGCTCAACGGCCAGCTTGAACGACGTGCGCGCGTCGTCGACCCAAAGCGCGATGTCTTTCACCCCGTCGCCGTGCTTGTGGACGTGAGTGGCAATCTCGCTGTCGGGCCGAAGCGCGGTCGTCAGAATGATTCGGACTTTGTCCTGGACGATGACGTAGCTGGCACGGTCGCGCGTGCCCGTCTCTGGTCCGCGGTACGCTACGATCTTGTAGCCAAAAACCTGGCGATAAAACTGCGCGGCCTGCTTCGCATTACCGACGTAGAACTCTATGAAATCCGTCCCATTGATCGGGAAGGTGTCGGTTACCTGCTCAGGTGCCGTAAGTGTCGCGGTTCCCATGACTTCTCCGGTTCGACGCGATGTGGTTGTTGCGGCTTTTACCCTGTGCCCGCGGGCAGCGTTCCGCTAGGGGTGACACCCGTTTCGCTTCCCTAAATTAGCAAATTGGACGCCTGCGGGCAGTCGTCAGTCGGACTCGAACGGCAATTCTATCGCGTCTCCGGGCTTCACCGCCTCCCACATCGCGAACAGCTCGCCCCGCTTCTGTCGAACGCGCCACAAATCGTCGTCGGTCAGCGGTCGGGGCGCCGGTAGGCCGTGTGTGCCGCAA
>Ga0209027_1000321_pt1 | contig 16301 bp, 12 predicted proteins | sample GraSoi013_1_20cm_3_FD_185821 | JGI IMG/M metagenome (GOLD analysis project Ga0209027, IMG submission 185821) | Grasslands soil microbial communities from the Angelo Coastal Reserve, California, USA - Sample 09_27_2013_1_20cm (SPAdes) (version 2) | ecosystem: Environmental > Terrestrial > Soil >...
CTGAGAATCGCGTACCAGTGCACGAGCGCCTCGACAATTAGAACAAGAATCATGGCGGCAAGAACGCCCGTAACGCCGGCATCGAGGCGCTGGTTGAAAATGAGGCGTTGTGTCTCGGCGAGACTCTCAGTGGGAATCTTTCCAGCCGCAATCTGCGCGGCCAGGGCTTTCGCATAGGCAAGGAAACCGATGCGCGGATTGGCATCGAAGATTTTCTGGTAGCTCGCGGTCATGGTAATAATGACGACCCAGACCATGGGCAGCAGCGTCACCCAGATCCAGCGGAGCCGGCCCATTTTCATCAGGATGGTGGTGGCAACCACGAGCGCCACGGCCGCAAGCAATTGATTCGAGATGCCGAAGATCGGCCAGAGCGAATTGATTCCGCCCAGCGGGTCGACAACGCCTTGATAAAGAAAGTAGCCCCACAAGGCGACGATGATGGCGCTGGACAGCAGGATGCCGGGCATCCAGCCAGTGCGGCCGAAGGGCTTCCAGGCGCGGCTGCCGAGATCCTGAACCATAAAGCGCCCCACGCGGGTGCCCGCGTCGAGCACGGTAAGAATAAAAAGCGCTTCGAACATGATCGCGAAGTGGTACCAGATGCTGAGGAGTCGTTCGCCGCCGATGGTGCTGGAGAAAATTTGCGCCATGCCCACCGCCAGCGAAGGCGCGCCGCCGGCGCGATTCCAAAGCGTGATCTCGCCGACCCTGTGGGCGAGGTCGATCATGGTTTGCGCTTGCAGCGGATAGCCCCAGCCGCTGATGGTTGCGGCAGCGGCGTCTCCGGTTCCGCCGACAACACTGGAGGGGCTGTTGATCGCGAAATACACACCCGGCGGCATGGCGCACGCGGCGATCATGGCCATCACGCCGACAAACGACTCGAGCAGCATGGCGCCGTAGCCGATGAAACGAGCGTGGCTTTCGCGAAGGATCATCTTCGGCGTAGTGCCGGACGAGATCAACGAGTGGAATCCGCTGATCGCGCCACACGCAATAGTAATAAAGCAAAATGGGAAAATCTTTCCGGCAAAGACCGGGCCGCTGCCGTCGATGAAGCGCGTGAGCGGCGGCATTAAGACTTGGGGCCGAACAAAAAGGATGCCGGTGGCAAGAGAAAAAATGGCGCCTGCCTTGATGAAAGCACTGAGATAGTCGCGCGGAGCGAGCAGCAACCAGACCGGCAAGGCGGACGCCGCGAAGCCATACACAATGATGGCGAAGGCAAGCGCTATGCTACTCAGAGTAAATACCCGAGACCAGGAAGGAGAATCGGCCACCCACTGCCCCGCCACGACCACCAAAACAACCAGCGCCACTCCCATGACCGAAGCTTCCAGGACGCGGCCGGGCCGGAGGAAGCGCAGATACAGACCCAGAAGCAAGGCGATGGGAATGGTCATCGCCAACGTGAAGGTGGCCCATGGAGAGGACTTGAGGGCATTCACCACGACGAGCCCAATCACGGCGAGAAGAATCGTCATGATCGCCAGCACCGCGAGTTGCGCGATGAAGCCGCCGCGTTCGCTGACCTCTTCGCGCGCCATCTGGCCGAGCGATTTTCCATCGCGGCGAATCGAGCAAAAGAGTATGACAAAATCCTGCACACAGCCAGCCAACGCAGCGCCGGCAATCAACCAGAGCGTACCCGGCAAATAGCCGAACTGCGCGGCGAGCGTCGGTCCGACGAGCGGGCCGGGTCCCGCGATAGCGGCGAAATGGTGGCCGAAGAGAACCCATTTGTTGGTGGGCACGAAGTCGCGGCCGTCGTCGTGGCGTTCACAGGGAGTGGCGCGTGTGTCATCGAGCGCAAGAACCTTGGCGGCGACAAAAGCGGAGTAGAGCCGGAAAGCGGCGAGATAGCAGGACACCGCCGCGATGACAAACCAAGTGGCATTCAGCTGCTCACCGCGATGCAGTGCGATGGAGCCTAGCGCGCCGGCACCCAGCGCTGCAATGGCTATCCAGACGGCGATGCTGGAGATGCGCTTCATTTTGCCGGATTCGCTGCCGTACTGGATTTAATAAACTGCGCGATGTCAGCTTTGAGCTTGGCCAGCGACGCTGAGTGGACGTACATCATATGGCCGGCTTCGTAATACGCACCGCTGAGATGACCTCGCAGCGTTGGGTCCAGACCGAGATGATCGAAGGTGTAGTCCGCGGCAAAAAACGGCGTTGCCAAGTCGTAGTAACCCTTCGCGACGAAAACGTGCAGGAAGGGATTTTGCGTCATGGCCCTGCGTAGGGTCTCCGCCACGTTGACGTAGCGGTTTTCATACGGCGCATAATTCCACGGCCGCACGCGCCCGGTCAGCACTTCGTACGGCAAATCGCTGTCGAATTTAAGATCATTGCGCGCGTAGTCGTTCAGCATGCCCGAATACGGCCCAATGATGGCCGCGATGCTGGGATCAAACTCCGGTTCTTCGCCGGCGGCATCGCGATCGATGCCCGTGAAGCGCGCGTCGATTCGGCCGATCGTGCGGCGCTCGTTGCGTAGCAGTTCCTTCGTGAAGCGCATGATCTCGATGCGCAAATTCGTGCGGTCGATGTAATCCGGCGAGAGGCCGGTCAGCCGCGCGAGCTTCAGCGTGATCTCGCTGCGCCTGGCAGCCGGTAGAGCGTCGCCAACCATGAGCGCGTCGGTATACTCGCCAACAGCGAACTTGCGCGATTCCTCGATGGCTTTTTGCAAATCACCTTGCAAGTCTGCGGGGAGTTTCTTGTGATACCAGGCGATCGCCGTGTAAGTGGGTAGAAAAAGAATGTACGGTAGGTCATTGCCGGTGTCGAATTCCGCCGTCTCGAAATTCAGGATCGCAGAAATCAGAACAATGCCATTGAGATACATGCCGTAGCGCTGCTGGAGATAGCCGGAAAGTCCCGCGGCTCGGGTCGTGCCATAGCTTTCCCCGCTAAGAAATTTGGGCGACGACCAACGCTTGTTGCGAGTTGTATAGAGACGGATGAAATCCGCCACGGACTGCACGTCTTCCTCGACGCCATGAAATTGCTTGGGCGCTTCGCCCGGAACGGCACGGCTGTATCCCGTCGAAACGGGATCGATGAAGACGAGGTCGCTGATGTCCAGGAGCGACACGTCGTTGTCGACCAGTTTGTAGGGCGGCGGAAGAAGCGTGCCCGCATCACCCATCTGCACGCGCCGCGGACCGAATAAGCCAAGATGCAGCCACACCGACGAGGAACCCGGGCCGCCATTGAAGCTGAAGGTGAGCGGGCGCTGGCTCGCGTCGCCGACGTCATCCTTGGTATACGCGACGTAGAAGATGCTGGCCTTGGGCGTGCCGTCTTCGAGCTTCAGGAGGATCGTGCCGGCTGTCGCCGTGTACTTGATCTCCTGCCCACCGACCTTCAGGGAATGCTTGGTCTGAACAATTTTTTCTTCAGGAACGGGCGGTTTCTTTTCTTCTTTCGGCTTTTCCGCTGGTTTTTCCGGCTGAGGCGGCTGTTGCTGCTGAGCAAAGCCGAGATTCGCTCCAAGCAGAAGTAAAGCGACGGAACATAGAAAGCACTTCATGGGCAGCAGATCTCCTTCTCATGCAGGCGAAAACCACAAACTGGCGACGTGCGGCATCGTATGCGAGAGTGCGCGCAGCGTCAATCGCTTCAGAATGTCCGGGAGACACACTCCGCCGATTCCTATTGCGCCGCTTGAAATCGCGGTTAGAATGCAGCCCAGGAAGGTAACTCTTGTCTCTAGGAGCGCCACATGCGCCGTGCTGGTTGGTCCGCCGCCACTTTACTTCTGTTTTCGGCAGCGTTGGCGTGCTTCCCTCCCTGCGGTACTGCCCAGCCGAAAGAGGAGCTGCCACACCCGAAATCGGTCGAGGAATTGAAGAAAACAATGAAGGATGTTCTCGACAAAGAGCACGTACCGGGGGCAGGAATAGCGCTGATAGCAAATGGTGAGGTCCTCTGGTGCGGTGGAATCGGCCAGGCGGACATTGCCGCGAATCGTGCCGTCAGTTGCGACACGGAATTCCGCGTGGGCTCGATCAGCAAGACATTTGTCGCGCTGGCACTGCTGAAATTGCAAGAAGAAGGAAAGGTCAACCTTTACGCCCGGTTGCAGGATGTCGCACCGGAAATCCCGTTCAAGAATCGCTGGGAGGTAACTCATCCCGTCCGCATCGTCAACCTCCTCGAGCACACTGCCGGCTTCGACGACATGGAGCCAAGCGAAGTCTACAACGTACACGATCGGTACGATTTTTCACTTATCGAGGTTTTCAGGCGTTTTCAGGAGCCGCAGACGGTGCGCTGGCCACCAGGAACGCGCATGTCCTACGCGAATCCGGGAAATGCAATTGCAGGGTATTTGATCGAGAAAACCACGGGAGAGACTTTCGACCAGTACATCCGCGAAATGTTTCTGCGGCCGATGGGCATGGAACACGCTGACTATCCCTTTACCGAGGCAAACAAAGCCTTGCTTGCGACTGCCTACGAAGGCAATCCGCCGAAGGCATCTGGCTTTCCTTTCATTTACCTGCGGCCGGCAGGGGACCTGAAGGCGTCGCCGGGAGAGTTGGCCAAGCTCGTGCAATTTCTTCTGAGGCGCGGCAAGGCGGGAGACGCGCAACTAGTGAAATCGGAATCGATCTTGCGGATGGAAACGCCGGAAACAACATTGGCAGCTAAGAGTGGCCTGCGGCTTGGCTACGGCCTCTGCAATTATTCTAGCGTGGAAGGCGGCGTGGTTACGCACGGCCACGACGGCGGGATCGACGGCTTCATTTCTTCGTATCGCTATATGCCGGAGCAGAACTGGGGTTACGTCATTCTGCTGAACAGCGATAGTTCTCAGCAAGCGCTCGAAAGCTTGAATCGCTTGGCCATTGATTTTCTTTCGAAGGATTCCCTGAAACCTCAGCAGCCTGTGATCATTCTCCCCGCGAAAGCGCTGGAGATGTTCGCGGGCTATTACGCGCCGCGCGCGCCGCGCAGCCAACTGTTTGCTTTTGTGGATGACCTGACCGGCGGGACGCGCATACGCGTGGTCAACGGCAAGTTGACCCGGTCCGGACTACTTGGCCGGCCCGAGCCGCTTCTCTACGTCGGTAAGACCCTGTTCCGCGGGGAGAAAGAACCTGAAGGCACGACCGTCTTTTTTGTCACCGACCTAGGTGATATGGCGGTCGTGAGCAACGGACTTGACAGTATTTCTTACAGCGAGCGGAGCAGCCTCGCCTGGCCCTTGATTCGCATCGCCCTGCTCTCTCTTTGCCTGTTTTTCATGGTGTCTTCATTGCCTTACGCACTTATTTGGCTTTTCTTGAAGCTCGTCGGCGCCATGAAGGATGTATGTCACCTGTCAGTCCGCGTCGTGCCGTTGCTTGCGACGCTGTCGCTATTGATCGTGCCATTCTGCCTAATGAGACTCAGCGGAGCGCAAATCGGCTCCTGCAATCCCTGGACTGCTGGCATCTTCCTCGGAACATCATTCTTCCCGTTGTTGTCGATCCTCGGGTTGGTCCTGGTCCTCCGCGTGCCGAAGGAGGAAATCCACCGCGGCGTAAGAATTCACTCTCTGCTGGTCTCCTCCGCCTGCTGCGTGCTCACCGGCTTTCTCTTGTCGTGGCATCTCCTCGCGCTGCGATTGTGGGCGCGGTGAGATGGCTGCCCGCAATCAAGACGAACGGCCAACAATGTAGTCAGGAGTGATCTTGTCAACCGCGATGGTGCCGGCCTGCCGCATGATGGTGCGAAATTCGCGGCGCAAGATTTCGAGGACGGCTTCGACACCTGACTGGCCAAACGCCGCCAGCCCCCAGGCGTAAGGCCGCCCTATGCCGACCGCTGACGCGCCGAGCGCAAGGGCTTTGAAAATGTCCGTGCCGCGCCGGATGCCGCCGTCCACGATGACAGGAATCTTGCCGGCGACACCCTCGATCACTTCGGTCAGACTTTCGATCGTGGGGCGAAGGGTCTCTTCGGAGCGTCCGCCGTGATTCGAGACCATCAGACCATCCACACCGTGCTTAACCGCGAGTTGCGCATCTTCGCGCGTCACGATGCCCTTGAGGAGCAGCTTGACGGTCACGGTATCGCGCAGTCGTTTCACGAAATCCCAATTCAGGTTCGGGGGGTGAACGGCTGTGACCTTCGAGAGATCTAGGCCATCGAACATCGGCTTCCGGGCTGCGTATTGGGCGAAACCACCGGAGCCTCCTCGAACCCTTCCGCGGGCAAAGCCCGTGTAGGCGCTCTGATGGCAAGCGGAACACTCCCTGTTATCCACACGTTCAGCGCGGAACAGAGTTTCGCGGTTGCTGCCTTCCTGCAGGTCCACGGTGAGGACGATCGCGGGCGAGCCGGCAGCTTCGGCTCGCTTAACAAGCGCCCGGCTGACCTCCCAGACGTTCGTGGCATACAGTTGCTGCCACACCGGACTGCCTCGTGCGGCAGTTACGTCCTCGATCGACGCAGTGGCGACGGTGGAAAGCATCACGAGGTGACCTTCGGCACGCGCTGCCCGGGCAACAGCGACTTCGCCTTCGGGATGGAAGGCTTTCTGAGCGCTTACTGGCGAGAGCACAATCGGCGTGCGGCACTTCGTGCCACACAAGCTCACCGACATGTCGATGTTTTCGACATCAACGAGCCTGCGTGCCCGAATTTGGAGGTGCGCATAGCCTTCGCGATTCGCCCGCACCGTTCCGTCGTCGTCCACTCCAGTGGCGAGATAGCCAAAATGCGCCGGCGGCAGCGTCTTGCGCGCGGCGGACTCGAAATCCATCACATCGAAGGCCTGCTCCGGAGAGGAAATCGCTTCCTCGCTTTGCTGCAAGGAATCGAGCCAGCCAAGAAACTTTCTGTCGGTAACTTCGCCGGCAGCTAGAACATTGCGGAAAGAACCCGCAAGAAAGCCTGGACTCGCCAGCAGCGGACTTGACCCAAGCATCTGAAGGAATTTTCTCCGAGTCTTGATCCGATCGGTGGCGCGATTCATGATCTCTCCTACTCCGGCAACGAAGTGAAGCGCAGCAGCGGATAAAGATCGCGAAAGACCTTGGCCGCTTCGCGCGGAAAGGAAGCGCGCGTGGCCGCAGAGGGCGTGGATTTGCGACGCACGATCCACGCCAATATCTTTTTCCAATTCTCCGGGGCAATGGGCCAACCGGTGTGCTTTGTCCATTCCCCCTTCACCGTCGCGTACCAGTAGCTTTCGTAGTGCCGGCCAAGGCGTTTCTTTTGTTTTGCAACCCAGCGGGAATCTGCGTTAACGCGCGGTTCGGCAATCAGTGCAAGCGTGGACTCTTTGCGTTTCCCGCCCGAATAGATGCGGAACCCCACGGTGACCGCATCCGCCGATAGGCCGACATAGAGCTGACCGGTTTCCCGCTTACCCGGCGCTGGAACCGAAAACTTCAGGTACATGTGCGTCTTGTACAGCGTCTTGTCTTTCGCGAAACGGGTATCCCGGTTGATCCGCGAAAAATTCGGGCCCGTACGTCCGGAGGTGTCGAACCGCGAATCGAGTTCCAGGGCTCTGGGCGCGAGTTCCTCCAACAAACGCCGGAAGGGCTGAACGATGGCGGCCTGATAGCGGTCACGGTTGGCATCCATCCATTCCTTGCGGTTGTGACGGCTGAGATCTTTGAAAAACTGAAAGGTTTCGCGTGTCAATATGGGTCTTCGAGAAGCCATGAGAACCTCGGTTCTGGCGACCACTCTAACGCGCGGCGTCCCTCAGGGTACACGATTCCGAACGGAGGTCAATTGAACACGGCGATTCTTCCCGACGCTACGACCATGTGAAGGAGCTCGCGTTAGATTATTCATGCTGACGCAATTGGGCCTAATAGACGCCGCGCTGTGAAGAGGGGGCTGCAGCGTGGCCCTCCGCCCAACTGCCAGATTGGCACTTGCCGCGAACGACGCGTGCCAGCTAGTCTACCTGCATGACCAACTTTACTCCGACCGAAAGAACCAAAATCCGTCGCAAGCCCGACCGGGGCAGTTACGACCGTGAATTGATCTACCGCATTCTTGATGAAGCCTTCGTCTGCCACCTGGGCTTTGTCGTGGACGGCCAGCCCTTCGTGGTGCCCACAAACTACGTGCGCGTCGGCGACAAACTCTTCCTGCACGGCTCGATCGCCAGCCGCCTAATGAAAACGCTGGCGAGCGGTGCGTCCTTCTGCCTCAGCGTCACCCTGCTCGACGGCATCGTCTTTGCTCCCACGGCCGTTGGGCATTCGGTCAATTACCGCTCCGTCGTGGTCATGGGCAAAGCCCAGCCGATCGAGGGCGAAGCGGCAAAGCTTGCGGCAATGCGCGATTTCGTCGAATACGTCAGCCGCGGCCGCTGGGCCACCGTGCGTCCGCCGAGCGAGCCGGAGTTGAAGGGCACCATGGTCCTTGCCGTACCGCTCGTGGAAGCTTCCGCCAAACTGCGCACCGGCTTCGCCGTGGATGACAGCGAAGCCTACGCTTCATCAGCGTGGACCGGTGTGCTCCCCATGAAGTGGACCGCCCAGGCACCAGTTTCGGATCCACGCGGAAACCCCGAGAGACCTGTGCCGGAAAACATTCTGCATTATTCGCGGCCACAGTAGCCGGTGGCCTAATAAGTTCCCACGCCACACGGTCCGAGAACGACGACTTGCCGTTCCGGAGGGAGTGAAGTGTGATGTTGATTTCTCGCGCGTCCATTTGGTTCTCGATGTTGCTCGCGATCTGTATGTGCGCCGGCACCTTCAAACAAACCTCAGCGCAGGTCTTGAAGAAGGACGATCTCGCTTTTCGCAAACAGGTGTACACCGACAAGCAGGGCAACAAGATGCCGTACCGCCTCTTCGTGCCTGCGAACTACGACCCCGGTCAAAAATATGCACTGATTTTCTGGCTGCATGGCGGGAACGGCCGCGGCTCGGATAACCTCAAGCAAATCTCCGGCGGAAATGAGAACGGCACGCACGTCTGGACAACACCGGCGAATCAGGCGCAATTGCGCGCTCTTGTTCTCGCACCGCAATGCCCGGAGGAGCGCTTTTGGTCGGAGCCGGAGACAAATGGGATTTCACCACAGCTCCAGATGGCCCTGGACATTCTCGCTTCCGTTCAAAAGGAATTCTCCATCGATCCGGATCGAATTTATCTCGCGGGGCAATCCATGGGCGGCCTTGGCGTTTGGGCGCTGCTGCAATCGCAGCCGGATCGCTGGGCTGCGGCGCTGGTGCTCTGCGCCTTCGACAATTTCACGAATCCAAAAGCCATGGCGCGCGTCCCGCTGTGGGTCTTCCAAGGCGATGCGGACATGGTCGTCCCGGCAAACCTGGTGCGGCAAATGGTGAAGGATTTGAATAAATCAGGCGTGCGGCTGCGCTACTCCGAATACCATAACGCCGGCCACGATGTCTGGCAGCGGGTTTTCGTCGAACCAGACTTGGTCTCCTGGCTGGCCACGCAGAAGCGCGGAAAATAGCGCAGCCTTCAGCCTGGGCAGATTCATAGTGCTGCAATCAAGCAGCCGTAAGCAGGACTGGCTCGCCCCGCGTTATAACAATGGTGTGTTCGTAATGCGCCGACAGACTCCCATCCGCAGTGCGGTAGGTCCAGCCATCCGAGTCCAGCGAAACATTCCCCGTGCCTGCGGCAATGATCGGCTCAATCGTGATGACCAGCCCCACGGTCAATTTGTGCTGCGCGGAGCAGTCCGCATAATTGGGCACCGACGGCGGTTCGTGAATCGTGCGCCCGATGCCGTGGCCGCCGAGTTCCCGCACCACATGAAACCCCCGCCGCCGCACTTCGCGCTCCACTGCGCGGCCAATGTCTCTCGTGCGATTCCCTGCTCGCGCGGCTTCCAGCCCCTGCCGGAACGCCCGCTCCGCGCAACGCGCCAGTTCCCGCGCGTTGCCTTTTCCTTGCGTCACTTCGACGCTCATTGCCGAATCCGTGTGGTAGCCATCCTTCTCCGCTGTGAGATCGAGCTTGACCAGATCGCCCCTCTGAATCTTGCGATCCCTGGGAATCCCGTGCACCACCTCGTCATTCACGCTGATGCACACATCACCCGGAAACCCGTAAACCATGGGCGGCGAAGACCGTGCTCCGTGCTCGGCAAGCACTCGCGAGCCAATCTGGCAAAGCTCCGCAGTCGTCACTCCCGCTCGCACTTGCACGGCCATGGCGCGCAACGCTTTCCCCACGATCATTCCGCACGCCCGCAGCTTCTCAAATTGTTCTCGACTATTAATGGACATGGCGCTTCCCACAAGCCAGGCCGCAGATAGCCATCATTTCGATCGCACTCCGGAGAAAGCAGTAGCGAGACCAAGCGCAATGAGTGCTCCGCCGGAGAGGTTGCGCTGGGTGCGGCGCAGGCGGACGCTGCCGCGAATGCGCTCGGCAACAGTTCCGGCCAGCAGCGCCCACATTGAATCACTACACCAACCCATCAGAGCAAACAGCACGCCGAGCTGAAAGATCTGAAGCGTCGCGTGGCCGCGGGCCGGCTCTGCGGCAGAAACGCCAGAAAAAACAATGCTGTTTTGGGATTTAGGAGATTCACCAGCACACCATGGCCAAAAATATGGGCGAGCTGGCGCTGGCCATTCGCCGCTTCGAGCGCCAGGGTCACGTCGCTTCGCAAAACACGAATACCGAGATAAGCCAAGTAGACTGCTCCGAGGTACTTCACGAACTGAAACGCCAGCGCGGACGACGCCAGCAGCGCGGAGAGTCCAAGCGTTGCCGCTGCCAGATGAAACAGCGTACCCGCGGCGATGCCCATCGCCGACACCAGACCGGCGGCGCGACCGTGGCCCACGCTCCGGCTAACAATGTAAAACACCGCGGGCCCTGGAATCACTAGAAGGATTGCGGCTCCGGTCACGAACAGCAGCAAGGAAGAGTAGCTGATCAGCATGGCGGGGGACTCCCTAACACCTCAGTGGCAACCGCATCCGCCACCGCAGCAACTGCCTCCGCCTCCGGAGGACCCTCCGGATGATTTGGCCGAAGCGCCGTTACTCGAGCCATTCGCGGCGCTGAAAACCGAAAGCTGAATCGCGTTCTTCTTCCCCGCGCACGTCGGGCAGGCAATCTCCTGGGTTTTGTTCAGCACAATCTTCTCAAAGCGCGTCAGGCAATCCTCGCAAATGTATTCGTAAATTGGCATGAGTTCTTACCTCTTTCTCCGCTTCCAATTATAACCGGAAGCATGTGTTCAAGACACGCTGACCTAATTGCCGGGTTGTCTTACGGCGTCGGGCTAGGTTGCCAAGTCGCCTAGGGCGACTCCGCAGAAAGATTCGCAAGAATGGTGCCACGCTTTATGAACTATTGCATAAACCGAGAGGCCCACGCCGAAGGATAGTGATGAGAGCCCAATTGGAAGCACGGTGCGACGCCAGACCTTACCAGGAGGAATCCCTCTTCGCTTTGACCATTCGCGCCAAGCCAACACATCGGACCGGAAGCAAGTATCCGCAAAGGGCCAGGATTACAGTAAGTTCAAGTCAATGAAGAGCTCCACTTGAACTTCACGGGAAAAGTCTGCTAATGAGAAAGCGCCTCAAGGAGTCCTGGGGGCGCCCAAAGCAGCATGGCCGTTAGTCGCCGGCGACCGCTTCGGCCGCTTTTTCATCCGTCTTGGTTGCGGCGCCGTTGCCGTTGGAGTGGCCATTGCCTTTAGCAGCAGCGATGGTGACCGGCTTGCCTGCGTTAGCGAAATTAGCAGGCACGGCTTTGGCGATGTCGCTGACAGTGCCGATCTGCACGACCGCCGGCTGAGGCTTCTTCAGCACCAACTCTTCATAAATCGCTCGGACCTTGGCTTGTTCTTCGTAAGCCTTCTTGCGGCGAGCGCGGTCCTCTTCGGCGGCGGTCACCGGAATATCGTGCTCCAGGTGCCGCACGCGACCCGCGTCCTCGGCGTCAATCTTCAAGGAATGCTCAAAGCTCTGCAGGTTGACGTTCTTGCCTTTCGCGTAGATTTCATGTTTGCCGTGGTTCTTGTACCACTCGGCCACGGTCGCGTTCTTATGCATGTTCTCGATGATCTGCCTCCAGCCCACACCGGTGTTGTACGCGCAGAAGCTGATCTCACCCTGCTGCGTCGCGTACGGAATGATGCACATCTCGGTGCGACGGAAATCGTAGTTGAACAGATCCTGGAACCACATCCCCGCGATGAACAGGAAGTTCCACGGATCGGTCTGCCGGCGCCGCATGGCGTCTTGGTAGGTGCGGTCCGGTGAAGTCCGACCGTATTTCTTCTCCGAGTCCTTGGTCAGCGCCCAGGTCTTGTCAAATTTCTTGAAGAGGTCATACAACTTCAGTCCCTTGGGGCCTTGGAAGGGCTTGTAGTTCTTCAAGAGGGCCATGGCCATCATGAAGTTCGAGAAATTCTTACCGCGGGCCGCATCGGTAATGTCGGTGACGTCTTTCGTAAGCTGTACGGCATCGAGGAAGCGCGGAACGGGAGCCCATTCCTTGGTCTCCTTGTTGATCATCAGTGCCGTACCCACCCCACAGTTGGGATGGCAACCGCAGGAAAGCGAACCCCATTGCGACTCTTGCCCCTTCACCATGTCCGAGAATCCTGCAAACGTGCTGACGAAGGAAATCGGGAACCAGTCGCGGGTCGGCTCGACTTTGCCCACCTGCGTGCTGACGTCTTTGGCGAGGTGCGAAAGCGTATAGCGCTGGCGCAAGCGGCGTTCCGGGGTAATGTCCTCGTCGCGACCGGTAAAGGAAACCGGCTGGAAACTGACAAAGGCGATCTTCTTGGGGTTCTCCATCGCAAACTTCACGACGGTGCCGACCTGATCGTTGTTCACGTTATTGACGATGGTCACGACGAGCACGATTTCGATCCCCGCCTCGTGCATGTTCTCGATGGCGCGCAGCTTCACATCGAACAGGTTGCCGATCTGCCGGTGGCTGTTGGCGTCGTTGCCGATGCCGTCAAACTGCAGGTACGCATAGCGCATGCCCGCTTCGAACGCCTTCTTGCAGAACTCCTTACTCTTGGCAAACTCGATCCCGTTCGTCGCGGCCTGCACGCTGTTGTAGCCGATCTTGCGTGCGTAGGCGAGCGCATCAAAGAAATACGGGCTCATCGTCGGCTCGCCGCCGCTGAACTGCACGGACATCTGGCGGCGCGGCTTAATCTTCAGCGCGTTATCCAGGATTTCCTTTATCTCTTCCCAGCCAAGCTCATGCACGTAGCCGACCTGGTTCGCGTCCATGAAGCAAGGATCGCACATCATGTTGCAGCGGTTCGTCAGGTCGACGGTGAGCACCGAACCGCGGCCATATCGCACCGTCGAGGAGCCGTGCTTGTGAAGGTCTTCATCGTTGTGTGCGGGAATGTCACGGCCTGGGTACTGGCGTTCGATCCAGCTCAGCCACTTGGAATCGACAGCCATCATGTCCTCGTAGTGGCCGTGCAGCGCGCAATCCTTCACCATCCACACCTGCCCGTCGCGCTCGATGATCTGCGCTTTGATCTCTCCGACCTTCTCATGCATCAGGTCGCGCCAATCCTTCTTGCCTGCGATGATCGCTTCGCGTGCTTCTTTCACGCACGCGGGGCAAAGCGAGTCGGTCTGCCGCGGGAAGCCCAGTGTTGGCTTAGTCTTCTCCCATGATTTCAGCAGCGGCTTATCCGACCATTTCGGCGTGACCGAAGGATTGGGATTACGCTTGTTGAAGTACTGGATGGTATTAAAGGTGATTCCAGCCGTTTTGCAAACAATCCAATCGAACGTCCTCGCGAATTGCGTGCCTACCGTATTCGGCATAAACCTCTATCCTCCACTTTCAAAAATGCAAAAATGCGTGCTGCTTGGCCCTTGAGTTTAATGGAGCCCAATCAATCGTCGGAGCCAACCCCAACGACTGCCCCCGGGCTCACCTTTGTGTGCCTTAAAACCGTACCATGAACACCAGGTACGTCCAATAAGTCTTTGGACTCCTATAGTTTGACGGTTCCCTGGCGTGGATGCCAGCGGGTTGTGCCGAACGGTCGTTATTGAGGGTTGAACGGCAAATCGGGCCAGTTAACGGCTTCTCCTACAGCCCGAAAAAAGGGGGATTCGCAGCGCCCCTGGGCAGGAACTTTCCAGTGCTAGGGAAGATTCCTGCGCATTGCTTGGCGGAGTTTCCCTACTCGTTGAGGGCCGGCCGGAGGACGGCGATGACAAAATGCGCAAAATTCGACGCGCCTTCATCAAGCTGCAGCCAACGCACCACGCAGTGTTCGGCCAGATACTTCGCAACGCGCGTTTCCGGAATCCCCAGGTACTGCGCAAGCTGCGGCTTGATCGAATCCACCCCGCGCCGGCTTGAGCCACCTCGCAATAGGTTGCCGATGGCGACGCGCAGCGTCTGGCAAGCTTCCACGTAGTAATAGCTCGTGAGGTCCGAATCCGTGAGGACAAATACACCCGGTCCTGCCGGGGCACGATCCGCCTCTTCCAGTTTGGCCGGCGGGCAGGTCATCAGTCTGCGAAATTGCATCTCCAGCAGAGAAATGCGGGAAGAGAGTCCGGGATCGCCATAGCGTCCCTTCACGCTGGCTGCGCCCGGTTCCCCAATCGGCTCAATGGGCAGGCTGGGGATCGCGTGGCTGTGAGTCATTCGAGGAAGAGTCGGCTCGGCCGATTCTTCCTCGAAGGCGGCGGGAGGCAATCCGCGACGCGGGGCAGGCGCTTCCGTGGCGTGCTGACCGGAAGCAACTACTGCTTCCTTCCCGGTGTTGCTCTTACGCCGGTTCCGGCCCCCGCGGCGTCCCCGGCGACGACTCTTTCTCTCAGGCCCGGAAGAGGGCGGCGTGTTTAGTGAACCTTCCACGGCCTGCTGGATCTCGCTGGTGACTGCCACGGACGATTCGAGGGCTTCCGGATTCTGTTCGAATGGCAAATCTGGCTCCGGGGTCGGATCCGGAGACGGCGTCAGAGCAAACTCCACGGTCGGCGGCGTTCCCGCTTCCAGCGGAATCTCCCCCGGCGCGCCGCCAAGACGGACGGCAGCTTCTTGCGCCTTGACTTTCCAATCCGAGCGGCGAAATCTTTCCGCCGCCGCGGAATACCATTTCGCAGCATCGGCATTCTGCCCAGAAGTTTCGAAGAACTTAGCCAGTTCGAACGCCACCATCGCGTCTCGCGTCTTCTGGTAAAGATTCGAAAGTTGTCCCGCGGGATCCTTGCTGGTGCGCGCACGGCGGATACGGGCGGTAATCTGTTTCCAGTCGGTCATCTTTGGCTTGCATTGTAACAGCGGAACACCTCATCGGCTAGCAAACTCCTTTCGCGCTCGGAGGGCACGACTCTTTCTTTTCAAGAAATGTTTCCCGATTGACGGCACGAAGTTTACTCAGTATTCTTCCGGTGGCCCTCTTGGAGGCGTTTGATGACGCGCCTGCGCGCTGACCGTTTTACGGTCACCAGCAGAATGAGCTGCTTGGCAGTCACTAGTCATAATGACTGCCCGTCGATTACAAAAAACATTCTCGCCCTGCTCGTCTCTATTGCGCTCCTGACCAGGCCTGTCTGGGCCGCCCCTTCCTCTTCGCTCGGCACAGTCGTGTACGCGGATCGCGCCCATGTTGGCGCCGCCCAAGCGTCCGTTGGCGCGACCGTTTTCAGCGGCGACAGACTCAGCACCGAACAGACCGGGAGCGTCCAGGTCCGCGCCGGAGCCGCCCGGGTGCTCCTCTCCAGTGCAAGCAGCGCCACGTTCGCCCAGGAGGACGTCAGTCCGGCCGCAACGCTTACTATCGGCTCGGCTACTTTTTCGACTGCCAATTCGAAAGCGTTTGCCTTGCACGTGGCTTCTGCGGTGATCCGCCCGAACACCAACCAGCCCACCATCGGACAAGTTACGGTCCTGAATGCGAAGGAATTGTTCGTCAAGAGCACTCGAGGATCGCTGAGTATCGCCGTCGAAGATGATGTACGCGAAATTCCGGAAGGCGCCGCCTATCGCGTGGTCCTCGATCCCAACGCTCCGATACCGCAGGGACCGCGCGGCGCAGGCACCAAGGGTTATGGCGGCTCACCGGTTAAAGCCGCAAAGAACCGCTTCATCTGGTACGCCGTCGCCGTCACGGCGGTGGTGACTTATTTCGCAGTCACCGAATCCCTGGAAAGCCCCGACCGCCCCTAAGTCTTGCTTCACTGCGTTTGCTGCCCATCGAGAACTTTTAACAGAAGGCGGCGCCGTTCCGGGATTTTCCATTGTGAGTAATGAGGTCGAGTGAAGGTTGGGGAGTGCACGGATTAGAGCCAGCATCCCCTGGTCCTCTTCGTTGTGGCGCT
>Ga0209027_1000322_pt1 | contig 16293 bp, 14 predicted proteins | sample GraSoi013_1_20cm_3_FD_185821 | JGI IMG/M metagenome (GOLD analysis project Ga0209027, IMG submission 185821) | Grasslands soil microbial communities from the Angelo Coastal Reserve, California, USA - Sample 09_27_2013_1_20cm (SPAdes) (version 2) | ecosystem: Environmental > Terrestrial > Soil >...
CGTTCTGCTCGATGTGCAGCAACGCTTCCCCCGCCGACTGGTCCGGCTGGTCGACCTTCCGGAGCGTCCATTCGTCGAACCACAACCCGCCGCAGCCACCCTTGCAAGCCTGGATCTTCACGTCGCTCACCGCGACCTCCGTCATCGCCGTGCCGCAGGCTGGACAGTTCATCGTGATGACTCCTTCGCGCGGGTGTTCAAGGTATCCGACAACCCTAATGGCTCCTCCACGCGCTGCGCAACCAGCAGGCCGTCTCGCACGGGGATCACGGACGCAATCCACTGCGGGTCTGCCTGAATCCGCCGCGTCAGCTCGCGCACGCCGCGGGTCGCAGGGCTCGTGTCGCGCCGCTCGAAGATGCGCCCACTCCACAGCATGTTGTCGACCAGCAGCAGCCCACCGGGTCGCAGCTTGGTCGTGATGACATCGAGCGCCTTCGGGTAGTCCTGCTTGTCGATATCGTTGAAGATGACGTCGAACGCCCCCGGAGCCTGTTGCAGGGTCGCCACCGCTTCCCCGACGTGGAACTGGACGACATCGGCCAGGCCGAGGGCCACGAGGTTCTCCCGCGCCTCGCGGGACAGCCGGTCGTCCCACACGACATGGTGCACGATCCCTCCGCCGTTTTCCTTCACCGCACGGGCGAACCACGCGGTCGAGTATCCGAACCCGGAGCCGAGCTCGAAGACGTGTCGAGCGTTGCTGAGACGTGTCAGCAAGTAGCACAGGTGTCCCGTCGCCGGGCCGATGATGGGAAACCCCGTGCGCCGCGCCTCGACTTCCAGTTCGGCGAGCCGCGCGGGACGCGGGGGCACGAGCTCGTCCAGGTACGCTGCCACGCGTCGCGACAGGAGATTCATGGCTACGCCTCCACCGTCAGTCTCCGGTAGATCGACAGATGCCGTAGCGCCGCGGCCTTCTTGCCCACCTTCTCGTACAACCGCGCCACGTTGTAATGCGCGTCCGCCAGCCGGGGGTCCGTCGCCAACGCCCTCCGGTACGCTTCGATCGCATCCCCCGGCTGGTTCAGGTCTTCCAGCGCGATCCCCAAGTTGAATGCCGCGGTGGTGTGGTCGGGACTCTCGCGCAGCGCGAGCCGGTAGTGCCGCTCCGCCTCCTCGATCATCCCCTGCTCGTGCAGCAGCCGGCCGAGATTGACGTGGGCGTCGGCGTGATGGGCATCGAGCTCCAGGGCACGCCGGTACGCGTCCCGCGCCTCGCCGGGCTCGACGGCCTCGAGCTCGAGCCCGAGCTCGTACCAGTCTACGGCGTCCAGGTCGCCTTCGGCCGCGCGCGCCGCCTGCGCCGTGCGTCGAGCGATCGGTGCCGCCCGGGTCGCGAGATCCGACACCGCGAAATCGAGATGCGTCTGCCCCGACTCGGGATTCCACGCGGTGTACCCGTCACTCACCACAATGCGGTCGCCCTCGGCCGTGATGCGGAGCTCGGCGAGCGAGCGGCCGCGGGGCAACTGGTGCCGCAGCTGCTTGAGCGCATGACGGATCCGCCGCGTCGGAATCCGGGCGGCCACGAGTGCCTTCGCGGTCCGCAGAATGACCAGATCCTGGAACGAGAACTGGAGCTTGCGTCGAGTTCCGCGACCGGACCGGGAGGGGGGCGTCAAAAAACCGTCGCGCGCGAAGCCTCGCACCTGCGCGACGGTCAATCCCAGCAGTTTGGCTACGTCCCGGGAAGTGTATCCCTTCATCCCCTATTGGCTCCTAGCCCCTGGCACCTCCCACTTTGCGTTTGGCGACGGGAGCCGCTTTCGACGCCTTGCCCTCGACCCGCTTCGCCGGTTTCCGCTCGCCAGCCGTCCCTTTCGCCTTGAGGCTCGCCTTGAGCGCTGCCATCAGGTCGATGATCTGCGTCTTCGGCGCCTCGGCCGGCTCCTCGGTGATCTCCTTGCCCTCGACCTTGCGCTGAATCTGCTCGAGCACCCGTTTGCGTACGTTGTCCTCGTACTTGTCGGGTTCGAAGGCTTCCGACGCCGCTTGCTCCACCAGCTGCACGGCGAGCTGCAGCTCCGGTTTCTTGACCTCGATCTTCGGGATCGGCACGTCGGCGATCGAGCGGATTTCGTTGGCGTAGCGCAGCTGCTCCATGACGAGCCCGTTCGCCTCGGGACGCACCGAGATGAGGTACTGCTTGCCGCGCGCCGCGTACTGCCCCACCGCCACGCGCTTCGTCTGCTTGAGGGCCTCCGCCAGCAGCCGATAGGCGCGGTCCCCGCCCTTGTCGGGGCCGAGGAAGTACGATTTCTCGACGACCTTCCGGTCCACCTGCTCCTCGGGCACGAACTCCGTGATCTCGATCGTGTTGGTGGACTTCTCTTCGAGGGCCTTCAGCTCCTCCGGCTTGAAGATCACGTACTGCCCCTTCGTGAACTCGTAGCCCTTCACCATCTCGTCCTTTTCGACCTTGTCACCGTCCTTGGAGCAGACGTACTGCTGCTTCAGACGCGCGCCGTCCTTCTTGTGCAACCAGTTGAAGCTGATCGCGGCCGACGACTCGCCGGTGGAGAACATCTTGATCGGCACGGAAACGAGGCCGAAGGACAGGGTGGCGGAACCAAGCGGGTGTGCGCTCATGGGTTAAGATTTCACCCCAATGCCTGCAAAACGGAAGCCCGGGCCCAATCCCCTCAGTACCTACCGCGCCAAGCGGTCGTTGGACCGCACGCCGGAGCCGGGCGCCCGTCCGGCGACCGCGGGCCCCCCCCCATCCGCGGGCGGCCTCTTCGTGGTGCACATGCACGCCGCCCGGCGGCTCCACTGGGACCTGCGTCTCGAGATGGATGGCGTGCTCAGGTCCTGGGCGGTCCCGAAGGGCCCCTCGCCCAACCGGGCGGACAAGCGGCTCGCGGTCCACGTCGAAGACCACCCGCTCGAGTACGGCGATTTCGAGGGGATCATCCCCGAAGGGAACTATGGCGCCGGCGCGGTGATCGTGTGGGACCGCGGGCGCTGGGTGCCGCTCGAGGATCCCGTGGAGGGGATGAAAAAGGGGAAGCTGTTGTTCGAGCTGCAGGGCTACAAGCTCAAGGGCAAGTGGACCCTCGTGAAGCTCAAGAAGGGCGAGAAGGAGTGGCTGCTCATCAAGGAGAAGGACGCCTACGTGTCGGCGGACAGCGCGCTGCCGCGGGAGTCGGTGCTATCCGGACTCACGGTCGAGGAGCTCAAGGCAGGGAAAGACCGGGCGGCGCCGGTTTTGAAGGCGCTCGCGCGTCTCAAGGCGCCGCGCCGCGCCGTGACGGTCGCAGAGGCGGAGCCGATGCTCGCCGAGACGCGTGAGCAACCGTTCTCGAAGCCCGGATGGCTGTTCGAGCTCAAGCTCGACGGATACCGCGTCCGTGCCGGGCGCGAGCAAGGAGAGGCGCGCTTGTTGACGCGCAAGGGGAACGATATCTCTGCCGCGTTCCCCGAGCTTGCTCGCGCGTTGGCTGCACTACCGTTCGAGGGATTCATCCTCGATGCCGAGCTCGTGGTGCCGGACGAGGCGGGCCGCCCAAGCTTCCAGCGCCTCCAGAATCGCGTCAGGGTGTCCCGCGGGCTCGAAGTGCGACGCGGGGCGGTCGAGACGCCGGCCGTACTGTATGTGTTCGATCTGCTGGCGTTCGAAGGCTACGACCTGCGTCCGCTGTCGCTCGAGCAGCGCAAGGCCCTGCTCGAGCAGATCGTGCCGCGTGTGGGCCCGCTCAAGTATCTCTCGCACTTCGAGAAGGACGGCGAGGCGCTGTATGAGCAGGTGGTGAAAATGGGACTCGAGGGGATCGTCGCGAAGAAGGCGGATGCACCGTACCGCGCCGGCCGCTCACCCAACTGGCTCAAGATCCGCGCCGACCGGACCGACGACTTCGTCGTCGTGGGCTTCACGCGGCCCAAGGGCTCGCGCTCGGGGTTCGGCGCGCTCGATCTCGGCGCGTACCAGGACGGAAAGCTGGTGTACGGCGGGCGAGTCGGCAGCGGGTTCACCGCCGCGGAGCTCAAGGACGTGAGCGCCGCGCTCGAGCGCGGCATCCGTCCGACGCCGGCCTTCTCCGGCCCTGTCCCCACCGACGCAGGGCATACCTGGGTCGAGCCAGCGCTGATCGCGGAAGTCCGGTACAAGGAATGGACGGACGAGGGGCTGCTGCGGCAGCCGGTGTTCGTGCGGTTCCGGGATGACAAACCGGTCACGGAGATCGCGAAGCGGGATGCGGGAGGCGAGATGCGAGATGCGGAGCCGCCGGTGGCGATCGCGCATCCCGCATCCCGCATCTCGCATCCCGAGATCAAGTTTTCGAACCTCGACAAGGTCTTCTGGCCCGACGAGGGCTACACCAAGGGCGACTTGATCGAATACTACCGCGCTATATCCCCGTGGATGCTGCCCTATCTGGCCGATCGGCCGCTGGTGCTCACGCGCTTTCCCGACGGCATCAACGGGAAGTCCTTTTTCCAGAAGGACGCCCCGGAGTATGCCCAGGCGTTCGTGCGCACGGTCACGATCTGGAGCGAGGACTCGCAGCGCGAGCTCGACTATTTCGTGTGCGACAACGAGTCCTCACTCCTCTATATCGCCAACATGGCGGCGATCCTGCTCCACGTCTGGTCGTCACGCGTCGAGAGTCTGGAGGCGCCCGACTGGTGCATCCTGGACCTCGATCCGAAGGATGCGCCCTTTACGGACGTCGTCACAGTGGCGAAGGCGGTGAAGGCGTTGTGCGACGATATCGGCCTGCCGACGGGCATCAAGACGAGCGGCTCGACCGGCCTGCACGTGCTGATCCCGTTGGGCCGGCAGGTCACCTACGAGCAATCCCGCACGCTCGGCGGACTGCTGGCGCGGGTCATCGCGGCCGAGCTGCCCGAGATCGCCACGGTCACCCGCCAGGTCCAGAAGCGCGGCGGCAAGGTCTACCTCGATTACGTGCAGAACGGCCACGGGCGCCTGCTGGTCGCGCCGTATAGCGTGCGGCCCCTGCCGGGCGCCCCCGTGTCGATGCCGCTCAAGTGGAGCGAGGTGACGCCGAAGCTCGACATCAAGAAGTTCACGATCAAGACGGCCCCGGCTCGGATGAAGAAGCTGGGGGAAGATCCGCTGCGCCCGGTGCTCGAGCTCAAGCCCGATCTCGTCCACGCGCTCGAGCTGCTGAATGATCGCCTCGGCTGACGTGCGGGTGGGTGACGTGTCGGGGCTGTTGCTGCGGCCGGACGGCGCGCGACTGCTCTACGTGCTCGCGCACGGCGCCGGAGCCGGGATGCGTCACCCGTTCCTCGAGGTCGTGGCCCAGCGGCTCGCGGAGCGGAGTATCGCCACACTGCGGTATCAGTTTCCCTACATGGAGCAGCGGGGGCGGCGGCCCGATCCGCCGGCCGTGGCCGCTGCGACGGTGCGGGCGGCGGTGATCGAAGCAGCCCGCGTTGCGCCGGGGCTGCCGCTCGTGGCGGGCGGCAAGTCGTTCGGCGGCCGCATGACGTCGACGGCACAGGCCGAGGCCCCGCTTCCCGGCGTGCGGGGGCTCGTGTTTCTCGGCTTTCCGTTGCATCCTCCCGGTCGGCCGGGCGATTCGCGGGCGGAGCATCTGGCACGGGTCCAGATTCCCATGCTGTTCCTGCAGGGGGACCGGGACGAATTCGCCGACGTGAAGCTCCTGAAGCCCGTGCTCAAGCGCCTCGGCGATCCGGCCACGCTGCATCTCGTGGAAGGCGGGGATCATTCGTTTCACGTGCTCAAGCGGTCCGGCAAGACAGACGCCGACGTGATGGGCGAACTGGTGGGGACGATTGCGGACTGGACGGGGAGGCTTGTAGAGGCACTCCCGACCTCCACCAACCTCCACTAACCTCCACCAACCTCCACTAACCTCCACCAACCTCCACAACCTGCATTATGGCCACCCACTGGATCGTGAAAACCGAGCCGTCCACGTACAGTTACGATGACCTGGCCCGCCAGAACACGGCCGTTTGGGACGGGGTCAAGAACAATCTGGCCCTGAAGCACCTGCGCCAGATGAAGCCCGGGGACCGGCTGCTGGTCTATCATACGGGAGACGAGAAAGCCGTCGTGGGCGTGGCAGAGGTGACATCAGAGGCCTATCCGGACCCCAAGCAGAAGGATCCCAAGCTGGCGGTGGTCGACCTTCGGGCAGTGGAGAGACTGCCGCGGCCCGTCCCGCTCGCCGAGATTAAGAAGGACCGGGCGTTCGCCGACCTGGCGTTGGTGCGCATGGGGCGTCTCTCGGTGATGCCGGTATCGGCGGACCAGTTCAAGCGCATTCTGAAGCTCGGCGGCGCGAAGTAGCTCACGACGACAACGGACGGAGAACATCTCATGGGTAAAGGCGACATTCGAAGCAGACGTGGCAAGATCTTCCGCGGTACGTATGGCGTCACTCGCCTCAAGAAGAAGAAGCTGAAGAAGAAGGCCGCCGAGGCGGCGAAGGCAGCGAAGGTGGAAGGACAGTGAGAGCTCTCTGGGTCGCCGGGATCGTCCTGCTCGGGGCCGCGCCGGTGGCGGCGCAGCAGGACGAGCGCTGGCAGGTGACCCTCAACGACGGCAGGATCCTCTGGGAGCTTCATCTGGTCCGGTTCCGGGGTGACACGCTCGTCGTGCAGCAGGGCGACTCCGTGCTCCGCTTTCCCATCCATCAGGTGGACGAGCTCCGGCTCGTGCGGAAAGCCGAGCGGCGCCAGACCCCCGAGCCCAACCGTTACGGTGGCGTGCTGGGTGGTGCGGATGACGAGGTCTTCCGGCTCACGCTCTACAGCCTCACCGAGCGTCGTCAGATCGTCGCCCAGATCTTCAAGGACCACCCGCCCGCGCCGTCCCCCTAGTGCCCGGTGAGCTCCGCGCCACGGATTCTTCTCGCCGACGCCGACGCGTTCTACGTCGCGGTGGCGCGCCTGGCGGACCCGGAGGGCGCGGGCAAGGCCCGGTTCCTCATCGTCGGCGGGTCGCCCGTACAGCGCGGCGTCGTGACCTCCGCGTCATACGAAGCCCGGGCCTACGGCGTGCACTCCGCGATGCCGATGGTGCGCGCCGTGCGCCTTTGCCCCGGCGCGACGGTCGTGCCCGTGCCGTGGGAAGCCTGCACGCGGAAGAGCCGCGAGATCGGCGCCGTGCTGCGGCGCTTCACTCCCGTCGTCGAGCAGGCCTCGAGCGACGAGTTCTATCTCGACCTCTCGGGCACCGAGCAGCTGTACGGCGCTGAGCCACTCGCCGCCACGGCCCGCCGGATGCGCGACGCCGTGCTCGCCGAGACCTCGCTCTCATTGTCCATCGGGGGTGGCACGTCGAAGCTCGTCGCCAAGCTCGCCGCCGGCCTCGCGAAGCCGCGCCCCGGCGCGGCGGCGGACGGCGTGTACGTCGTGGCCCCGGGTGCGGAGGCCGACTTCATGCTCCAGTTCGCCCTTGCGGACATCCCGCTCATCGGGCCCAAGGCTCAGGAGCGGCTGGCGCGCTTCGGCCTCCGCACCGTGCGCGATGTGGTCCCACATGATCGGGAGACGCTGGTGGGCTGGCTGGGGGAACGCGAGGGCGCTTGGCTACACGAGCGGGCGCGCGGCGTCGATCGAGCGCCGGTCGAGGCCAATCGCGAGACCAAGTCGGTGAGCCGCGACGAGACGTTCGCCACCGATCTGGACGACGACGGAGCGCTCGCTGCCAAGCTGCTCGCCCTGGCCGACCGGGCCAGCGCCGACGTCCGGGAGGCCGGCCTGATCGCCCGCACGGTCACGGTGAAGCTGCGCGACGCGGATTTCACGACCCGGCAGGCGAGCCGAACGCTCGCCGACGCCGTCCAGTCGGACCGGGCAGTGTACGCCGTGGCCCGTGAGCTGTTGACGCGGCTCCGCGCCGCCCGGCGCGTCCCCGCGCGCCTGCTCGGGGTCGCCCTCTCGCAGCTCGTCCGAGCGGGCAGTGAGAGCCAGCTGTCGCTGCTCGAATCCGCCGGCAACACGATCGAGACCGACCGCGACCGGGTCATCTCTCGCGTGATCGACGAGGTGCGCGAGAAATTCGGTCCCGACGCCCTGGGCCGAGGTGGCGCGCGCTGACGTCTTCGCGCGACGTTCCTACTTGACGTCTCTTTTCCTTTACATAGCTCCGAGCGCAGCCGCGGCTTTGTTCACTCCGCCCTGCTTGACCCAGAGCAGGGCGCCATACCGCCCCATCCCCGCACACACCCCTGTCACCGCCGTGACGTTGATCTTCGCCGCGCCCAGCCGCGCCATGATGCCGGCCAACGCTCCGACGCGGTCGTCCCCGTCGATGAGGAAAGCCGTCTTCGGCTTCGACAATTTGATCTTCGCGCCCTTCGCGGCTGCTGTGAACAACGCCGCGTCCGACGGCACGAAGTCCACCTGTGCCTTGCGCGCGCTCGGGAAGGCGTGGAAGGCCAGCAGGTTCACGCCGGCGCTCCTGAGGGTCTCGAGCAGGCGGGCGCCCTCGCCGGGCTTGTCGGATATGGTCGTGTAGAAGTAGCTCACCCTGCGGATCGAGTCGGCCATGGCGGTCTCCGGATGTGGTCTCGGGGCTTGACAATGGCCCGCCGTCCGCCCGACCGCTAGGTCGCGACGCTACCTCACGTAGAACGCCGTCCGCTCGAGCCGCCCGGAGCGCTCGTACCACACGGTGACCGCGCCGGCGCCCGCCGTTGCCGCGAACGCCCGGCGCAGGTCCTCGGCGCTCGACACCCGCACCCGGTTGATCTGGAGAATCACGTCCCCCGAGCGCAGGCCGGTGGCCTCCTCCATGTCGTCGGGCAGGTCGTAGATCAAGGCGCCGTGGTCGCTCTGAATGTTGCGCTCGGCGCGCACCGCCGGCGTCACCGTTACCACCTTCATGCCGCCCAACACGGCCACCTTCTCCGCGAGCGTGGTCGGGAAATCCGTGACGAGCAGCCGGGCGCTGCGGCTCTCGCCCCCCCCGTGGCGGAGGCTCACGCTCAGCGTATCGCCGGGACCCGTGTCGAGCATGACCGCCTCCCAATCGAGGAACGTGCGCAGCCGTCGGCCGCGTGCGTTCACGAGTACGTCGCCCGCCGCGACACCGGCCCGGCCCGCGGGCCCGCCCGGCGCGACCTGAGTCACACGCAGGCCGCCCGCCCGCTTCCATCCTTGCAGATCCTCGGCGCCCGCGACGTCGAGCCCCACCCAGGCGCGCCGCACCTTCCCGAAGCGCCGCAGCTCGTCCGCCACCCGCAGGGCCCGCTCGATCGGGATCGCAAATCCGATTCCCACCGATCCGCCCGAGCTCGTGAAGATCGAGCTGTTCACCCCGACCACCTCCCCCACGGCGTTCGCGAGCGGCCCGCCTGAGTTGCCGGGGTTGATCGGCGCGTCGGTCTGTATCATGCCGACATAGATGCCGGGCTGCCCCTCGGAGGGAAGCAGGTTCCGCCCGACGGCGCTCACCACACCCGCCGTCACCGTGGGCTCCGTGTTGCCGAGCAGGTAGGCGAACGGGTTGCCCACCGCTACGACCCACTCCCCGATCATCAAGTCGGTGCTCTTACCGAGCGGAGCGGTCGGGAGGCCCGTCGCGTCCACTTTCAGCACCGCGATGTCCGTGAGCGGGTCCTCACCCTGGATCTTCGCGGGGAAATCCCGTCCATCGCGCGTCGTGACGACGATCTGCTCGGCCCCCTGCGTGACGTGCTGGTTGGTGATCACCACCCCGTCGGGCGAGATGACGAAGCCGGATCCATAACCCTCCACCACTCGCTCGGCACCGCGGGGTGTGAAGAACTGCTCGAAGGGATCCTGGGGCAGTTGTCGCTCGCGCCGCAGGACATTGACACTTACCACCGCCGGAGCGAGCCGGCTCGCGGCCGTGACGATCGCAGTCTGGCGCGTCTTGGCGAGATCTTGACCTGCGAGGTGTGGCGTCAATGCCACAGTAGCGACCGAAGCTCCGAGGAGCAGCGAGGATCTTTTCATAGGGAAAATCTTACACGCTTGACGCGCGTTGGGCGGGCCGGTAAATCAGGCAACGCCCGTTGGCGCGTGTACGTATCCCTCCAGGAACCCGCCTCTAGGAGCACGTCCGATGTACCGCCTGGCTCTCCGTCAAGCCACCGTCTACAGTGCACTCTTGTATTTCGCCCTCGCTCTCCCGGCCGCGGGGCAGGGTCGCGGCAAAGTGAAGCAGAAACAGCCGACCGACCTGTCTCCGGTGGGCGGTGCAGATTCGCTCAACAATCTCAAGTTCCGTAATCTCGGACCCTCCGTGGCCGGCGGGCGCGTGGCCGCCGTCGTCGGCGTGCCGGGAGACCGCAACGTGTACTACGTCGGCGCCGCAGCGGGCGGCGTATGGAAGACGATCGATGGCGGCGATTCGTGGGAGGCGGTCTTCAAGGACCAGCCGACATCGTCGATCGGCGCTGTGGCGCTCGCGCCCTCGAACCCGAACGTCGTATGGGTGGGCACCGGGGAAGGCAATCCGCGCAACGACGTGGTCGATGGCCGGGGGGTCTTCATGTCGCCCGACGCGGGCAAAACCTGGCAGTTCATGGGCCTGGGCGACGTGGGCCAGGTTTCTCAGATCGTGATCGATCCCGCCAATCCCGACATCGTCTTCGTGGCCGCTCTGGGCCACGTGTGGGCTCCCAATGCCGAGCGTGGCGTGTACCGTACCGCGGACGGCGGCAAGACATGGCAGAAGGTCCTGTTCGTGAACGACTCGACCGGCGCTGCGCACCTGGTGATGGTACCGGGCAACCCCCGCATGCTGTTCGCCGGAATGTGGCAGTTCGTGCGCCGCCCCTGGGAGCTCGTGTCCGGAGGCGCTGGAAGCGGCATCTACCGCTCCAAGGATGGTGGCCTGACATGGGAGCGGCTCACGCAGGGCCTGCCGTCGGGCGTGACGGGCAACACCGCCGTCGCCGTGGGCCCGACCAATCCGAGCCACGTCTACGCGCTCATCGAGACCAACGAGGGGATGTTGTGGGACTCGAAGGACCAGGGCGACCACTGGACCAAGGTGTCGGATTTCCACGGGCTCTCCGCCCGGCCGTTCTACTTCTCGCTGATGCACGTGTCACCGGTGGATGACCGGAAGCTGTTCTTCTCGTCGTACCTGCTGCTGCGCTCGGACGACGGCGGCAAGACGACGACGCCGATCGACCGCGGCGTGCACGTAGACCATCATGCGTTGTGGATCGATCCCCAGAACCCCGACCGCATGATCCAGGGGAACGACGGCGGCGTGTACGTCACGGAGAACGGCGCCAAGAGCTGGCGGTTCCTGAACAACCTTCCGATCGGGCAGTTCTACATGGTGGCGGCGGACAACAACACTCCCTACATGCTGTGCGGCGGCCTGCAGGACAACAACGCGTGGTGCGGGCCGTCGAGCAGCGTGGGTGGTGGTGGAGGTGGGGGCGGCGGCGGAGCAGGCGGTGGACTCAACGGCGCCGAGTGGTTCACCGTCGCCGGTGGCGACGGCGAGTATGCGGTCCCGGCGCCGAGCGATTCGTCCATCCTGTACGTGGATTCCCAGAACGGGAACATCACGCGGGTCGATCTCAAGACGGGACTGAATCGCTCCATCCGGCCCTACTTGCCGGGCGTGAAGGACATGAAGCCCGCGACACTGCCGTACCGCTTCAACTGGACGTCGCCCATCGCCGTGTCACCGCGCGATGCGAACGCGGTGTACCTGGGCGGGAACGTCGTGTTCAAGAGCACGGACGGCGGTGAGCACTGGGTGACGATCAGCCCCGATCTCACCCGCAATGACAAGTCGAAGCAGGTGACGAGCGGCGGCCCCATCAACTACGACATCTCGGGCGCGGAGACGTACAACACGATTCTCACCGTCAACCTCGCACCGACGGACTCCAACGTGATCTGGGTCGGAACCGACGACGGGCTCGTGCAGGTCACGCGGGACGGCGGGAAGACGTGGAGCAACGTGTCCGGTCACTTCCCCGGATTGACGAAAGACGTGGAAGGGCGGGTGTACCAGATCGGCGTCTCACCGTTCGATGCCGGCGCGGCCTACATCGCGATCGACCGCCACCAGCTCGACGACCGGCGGCCGTACGTCTTCAAGACGAGCGACTTCGGCAAGACGTGGACCGACATCGGCAAAGGCCTGCCGCAGGACGTTCCCGCGCGCGTGGTGCGCGAGAATCCGAACCTGCGCGGCTTCCTCGTCCTCGGGACCGACGCGGCGCTGTGGCACTCGCGGGACGGCGGCGCGAGCTGGAAGCCGCTCAAGGCGGACTTCCCCACCGTGCCCGTCTACGACGTGCAGTTCGTCAAGCGCTCGCACGACCTGGTGATTGCGACGCACGGCCGGGGCCTGTTCGTCCTCGATAACATCACGGCGCTGGAAGAGCTGACGCCTGATGTCCTCGCCTCCGATTTTCACGTTTTCTCGACCCTGCCGGCACAAATCCGGGTGCGCCCGCGGCGCTCGGGCGTCGCCCCGGCGCGCTTCACGACGCCGAACGCCCCGGCCGGCGCGGTGATCGATTACTACCTCAAGGCCGCCCTGGACACGGGCTCGTCCGGTTCGCCGGGCGAGGGGGAGCGCGGAGAGCGGGGGCGCTCCCGCCGCGGGCGAGTGATTGCCACCGTCACGGACAGCCGCGGCGACACCGTCGTCGTCGATTCAAGCGGTCCGGGAAAGCAGGGCGTGAACCGCTACGTCTGGAACCTCCGGCACGGCGCGCCGACCCGACTCACCTTCGAGCGTCCCACCGGCGTCGAAGAGGAAGAGAACCCGTTCCGCAGCGTCGGCGGCCCGCGAGCGATTCCCGGCACCTACACCGTGGCGTTGACGGCCGCCGGACGCTCGGAGACCAAGACGGTCACGGTGGAGCCCGACCCGATCCTGGGCGGCGATCCCGCCCGGTTCGCGGCGCAGCTCCGCGCCGGGCTCGAATGGCGCAACGCCATGTCGGCGCTGAACGAGATGCTCAACCGCATCGTGAGTCTCGAGACGCAGCTCAAGAACACGCAGCAGGCGCTGCGGGACAACGCGGCGGGCGACACGACGACGGCCGCACCCGTCACCCGCCAAGGGCGCGAGCTCGGCCGGAAGCTCAAGGAGCTCAAGGACAGCCTGTACAACTCCGACGTGCAGCGCGATGCCGGGCAGGACGACATCCACTACCTCAACCGCCTCCAGGACCGGCTGCAGGGGCTCGGCTTCGGCCTCGCGTTTGCCTACGCCCAGCCGCCGAACGAGGTCGTCGCAGCGCGGCTGAAGGAGCTGCGTGCCGGGCTGGCCGACTACGTCGCAAAGTTCAACGAGCTGCTTCGGACCGACGTGGCTGCGTTCAACAAGACGGCGCAGGAGCGGGGCGCCCCGGTACTGGTAGCGGGCGCGCCGGTGGAGATGAAGGCGGTCGTCCTAAGGAGATTCCCATGACCACTCGTCGTTTGTTCTGGGCGCCCGTTGCCGTGCTAGGCGCGCTGTCACTCGCGTGCGCCGGGGAGCGCAGCACTGCTCCGCCGCTCACGTCGCCTGCGTTCTCGCTCCAGGCCGCCCCCTCGCAGTTCTACGAACAACACAACCTGGTCTCCGACGGGGCCGTGTCGGCGGACCTCGTCGATCCGGCCCTGGTCAACGCTTGGGGCCTCGTTGCCAGCGCGACCTCGCCGTGGTGGGTGGCCGATAACGGCACCGGCCTCTCCACGCTCTACAACGGCAACACCGGCGCCAAAGTCGCTCTGACAGTCAGCGTTCCTGGCGCGCCGACCGGCATCGTGTTCAACAGCGGCCCCAGCTTCGTGGTGACGAGCGGCACAAAGTCGGGCCCCGCGCGCTTCATTTTCGCCAGCGAGGACGGCACTATTTCGGGCTGGAACCCGGCAGTGGCGGCCACCCAGGCGGTTGTCGGCGTCGACAACTCGGCCGGGGGTGCGGTCTATAAGGGCCTGGCCCTCGCGAGCACCGCAGCCGGCGACCGTCTCTACGCTACCAACTTCCACGCGGGTACCGTGGACGTGTTCGACGCCGGGTTCCATCAGGTGTTGGGCGGGTTCACCGACGCCGACCTTCCGCCGGGTTACGCCCCCTTCGGAATCCGGCTCTTGGGGGGCACGATCTACGTAACCTACGCGCTTCAGGACGCCGACAAGCACGACGACGTCGCCGGCGAGGGTCATGGCTTCGTCAATGCTTTCGACACCGAAGGCCACCGGCTGCGTCGCGTTGCTTCTCGCGGGCGACTCAACTCGCCGTGGGGGCTCGCGCTCGCGCCTGCCGATTTCGGGGCCGTCAGCGGGGGCCTGCTCGTGGGGAACTTCGGCGATGGCCACATCAACGCGTTCGATCCCCACCGCTTCCAAGGCAACGGCCAGCTGCGGCAGCAGGGCCAGCTCCATGCCGCCGACGGCCGGCCAATCGCGATCGATGGTCTGTGGGCCCTCGCCTTCGGTAACGGCGCGGCCGCCGGGCCGACGAACGCTCTCTTTTTCACGGCTGGTCCGTTCGGCGAGCAGCACGGCTTGTTCGGCAAGCTCGTGGTGACCTCGCCCCCGGGGCTGGCGCCGTAGAGAGCGTCCGTCCGCGCCGGCGGTTTTTCGTCAGCGGCCGGCCGATCGAGATGGGAGAAGGGAAAGGCGTTTCGCGCCAAGCCACGCGACCGTTACGAGCACGCCGATCGGGATGACGATTCCCAGTCCCCGGATGCAGGCGGCCACCAGCGCGACGAAATTCCGCCACGCTTGTTTGAACGCTTCGCCGATCACGCTCGATCCCGGGTGCCCCACGACGGGGAGGGGTTCGTGGACGGCGATCGTGAGCGTGCTGAGCGCCGCGTGCGAGCGGAGGTAGCGCAATCGCCCCTCGGAGCGCTCGATCTCCTCCCGCACCCGAGCCAACTCCTGTTCCACGTCGAGGACGTCCTTCAATTTGCCCGTGCCTCTCGCCAGCAGATCGATCAAGCGTGACTCGAGCCGCCGGGAGTTCTGCATGCGGGCCGTGACATCCGTGAATTCCTCTCCCACGTCCTCGGCGAGGACGTTTACGGATTCGAGCTTCCCGAGTGGCGTGAGCCCGTTGAGCCCCTCGTCGAACCGCTCGGCCGGGATCTTGACCTCGAGGCTCGCCGAGCGCAGGTCGCCGCGACCGGTTTGCATCACCGTGTTGGCGACGTATCCGCCGACCCGTGCGGCGAGCAGGCGGACCTGCGCGACCGCCCGCTCCAGCGAGTCTACCTCAATGCTCGCCTGGCCCGTACGGATCACCATGCTCGAGACGATGCTGGAACGCGGAAACAGCGCGACGTCCGCCGCCGTAGCCTCGGCGCGCGCCTGTGCCACCATCGGCGCGGCGGCAGGAGCAACCCGGTCCACGCGCGCGGGCTGGGCGAAACCAGCGCGCTCCCGTGCCTCGGCGGATGGTGCCGTCTCCCGGGCGTCGGTGCAGGCGGTCAGGGCAAGAGCGGCGGCGAACAGCAGCGTGGCGAAGGGTCGCATTAGCGTCTCCTGATCAGGGGTCGTCTGTAAGAGACGCCGGCCACCTGACGGCGTGCACACCGGTTGGTGACGAGCTCCTTGTTACATCATGAGGATTCGGTTACAGGTTGCCATGGGCAAATCGCAACCCCGTGCAGGGGCATCCCGTACGGGGCTCGTGACCCTGGCACGGCTCCAATCGAGCGCGCTGCGCGAGTGGGACCGCTTGGTCGGCGCGCTCGAAACGGCGCACCGCGACCCGCGGCGCCTCGGGCCATGGGCCGTTCAGGTCGTCCGGTTTGCCGCGAAAGTGGTCTTCGTGGCTGTGCTGCCGTTTCTCGCCCTCGTTCGGGTGGCCGTGTTTCTGTACGAGTACGAAGGGTGGCCCACCGCGTTCGCGCTCACCGGGGGGATCGCCTGCACTGCGGCCGTCGTCACCGGGTACGGCGCGTGGGTGTGGCATCGCCTCACCGGTCAAGTCCGGCTCGCGCTCGTGGGCCGGCGCATCGCGCTGCCGTTCGTAGTCGCGTACAGCATCTACGCCCTGGTCTACCTCTCCAGCGCAAATGCCAAGTCGGACCGGGTGCACACGTACTACGCTTCACTCCATCCGTTGCTGCGCGTGGGGCTCTCGACCCTGATCGTGTTCGACCGCGACGCCGTGATCACCGACCTCGCCCGCCGGCCGGAGGATTACAAGACCATGGGCCTGCCGCCGAATGACGGGTCGCTGCATCTGGTGCAACGGGACGGCTACGCGCACGCGGCCGACCTGCGTACTGGGGGTCGCGGCTTCCTGAGGAACCGCCTCGTCCAGCTGTACTTGTGGGGACTAGGGTTCAGCACGCTGCGCCACACCGGCACGTCGGATCACCTGCATGTGGAGTTACC